>MDTD01156077.1_pt1 | contig 13298 bp, 15 predicted proteins | sample 811221 | NCBI WGS metagenome assembly MDTD01 (sample SAMN05326646, study PRJNA326480) | marine metagenome | isolation source: seawater | place: Pacific Ocean: South West | collected 2011
AGAACCTGAATAACTGTCTCTACGACTGCTTCTGTTAAGACCTGGTCGGGTTAAAGCAGCACCCACCTCTAGCCTCCAAAACTATTATAACAGTAATAATTTATAATCCATAAGAAAAGATTAAAATTTATTTTTCTCTTATTTTGTCAGCCTCAAAAACACCTAGAACGTGAAAATCCATACAATGTAATTCTAAAGCCTCTAAAGACCTTTGTACTTTGACATCATCAATGTGACCATCTAAATCACAAAGAAAAAAATACGAGTCAAAAGAATTTTTTTCAGGATAACTTTGAAGTTTAGTCAAATTTACTCCATTTATAGCAAAACCACCTAGAGACTGATAAAGAGCCGCTGGTTTACTTTTTAATTTAAACAAAAAAGATGTTATGTATTTTTTATTTCCAAATTCAGGTTGTAAAATATCTTTTCCCATTATTAAAAATCTTGTTAAATTACCTTTTTCATTTTCTATATTTGTCTTAATTATTTCTAATCCATATGTTTTTGCACTTAATGAAGATGCAATAGCAGCTTTTTTTTTATCTTTACTTTTTGAAACCATTTCAGCAGAGCCAGCTGTATCAGCTCTCACGTGTTCAACAATATTATTTGATTTTATAAAACTTGAACATTGCGATAAAGCTTGTGAGTGAGAATAGACATCTTTTATATCAGAAATTTTTGAACCAGGTAAGGCTAATAGATTATGTTCAATTTTTTGAAAATACTCAGAGTAGATGTTAAGCCTATATTTAAAAATCAAATATTCAATCCCAATATTTCCAGTAATCCTGTTAGATTCTGGAATAATTATTTTAGAACCTGAATCAACTATAGCTTTTGAAAAACATTCATCAAAAGTTTTACACGGCATAATCTCAGCTTTTGGATCAATTGATAAGGCTGCTAAATGAGAATACGCACCAAAAGTCCCTTGAAAATAAATTTTACTCATCAGGACTTATATTCCATTATTTTTTTAATAGCCACAAAATCCTCTTTAGTATCCACTCCTATTGGAGAGTATTTTGCATAAGCAACATTGATCTTAATATTGTTATCCAGCGCTCTCATTTGTTCTAGCCTATTTTGAATTTCGTTTTTAGATTGACTTAAAGAAACAAACTTTTTAAGAGTTTCTTTTTTATAACAATAAATACCTAAGTGGTGATAAATTTTTTCAGTATCATTCTTGCTTATTGTTCTTGTAAAATTAACCGCCTCTGGAAAACTAGAAATATCTAATAATTCTTTTGTGATCACTTTAACTACGTTAGGATTTTCAAATAATTTTTTATTTGAAATATTCGAAGCTAAAGTTCCTAATTGAGAACCCTTTTTAATCATAAGATTATTTAATTTTTTTATATCATTAATATCCATTAAAGGCTCATCTCCCTGAAGGTTCATTACAAAATCTATATTCGAACTGTCAATTTTTTGTAAAACTTCATAAATTCTATCTGTCCCTGTTTTATGGTGATTTTTAGTCAAAACTGCCTGACCTCCATTTTTTTTAACATCATCAATAATCTCTTGATCCTCTGCTGCAACTATTACTTCACCTATATCAGCCTCTTCGGCTTTTTTAAAAACATGAGAAATTAATGATAAACCTTTAATTTTTAACAGTGGTTTCCCAGGCAATCTGGTAGCTGACAACCTAGATGGAATTATAACTAATGTTTTCATAGGTATTTTTATTTAATACTAAATTTAACAGAGGCAAAATTGTACATCAAAATATATAAGCAATTTTATATTTATAATGTTATACGTTCAAAATAAATTTTTTTAAAATGGATTCTTTTGAATTAAATAAAATAATAGCTGCAGTATTGATGGTTGCACTTCTTATAATTGGTATAGGAAAACTATCTAATATAATTTTTCATGTAGAAAAGCCTAAAAAACCTGGTTATGTTGTAGAAGTAGAGCAAGCGGTCTTATCAGATGTTACCTCAAGCGCTGAAGCCTCTGAAGAAAAAATTAATATTGCTGCGTTGATGGCAATGGGTGATCTTGCAACTGGAGAGAAAGTTTTTAAAAAATGTGCAGCCTGTCATTCAATAGTTAAAAATGGAAAAAATAATATTGGACCAGCGCTTTATAACGTTGTTGGTAGAAAAGTTGGAATAATTAGTGATTACAAATATTCTAAAGCACTATCAGAATATGGTAAAGAATGGACATTTGAAGAGTTAAACGGTTATTTGCTTAAACCTGCTAAGTGGATAAAGGGCACTAAAATGGCATTTGCCGGTTTGAGAAAAGAAAAAGACAGAGCTTCCGTTATAAAATATTTAAATCAAAATTCTGATAATCCTTTACCTCTACCTTAATTTTCCGAAACAATAAAGTAATATAGATTTTTGTACATGAACTCTATTAAGAGCTTGTTGCCAAACTTTTGATTGATTGCTTGAAAATATTTTTTCATCTACTTCTGATCCTCTGGGCAAACAATGAAGAAAAATGCAATCTTTTTTTGCAAAACTCATTAATCTTTTATTGATCCTAAATTTTTTAAAATGATTTAATTTTTTTGTTTTATTCACTCTATCATTCATCGATATTACTTTGTCTGAAAAAATTACATCAGCTCCAAATGCAGCTTTTTTTGGATCATTATATATTGTAATATTATTTTCATTATTTTTAATATAATTTAATATTTCCTTGCTAGGCTTATACTTATTTGGACAACCAATATTTAATTTAAAATAAAATTTAATTGATGCTGCTATTAATGAATTTAAAACATTATTTGAATCCCCTATCCATGTAATATTTAGTTTTGATATCACCTTTTTCTTTATTTCTTCAACAGTGAACACATCTGATAAAATTTGTGTAGGATGAGAACTTGGACTAAGTCCATTAATAATTGGTATCGATAAAAACTTTTTAAACTCTTGTAACTTTTTATCTTTATCTGTTCTAAGCACAAAAGCATTACCAAAATTTGATAAAATTTTAGCTGTATCTTTGATACTTTCGCCTCCCTTCGATAAATGTAGTTCATCTGGTCTTAACGTCAATGTACTACCTCCAAGTTGCTTGATTGCTAAATAAAAACTTAATCTGGTTCTTAAACTCGATTTTTCAAACATTTGGATCAATAATTTTCCTTTTAATGGCATATCTCTATCAACTTCAAGTACATTCAATTTTCTTCTCGCAATTTTTCTTTTCTTGGCATCTTTTAAAATATTTCTTAGATCATTTGTTGAAATATCTTTTAAATCTATAAAATGTTTCATTCTATTTAAATTCTGAACAAACTTTATTAATAATCTTTAAAGCAAGATTTAGCTCATTTTTTTTTACATTTAATGGTGGTAATATACGAATAACATTTTCTGATGCGCGTATTGTTAATAATTTATAATCCATTAATTTTTTAATAAACTTTGTTTGATCCTGATGGAGTTGTATGCCTATTAATAAACCTCTCCCTCTTATTTCCCTTATGATTTTAGGATATTTTTTTTTTAAATGATTAAGTTTCAAGATAAAATATTTTGATAAATGTTTGACATTATTTAAAAATTTTTTTCTTGAAACTATGTCTATCACAGAATTTCCAACCGCCATTGCAAGAGGGTTTCCTCCAAAAGTTGAGCCATGAGTGCCAGGTACCATTCCTTTAGAAACTTTTTTGTTCATTAAAACTGCTCCAATAGGAAAACCACCACCTATACCTTTTGCGATTGGAACAATATCTGGCTTAATTTTAGATTGCTCAAAAGCAAAGAAATCTCCAGATCTTGATATACCTGACTGAACCTCATCTATAATTAACAAAATATTTTTTTTATTACAAATTTTTCTTAAATATTTAAGACATTCATCAGGTATAGTTTTAATACCACCTTCACCTAATATAGTTTCTACCATAATAGCTGCTGTATTTTTTTTAATCTTATTTCTTATGTTTGGAAATCTTGGTTTTGAATTTTTAAATTCAATATGATCAAATCCAGGAACTTTTGGCCCAAAACCCTCCGTCATTTTTTTTGATCCACTTGCAAAAATTGCTGCTAATGTTCTGCCATGAAAAGAATTCTTGATACACAAAATTCTATTTTTATAAGGTTTTCCAATAGAATAAAAATATCTTCTAGCAACTTTTATTGCTGCTTCGGTTGCCTCGGCTCCACTATTCTGAAATATTACATAATCAGCAAATGTTCTTTTGCATAATTTTTTAGCTAATTTTTCTCCCTCAGGAATTTGAAAAGCATTTGAAACATGCCAAAGTTTTTTTGATTGATAGTTAATTGTTTTCACCAATTTAGGATGAGCATGACCAAGAGAATTTACTGCTATTCCTTGAACAAAGTCTAAATACTTCTTATTATCTGTTGAATAAAGATAGCTACCTTTTCCATATTTGAATGAAATTTTTTTCCGATTATAATTTTTTGCTAAATAGCTCATTATATAAACTTTCTATAATTAAAATATCTAGATACAAGTAAGGATTGAATACTTTTCATAAAAATTTTTAATTTAATGTGTATAACTTGTAGAATTATTTTTTAATTAATTATAGATACCTTTATATAGTATTTATATAATTTACTAACACATTATGTAGTTAACTATGAGTTGGACTGAAGATAAAGTAAATAAACTAAAAGAATTATGGGGCAAGGGAAATACTGCAAGTCAAATAGCTGAAATCATAGGTGGTATAAGTAGAAACGCAGTTATTGGAAAAGCACATAGGCTAAATTTATCCGCAAAAATTAAAACGAGGACCGCTGCAACAAATCAAATTTTTGAAAATTCACAAGATATAAAAAATGAAAAATTTAAAAGAGGTAGAAGAAGTAAATTTAAATCCTTAATTATAGAAAAGGATTTTGAACCAGAAAATCCTAAACAACTTGAGGAATTAGATGAAAATTCTTGCAAATGGCCTATAGGTCATCCAAATGAAAAAAGTTTTTATTTTTGTGGTAGAACATCATTAAAAGATTTTTCTTACTGTAAATTGCATTTATTGTATGCATATCAGCCTAAAGGTAAGAAAGAAGATGTGACTGAAAAAGATGAAATGTCTGAAGTTATTAAAAAAAAGATACAATCAGCTTAAATAAAAATATATTATTCTTGATTATATTTTTCAGTGGAATATTGACCACCTTCTCTCCACATATATGAATACTTGTCCACTTCTTGCTTAAAAAATTTTTTACTCGGAATGCCCAAATCAAAATTAGTCTTATACTTTCCTGAATTAATATTGTCGTATTTTAAAAGTCTTAATTGATCTTGAGTCAAAAGTGGATGCGGCATCAATTCAAAAATTTTTGCCAAAAAATTACCAAAAACTAACGGCAAAGGTATCAAAATTCTTTTTTTATCTATGGATTTCAACAATTTTTCTATAATTTCTTTGAAAGTTAAAACTTCAGGGCCTACACATTCAATAATATTATATTCAGTATTTTTAGAAATTACATGATTAATCACATCAACTAAGTCTGAACAATGGATTGGCATAAATTTTGTTTTTCCAGAGTAATAAATAGGAAAAATAGGAAGTCTATTCAACAAAGTCATAAATAAGGTCGTAAAACTATCTGATCTTGAAAAAACTATTGATGGTCTTAAAATAGTTGCTTTAGGGAAATTTTTAAGAATTTCAAATTCTCCATTTAGTTTAGATTTGGCATAATTTGAGTCTGTTGCTTGATTAATTCCTAAAGCAGATAAATGAATAAATTTCTCCAAGTTATACTCTTTACAAAGCTTTGATAATAACGATGGAAATAATGTATGAATATTTTTAAAAGTATTAGATTTTTTTTCATATAATATACCTATCAAATTTATACATATATTAGCTTCATCAAAAAGTTTTCTTATTTTTATCTCATCAAAAATATTAGCTTCAACTAAATTAATATATCCAGCATTACCCATAATTTTCATTTTAAAGCCTTTTTTATGAATATTTCTTGTCACAACAGTAACTCTATGGTTATTTTTAGTTAACATTCTCACAAGATGAGTGCCAACTTGCCCAGTACCTCCAAAAATTAATATTTTTTTCATAATAATAACCAAAAAATAGACATTATTGTTTAGTCTTTATATATATAAATAAATATGAATAATATCAAAGTTTTTGAAAATGATTTACCTGAAGATTTAGATTTATCAAATGAAAAGTTGATTGGTCTAGATAATGAAGCTTTAGGTTTGGTGTTAGGCAGAGATCCATTAACATTAGTTCAATTAGGTTTAGAGTCTAAAAACTTTTATTTAATTAAACTCAATAGAAAAACTTACCATGCACCAAATTTAATTAAACTTTTATCAAATAAAAATACGCAATTTATAATGCATTATGCAAGACAAGACTTGTTATGGTTAAAATATCACTTAAAAGTGCAACCAAAAAATATATTTTGTACTAAAGTAGCATCTAAAATTGCAAGAACTGCAAGTTCTTTTCATGGTTACAAAGATCTCGTTAAGGAGCTTTGTGGAAAAGATATTTCAAAAAAAGAACAACAAAGTGACTGGGGTGATCCTAACCTTTCTGAGAAGCAAATTAAATACGCTGCTTCAGATACTGAATACCTTTTTGAAATAAGACAAAAATTAACAACTATGTTAGAGAGAGAAAAGAGGATTGATTTATTTAAAAAATCTATGGATGTAATACCCATTTTAGTAGATATGGAAATAGCTGGGTATAAACTTTCAACATTTGAACACTAATTATGAAAATGAAAAATTATAAAATTGGAAAACAAGTTATAAATTTACAAATTCAAGCTTTACAAAAACTTAAAAACTCAATTGGTGCTTCTTTTAATCAAACCATAGATGCTCTTAGTAAGTGTCAATCAAAAATTATTTTATGTGGTGTTGGCAAAAGCGGTTTAATAGCTTCAAAGATATCTGCAACTCTATCATCAGTTGGAAATCCCTCATTTACAATTTCTGCAAGTGATAGTTCACACGGTGATTTAGGATCGATCTCAAAAAAAGATATTCTTATTTTAATTAGCTATTCAGGAAATACAGAAGAATTAAAAAATATAATTCAATATGCAAATAGAAATAGAATTAAATTAATTGGTATCATGTCAAAAAAAAATTCTTTATTATATAAAAACTCAAATATTAAATTACTAATTCCAGAAGTGAGAGAGTCTGGTCATGGCATAGTTCCAACATCTAGCACTACTGCACAATTAGCAATTGGGGATGCTATTGCTATTGCTTTGATGAACCAAAAAAAATTTGGAAAATTAGATTTTAAAAAATTTCATCCATCTGGAAGCTTAGGTAAAAAACTAAAAACAGTTGAAGATTTAATGGTAGTGAAAGATAAAATTCCTTTTATTGATGAAAATTCATCGTTAAAAAAAACTATACAAATTATTAACTCAAAAAAATTGGGAGTTGTTGTAATCAGAAACAAAAGAATGGAAACAACAGGTATTTTTACTGATGGCGATATTAAAAGAACGATACAAAAGAAAAGTAAATCGATTAATGATTTAAAAATCAAAATGCATATGACAAAAAATCCTATATCTATTAATAAAGATATTCTTGCTGCTAAAGCGCTAGAAGTGATGAATAGAAAAAAAATTACAAGTTTATGCGTTCACAATAATAATAAGAAAAAAACTATTGGAATATTACACGTTCATAATTTAATTAGTGCTGGGATCCTTTAATTTTTTACTTATGAAAAATAAAATCTTAATTCAAATAATTTTATTAATTTCTTTACTCATAATTTCAATCTTAACATTTAATTTTTATTACAAAAAAAATGAACCAAAAAAAAGCGAAATAAAAAAAACTAAGAATTCAATTGAAAATACAACTTCAAGTGATCAAGAAAATTTAATTTTCGATATAAAATATTCTGCTAATAATACAGCCGGAGACATATTTGAGATTTTTTCTGAATATGGTGAAACGAATTCGGAAAATCCAGAATTAATGTTTTTAACCAATGTAAAAGCTAGAATTATTTTTAAAAATAAGGATAAAGAAAGTGTAAATTTAACTTCTAATTTTGCAAATTTTAATACAAAAACCTTTGAAACAACATTTATAGAAAATGTAAAAATTATTAGACATGACGAAAAAATTGAAGGTGACAAGCTATATATGGTTCTAGATCAAGATGAGGAAATTCTTAAAAATGACCCAAATAAAAAGGAAAATATATTGAGAATGTCCCAAAATGTTTTGTTTCAAAAACCTGGATATGAACTAAAAGCTGATATATTAGAGATTGATTTAATTACAAAAAATTTAAAAATATATATGAACAATTTAGATAATAAAGTAATTATCAATGCTGAGTTAAATTAAAAATTTATATGTCTGTAATTAAAAAGTTTAGAATTACAAAAATAAAAAATAGCAAACCATTGGTTTCGCTTAATAAAATTTCTTTGTCATTTAAGAAAAATCATTTAATATTAGATAATATATCTTTGACTATTTCCAAAGGTCAGATTATAGGACTACTGGGTCCGAACGGTGCTGGTAAATCCTCATTAATGAATTTAATAACTGGAGTCTTAAAACCAAATTTTGGTAATATCATTATAAATGATGAAGATATTACTGAATATCCAATATATCATAGAACGAAAAAATTTAAAATTTCATTCGTACCTCAAATTGGAGGTTTTTTTGCTGACTTAACAACAGAGGATAATTTAAATGCAATAGGTGAAATATTAATAAAAGATCAAAAGTATAGAAAATTAAAGATAGAAGAATTAATTTCTAAATTTGAACTTGATGCGGTTAGAAAAGTAGAGGCAAAATTTTTAAGTGGTGGAATGAAAAGAAGACTTGTTATTAGTATGTCATTGCTTGGTGATCCAGAAATATTGCTAATGGATGAGCCGTTGGCAGCATTAGATCCACAAACAATTCAAATGTTACAATCAATTATTATAAGATTACAATCAGAGTATAATTTAACAATTTTAATTACTGACCACCAGGCTAGAGATCTTTTAGTAGTTTGTGATAAAGCTGTAATACTATCAAATTCTAAAATAGTTGCTGAAGGCACACCTAGCCAACTAATGCGAAATGAAAATGCGGCTAAACATTATTTTGGAGAAAACTTTAAGTTTAAATAATCAGATTAGTGAAAAACTTTATTCTAATTAATCAAAAAATTGGAGAATTTAAAAAAAAATTCATAGAAGTTGAGGGAGACAAATCTTTAAGTATTAGATTTGTATTATTATCTGCACTAACAAAAGGTAAATGTACCGCATCTAATATATTAAAATCAGACGATGTTTTAAATGCAATTAATTGTATTAATAAATTAGGTATAAAAACGAATTTAAAAAAAAAAAAAATTGAAATTTTTGGAAAAGGGTTGTTCGGCTTAAAATTTAAAAATAAGCTAAATTTAGATACTGGAAACTCAGGTACGACTGCAAGATTATTGTGCTCACTTTTAATTGACTCAAATTTTAAAATTAAAATCACAGGTGATCAATCTCTAAAAAAAAGGGATATGAAAAGGATTATTGAACCACTTAAAAAGTTTGGTGCAACTTTTAAAAGTAATAATGGGAAACTCCCCTTATTAATTAAAGGCACAAAATTTCCTAAACCAATTAAATACACTGAAAATTTAGGTTCTGCCCAATGCAAATCAGCTGTAATGATTGCAGCATTAAAAACAAAAGGAGAAACAAAATTAAAATGTTTACCCTCAAGAAATCACACAGAGATCTTTTTTAAAAAAGTTTTAAAAGTTCCAATTAGAATAATCAAACAAAAAAAATATGAAATAATAAACATAAAAGGTCAAAAAAAAATGCAATCATTCAACTATAGAATACCAGGTGATATATCTTCAGCATCTTTTTTTATAGTTCTTACTTTGTTGTCAAAAAATAATTTTTTAAAAATTAAGAATATAAATTTAAACCCTTCAAGGACTGGGATCATAAAAATTTTGAAAATGATGGGAAGTGAAATCAAAATTTTAAATTTGAGATATTATAAAGGAGAAAAAATTGGAGATATTATTGTAAGATCTTCTGATAATTTAAGATCAATTAATTTAGATTCAAGATATAATAGTTCTGCCATAGATGAATTTTTGTTAATTTTTTTGGTAGCTAGTAAATGTAATGGAGTGAGCACTTTTAATAATTTAAGTGAATTAAATAAAAAAGAATCTAAGAGGTTAGATTGGGGAATTAAAATACTTTCTTTCATGGGAGTTAAAGTAAAAAAAATTAAAAATTCAGGAATAAAAATTTGGGGTAAAAAAAATTTGAAAATTCATAAAAAAATTATAATAAAGAATTACTTAAAAGATCATAGAATTTTGATGGTATGTGCAATAGCTGGCCTTGCATTAGGAGGAAAATGGAAAATATATGATCAAAATTCATATAGGACTTCTTTTCCCTCTTTCAGAAAAATATTAAAAAATTTAGGTGCTCAAATACAATGAAAAATTTCATTCAAGTTGCTATTGACTCACCCGCTGCTGCAGGAGCAGGAACTCAAGCTAAATTAATTTCCAAACATTACAAACTTTTTTATCTTGATACTGGTAAGATATATAGATTTATAGGTAAATTAAAAATTAAACATAAAAAAAATTTCAACTATTCGTTAATTAAAAAAAGAATAAGAAAAATTCAAATTAAACATTTGAATTGCAGAAGTTTGTTATCTAATAAAGTAGCCTTGGAAGCCTCAATAGTAGCAAAGGACCCCAAAATAAGAAAAATTGTTTACAATTTTCAAATAAAATGTGCATATCGCCCACCAAAAAAATTTAATGGAAGTATTCTTGATGGAAGAGATATTACGAGTGTTATCATGAAGGATGCAATGTTTAAATTTTTTATTACAGCAGAGGTTAAAACAAGAGCGCTTAGAAGATTTAAAGAATTAAAATCTCTTAAAAGAAAAATTTCATATAATGAAGTGTTAAAAAGTATTAGAAAACGTGATAAAAGTGACTATAATAGGAAGTATTCACCACTAAAGAAAACTAAAGATTCAATCTTGATTAATACTACAAATTTAACTAAAAGATCCTGCTTTTTAAAAATTAAAAAAATTATGGATAAAAAACTTAAAAATTAATGGAAATATATAAAGATCTATCAAGTCAAGCATCTAAAGAATTTGAAAAACTTCTTAATAGCCAACTTTCAAAAACTAAAATTGAAGAGGGAAAAATAATTGAGGGAAAAATAAATAAAATTACTGAAAAATTTGTTTTTCTTTTTATAGAAGGTTTAAAAAGTGAACCTGTTCTTGATATTAATGAATTAAAAAGTATGGGTTGGGCAGATAAAATTAAACTAGGTGAAAAAATTCCAGTGCTTCTAGAACGTGTCGAAGATAAAAATGGAGAGGTTTTGGTTTCTGCTAGTAAAGCTCAAAAGATACGTGGTTGGGATAAACTAGTCGAAGCTTATGAAAAAAATGAACCTATAATGGGAAAAATTACCTCAAAATGTAAAGGTGGCTGTATTGTGGAACATATAGATACTGGCTCACTAATGTTTTTACCAGGTTCTCAAATTAGTGATAAGCCACTTAAAGATATAAGCCATCTAATGAACGAACCTCAAAAATTTGCACTTATTAAGCTTGATAAAATAAGAGGTAATGCCTGTGTATCAAGAAAAGAAATAATTTCTTCCTTTAAAAAAGAGGATAAAGCAAAAATCATAGAAAGATATAAAGTTGGTGATATAATTAAAAATGCTGAAGTTAAAGGTTATAGTTCTTTTGGATGCTTCTTTAACGTAAATAATGAACTGGATGTTTTAGTCCATCTTCAAGAAATATCATATTCAAGAGTAAATCATCCCGATGAAGTTTTTAATATTGGTGAAAAACATGATCTAAAAGTAATTTCAGTGGATAAAGAAAAACTGCAAGTCGGATGCTCAGTTAAACAGTTATCACCTGATCCTTTTGAACACATTGAAAATTACGAACTTAAAAAGATTTATAAAGTAAAAGTGATGAAGATAATGGATTTTGGAGCATTTTGTGAATTGGAACCAGGTTTAACAACCTTGCTTCATTCAAGTGAACTAAGCTGGACTAAAAAAAATTTGTCACCGAAAAAAATACTTAAAGTTGGAGATGAAATAGATTGTATTATAACTGAAATTGATAAAGAAAAAAGAAGAGTTGCTATTTCATACAAACTAGCTCAAGAAAATCCGTTTGAATTATTTGAAAAAAAATATCCTGTAAACACTATTGTAGAGGGTGAGATAGTAAATAAAAATGAATATTCACTTTTTGTTAAAATTAAAGATTTAGATATTGATACTTTTTTACATTGTAATGATCTTACTTACCAAAACAATGGTGAGGAAGAATTAAATAAGTATAAAAAAGGTGATAAGATTAAGGTTAAAGTCCTAGAAATTAAAGTTTCAGATCAAAAAATTAGAGTTGGGTTAAGACAAACTCAACCAGATCCCCTTGAATGGTTTAAAGACAAAAAAATAAATCAAACTATAACTGTTAAGGTAATATCTACAGACAATAAAGGACTAACTGTTAGGCCTGAAGGATGTGAAATGGATTTTTTAATTAAAAAGTCTCAAATTGCAATAAATGCCTCTGATGCTCGTCCAAGTAGGTGGACAGGGGGAGAAAAACTAGATTGTGCTATAGCCGAAATGGATATGGAAAAAAGAAAGATTAATTTAAGTATTAAGCTGCTTGAAGAAATTGAAAAAAAGGAAGCTTTAGAAAAATATGGCGCTGAGGGTTCAGGTAAAAATTTACCTTTTTCATCTTTATCTGATGACTTAAAAAAAAAGGATAAAGTAAAAAAATAATTAAATACAAGTAATATTAGAAAATTGGCTATTGTAAAATCAAAGCTTATAAAACAACTCTCTAAAAATTATCCAAATTTTTTAAAAAAAGATCTCGAAAAATTAACAGACATAATTTTGAAAGAAATACAATACACTCTTAAAAGAGGAGAAAGAGTTGAAATCAGAGGTTGGGGTACCTTAAGCACACGAATTCAAAAATCATCCATTAGAAGAAATCCAAAAACTGGAGAAAAGATTGCTATACCAAAAAAAAAAGTAATTCAGTGGAAAATGAGTAAAGAAATGTTTAAAAAGATCAATAATGAAAAAGAATAAAATATTTGTTGCTTGTGATAGTAAAAATATTTCTAAAATTAAAAAAATAATTAGTGAAACACAAAATTCAAAAATCAAGGTTGGTTATAAATTTGGATTAGAATTTTTAAATTC
>MDTD01166347.1_pt1 | contig 13298 bp, 13 predicted proteins | sample 811221 | NCBI WGS metagenome assembly MDTD01 (sample SAMN05326646, study PRJNA326480) | marine metagenome | isolation source: seawater | place: Pacific Ocean: South West | collected 2011
CTGCGCCGCGAGCTGGACGGCGACACGGCGGACGCGGCGCCGGCGGCCGCCCCGGCGCCGGAACCCCGGGCCTACGAGCCCGGCGGGCGCTGGCCCATCTGGATCGTGGTGTTCGCGGCGCTGCTGCTCGGCCTGCTGTTCGCGTTCGGCTGAGGGGCGGGTAGGCGGATGGCCGTGGAGATCACGCTGACCGTCAACGGCGTCGCCCACGCCCTGGCGATTCCCGAGAACACGCTGCTGGTCGACGTGCTCCGGGAGCATCTGGGGCTGAAGGGCACCCACGTGGGCTGCGACACGAGTCAGTGCGGCGCGTGCACGGTCCACCTCGACGGCCGCGCGGTGAAGGCCTGCAGCGTGCTGGCCTGCCAGATCGACGGGTGCGAGGTGACGACCATCGAGGGCATCGGCAGCGTGGACGCGCTGCATCCCATGCAGGCCGCGTTCCGCGATCATCATGCGCTGCAGTGCGGCTTCTGCACGCCGGGCATGATCATGTCCGCCATCGACCTGGTCCGCCGGTCGGCGCCGCTCGACCGGGCGGGCGTACGCCAGGGGCTCGCGGGCAACCTCTGCCGGTGCACGGGATACCACAACATCGTCGATGCGGTGCTCGCCGCGGCGCCGCACATGACGGAACGGCAGGGCGGGGGCTGAGGCCCACGTCGCGCGGAGGCGGACATCTACCCCTTTCACTACCATCGACCGGACGACGCCGAGCAGGCCTACCAGCTCTTTCACGAGGCCGAGGACGGCATCTATCTGGCCGGCGGTCAGACCCTGATTCCCACCATGAAGCAGCGCCTGGCGGCGCCCTCGGACGTGATCGACCTGGCCGGCGTGGCGGGCATGGGCGGCATCGAGGCGGGGCAGGGCGTGGTCAGCATCGGCGCCGGAGTCCGGCACGCGGAGGTGGCCGGCAGCCCGGCCGTGCGCGGGGTGCTGCCGGCACTGTCGGCGCTGGCCGGCGGCATCGGCGATCGCCAGGTTCGTCACCTGGGCACCCTCGGCGGCTCCGTCGCCAACAGCGATCCGGCGGCGGACTATCCGGCGGCCGTGGTCGGCCTCGGCGCCACCATCGAGACCCACTGCCGCCGGATCGCCGCCGACGAGTACTTCGTCGACCTGTTCGAGACGGCGCTCAAGCCGGGCGAGATCGTCACCCGGGTGCACTTTCCGGTGCCCGACCGCGCGGCTTACCGCAAGTTCGCCCACCCGGCGTCGGGCTACGCCGTGGTCGGCGTGCTGGTGGCGGACTTCGGCGGCAACATCCGGGTCGGCATCACCGGCGCCGGACCCTGCGCGTTCCGCGGCACGGCCTTCGAGCAGGCGCTGGCCGACGATCTGCGCCCGGAGGCGGTGGACGGGGTGCCGGTGCCCGACGCCGGCTTCAACAGCGACCTGTTCGCCTCCGCCGAGTACCGGGCCCATCTGGTCCGGGTCATGGCCCGCCGGGCCGTCGCCGACCTGTTGGGGCGCTAGCGTGGTGCGCCAGGTCGCCGTGGCCGTCGCCGGTTTCGCGCTGCTGGCGGCAGCGTCCGTTCTGCCGGCCGCCGAGCTCGCCCTGAACGACGTGCAGATGCTCGGCAGCCACAACAGCTACAAGCAGGCCATGGCGCCGGAGCGGATGGACGCGCTGGCCGAGGCCGACCCGGCGCTGGCCCGGGCGCTCGACTACCAGCACCCGCCCCTGGCGGCCCAACTCGAGCTGGGCGTGAGGAAGCTCGAGCTGGACGTGTTCTACGACCCCGGCGGCCGGCTGTTCGGCCGGGCCCGGAGCGCGTCCGGGGGCGAATCGGCGTTCCCGGTGCTGCACGTGCAGAATCTGGACGACCGCAGCCACTGCGCCAACCTGCTCGACTGCCTGGCGGCCATCCGCGAGTGGTCCGACGCCAATGCCGGTCATCTGCCGTTGTTCCTGTCCTTCAATGCCAAGGACGCGGTGATCGACCGGCCGGGATTCCTGCGGCCGCTGCCGTTCGGCGAGGACGCCTGGCTGGCCCTGGACGCGGAGCTGCGGGCGGGACTGGGCGCCCGCCTGCTGACACCGGCCGCGGTGTTCAGCGACGGGGCGTTGACCTGGCCGGGGCTGGATGCGGCCCGCGGCAGGGTGATCGCGGTGCTGGACGAAGGCGGCGACAAGCGCCGCCAGTACGCCAGCCGCTGGCGCGAGCGGGCCATGTTCGCCACCGTGCCGCCCGGCGAGCCGGGTGCGGCCATCGTCATCGTCAACGACCCGGTGGCGGAGTTCGAGCGGATACGCGGGCTGGTGCGGTCCGGGTACATCGTCCGCACCCGGGCCGACGCGGACACCGCCGAGGCGCGCCGGGGCGACACGGCGCGCCGGGATGCGGCCTGGGCCAGCGGCGCCCAGCTCGTGAGCACGGACTACTATCTGCCCGGCGGTTATCCCGACACCGGGTATCGGGTGACGGTGCCGGGCGGCGGCGTGGCGCGCTGCAATCCGGTGCGGATTCCGCAGCCCTGCCGCCTGCCCCGCCAGCCTGCTCAGGACTGATCGGCGTCCAGGTACTGTTCCTGGAGGCGCTGCATGCCGCGGATCCAGCGGTCGTAGTCGCCGGTCTTGCGGCGCATGTACTCGGCCACGGTGGGGTGGGGCAGCACCAGGAACGTTTCGTCCCGCAGGGCCTGCACGACCGTCTCGGCGGCGTCCTCGGGCTCGATCATGCCGTCGACGCCGGCGACCCCCGGGCCACCGGCAGTCATCGCCGTGCGCACCGCCTGGGGGCACAGCACGGAGACCTTGATGCCGTCCCGGCCGTGGGTGATGGCGATCCATTCGGCCAGGGCCACCGCGGCATGCTTGGTCACCGCGTAGGTGACCGAGCCGATCTGGGACAGCAGCCCGGCGGCGGACGCGGTGTTGAGCAGGTAGCCGCCGCCGCGCGCCTTCATCCGCGGAATCAGGTTGCGGGCCGCGTAGACGTGGGACAGGGTGTTGACCTCCCAGATCTTCTGCCAGACGTCGTCGGGCTCGTCGAGGCCGCGGCCGACGCCGATGCCCGCGTTGGAGCAGAACAGGTCGATGGGTCCGAACCGGGTCTCCGTCTCCTCGATGAGCGTGACGATGTCGCTCTCGCGGCTGACGTCGACGCGCATGCTCCAGCCGCCGACACTCCGGGCGGTGGCGGCGGCGCCGGCTTCGTCGATGTCGGCGGCCACCACGGCGGCGGCGCCCTCCCGGTGAAACCGCTCCACCATCGCTTTGCCGATGCCGCTGGCGGCTCCGGTGACGACGACGACCTTGTTCTCGAGCTCCATGGTGCCTCCCCTGGGTTCCTGTGCGGGCGCCCGTCGACGCCGCCCCACCGGCGGCGCGCGCGCGTTGAGCGGGGGACATTAGACGTTTGCCGGTGCCGATTCTATAGTCGGCCTTCATTCGGGGACGGTGCGGTGATGGCACAGGCTGCGGAAACCCAGGCGCTGTTCGGCCTCGAGGATCTCGAGCGCGCCGCGGACACGGTCTACGGCGTGATGCCGCCGACGCCCCAGTACGCCTGGCCGCTGCTGGCCCACGAGCTGGGCTGCGAGGTCTGGGTCAAGCACGAGAACCACACGCCGGCGGGCGCCTTCAAGGTGCGCGGTGGCCTGGTGATGCTCGACCGGCTGGCGCGCCGGGGCGACCTGCCGGCGGGCATGGTCACGGCCACCCGGGGCAACCATGGACAGAGCGTGCCGTTTGCGGCCCGCCGCCACGGCGTGCCGGTCACGGTGGTGGTGCCGGAAGGCAACAGCCGCGAGAAGAACGCCAGCATGACGGGGTGGGGCGCCCGGGTGCTGGTTCACGGCGCCGACTTCGACGAGGCCCGCGAGGAAGCGGCCCGGCTCGCCCGGGCGCAGAACCTGCTGTTCGTGCCCTCCTTTCACCCGGACCTGGTGGTCGGCGTGGCCACCTACGCGCTGGAGCTGTTCCGCGCGGTCGCGGCGCTGGACACGGTGTACGTGCCCATCGGCCTCGGCTCGGGCATCTGCGGTCTGATCCGCACCCGGGACCTGCTCGGGCTGGAGACCGAGATCGTCGGCGTAGTGGCGGAGCGGGCGCCGGCCTACGCGCGCTCGTTCGAAGCCGGCCGCGTGGTGCGGACGGACTCGGCACTGACCTTCGCCGACGGCATGGCCTGCCGCGTACCGGACCCCCAGGCACTGGCCATGATCCGCGAGGGCGTGGCCCGGGTCGTGGAGGTGGGCGAAGACGAGATCGCCGCGGCGATGCGCCGTATTTACCGGGCGACACACAACGTCGCGGAGGGCGCCGGGGCGGCCGCCCTGGCGGCGCTCACCCGGGAGGCGGCCGCCCAGCGCGGCCGCCGGGTCGCGGTGGTGCTGACGGGCGGCAATGTCGATGCCGGTGTCTTCGCCACGGTTCTCGAGGGTCGGACGCCGGAGGTGGAGTCATGAACGAAGTCCGGATGCGCCGCCGGCATCTGCCGGCCCTGCTGGCACTGCTGGTCTGGACGCTGGGCGCAGTCGCCGCGGCCACCGCAGTCGCCGCAGGCGCCGCGCCGACCGCCCACGAGGTGAGCGTGGACGGCCACCCCATGCGGGTGTGGCAGAAATCGCCGGCGGACGCGGGCGACGTTGCGGTGCCGCGGGTGCTGCTGGTGCACGGCCGCACCTGGAGCACCCTGCCGGATTTCGACCTGCAGGTGCCGGGGGAGCCGGTGTCCCTGATGGACGGCCTGGTGGCCCGGGGCCTGTCGGCCTACGGCGTGGATCTGCGCGGCTACGGCGGCACCCCGCGGGACGAGACGGGCTGGCTGACGCCGGAACGGGCGGCGGCGGATGTGGCCGGGGTGCTGGAGTGGCTGGCGGCCCGGGATCCGGCGGCGCCGCGCCCGTATCTGTTCGGCTGGTCCTATGGCGCCATGGTGTCCCAGCTCGTCGCCCAGCAGCGGCCGGATCTGATCTCCGGCGTCATCCTGTTCGGCTACCCGGTGCGGCCGGGCATCGACCGGGATCCGGCGGAGGCGGACGGCCCGCCGCCGAGACAGCCGACCACAGCTCAGGCTGCCCGGTCGGATTTCATCGTGCCCGGCGCCATCAGCGAGCGGGCGATCGAGGCCTTCGTGGCGGCGGCGCTGGCGGCGGACCCGGTCCGCGCCGACTGGCGGCGGCTGGAGCAGTGGCGCGCCCTGGACGGGGCCGCCGTGCGGGTGCCGACCCTGCTGCTCGAGGCGGAGCACGATCCGCTGGCGCTGGACGACGTGCACGCCGAGCTGTTCGCGCGGCTCAACACCGCAGACAAGGCCTGGGTGGTGGTGCCGGGCGGTGATCACGCGGCCTTCATGGAGACGCCGCGAGACTATTTTCTCGACGTGATGGCCACGTTCATCCGGGGCGACCGCTGACCGCCGCCGGCCGGTCCCGGCGGATCCGGGCCTGTCACTGACAAGATCGACGCTTGGGTTTACCCTAAGGAAGACGCTTAGCAACGCTGCCGGTGTTCGCCGCTCCACCATGGAACGGGCCCGGCGCTGGGAGACGAAGGGATGAGTGAAGCAGAGCAGGGCGCAAGCTGGCGCGAGAACATGCGCCGCCGCAACGAAGAAATGATGGCCGAATGGGCCGTCGACGTGAACCAGGATCCGAACGAACTGCCGCTGAACCGGATGAATCCGGGGCATCCGGACCTGTTCGAGGCCAATGCGGTGCTGCCGTACTTCGAGCGGCTGCGCCGGGAAGACCCGGTCAACTACACCGAGGACAGCCAGTTCGGGCCGTACTGGTCCGTGACCAAGTTCCAGGACATCGTCCACGTCGACACCCACCACGACATCTTCTCCTCGGATTCCCGCCGCGGCGGCATCCAGCTCGGCGGCCGGGAGCAGGAGGAAGAGCCGGATCCCATGTTCCACCTGCCCATGTTCATCATGGAGGATCCGCCGAAGCACGACGAGCAGCGCAAGGTGGTGGCGCCGAAGTTCGCGCCGCGGGAGATCGCCAGGCTCGAGGAGCTGATCCGCGAGCGTGCCGGCCTGATCCTCGACGGCCTGCCGCGCAACGAGACCTTCAACTGGGTGCGCGAGGTGTCGGTGGAGCTGACCGGACGCATGCTGGCGACCCTGTTCGCGGTGCCCCAGGAGGACCGCGACAAGCTGATCCACTGGTCCGACACGACCCAGAACATCGGCAACCCGGAGTTCTTCGACACGCCGGAGGAAGGGTTTCAGGAGCTGTGGAAGTGCTGGGAGTACTTCGACGCGGTGTGGAAGGAGCGCGCGGCCCAGAAGGAACCGGGCGACGACCTGATCTCCATGCTGGTGCACGGCGAGTCCACCAAGGACATGCCGCCGAACGAGTACCTGGGCAACATCCTGCTGCTGATCGTCGGCGGCAACGACACCACCCGCAACTCGATCTCCGGCGGCGTGCTGGCGCTGAACGAGAATCCCGGCGAGTACGACAAGCTGGTGAACAACCCCGCGCTGGTGGCCAACATGGTCCCGGAGATCATCCGCTGGCAGTCACCGGTGGCGCACATGGCGCGCACCGCGCTGGTGGACACCGAGCTCGGCGGCAAGCAGATCAAGGCCGGTGACAAGGTGGCCATGTGGTACGTTTCCGGCAACCGGGACGACACCGAGATCGAGGACGCGAACCGGTTCTGGATCGACCGGCCCAACGCCCGCAAGCATCTGTCCTTCGGGTTCGGCATCCACCGCTGCCTCGGCAACCGGCTCGGCGAGATGCAGCTCCGGGTGCTGTGGGAGGAGATCCTCAAGCGGTTCCCGAAGATCGAGGTGGTCGGCGACCCCGTCTACCTGAAGTCGAGCTTCATCCGCGGCATCCGCGAGCTGCCGGTCCGCATTCCCGGCTGACGCCAGCGCTGCGGCTCAGTGAGGCCCCGCTTCCCGGGGGCCTCACCCCGGCACCCGACCCCGCACCCGGCACCCGACCCCGCACCTCACCCGATCCCGCACCCGACACCCGTAGGAGCGGCCTCCCGGCCGCGATCCCCCCGTGCCTGTCCCAGCCAACCCAGACCGCGCGTCAATCCCCGCCCGTCAGGCACCGGTGCAGCGTCTCGCACAACGACTTGAGCGCCACGGCCTCCTCCACGCTCATGCCCGTGCTCTCCGCCAGGGCCGCTGGAACGCCCTCCGCCCGGCGGCGCAGCCGCCTGCCCTGGGCGGTGAGACTGATCCGCTTGCGCCGCTCGTCCTCGTCCGACGACTCCCGTGTCAGCAGACCCTTGGCCGCCATGCGTTTCAGCAGCGACGTCAGCGTCGCCTTGTCCAGCCGGGTGTGGCTGGCGAGCTCGGTCACGCTCACTCCGTCCCGCTCCCACAGCGACAGCATCACCAGATACTGCGGATAGGTCAGGCCCAGCGGCTCGAGCAGGGGCCGGTAGGCGCGCACCAGGGCGTTGGCCGTGGAATAGAGGCTGTGGCAGACCTGATTGTCGAGGCGAAGCTGCTCCGGCGTCATGGCGACATCTTACCCGGGTGTTGACCTTTGCAAAGCATGCATTATATTGGCGTGCAAATAGTATGTATACAAGCTAAATAGAGGAGATGCGGATGGGAATGAATGGGAGTGGCTGCATGAGACTCGCCACGATCGGACGGACCTTGGGCGCCGGCGCCCTGGCGACCCTGCTGGCTGCCGGTGCGGCGGCCGACGGGGCGTTGGACGTGGATGCCGACGACTTCGGCTGCATCAGCGAGATGACGCCGGTACGCGGCTTCTACGTGGGCAATCTGCTCGGCGACCTGGACGCCACCCTGGCCGTGGCCCGGTCCGAGGACGGCGGCACCTATCCGCCGGGCTCGGTGGTCCAGCTCGTGCCGACCGAGGCGATGGTCAAGCATCCCGAGGGCTACAACGCCGCCACCCGGGACTGGGAGTTCTTCGAGCTGGACCCGTCCCCGGAAGGCTCGGCCATTCGCGTGCGCGGCTTCGCCGACGTGGTGAACCGTTTCGGCGGCAACTGCTTCGCCTGCCACGTCAAGGCGGAGCCGAAGTGGGACATGATCTGCGAGACCGGCCATGGCTGCGATCCCATTCCGCTGACCGCCGACATGACCCGGGTGCTGCAGAAGGCGGACCCGCGCTGTGACACGTCTAAGGCGCTGACGCCGGAGGACATCGAGCTGCTGAAGGCGCTCGGCGCGGCCGGTTGAGGTCCGCCGAACGCGCCGCCGGCCGGAACGGTCGCGGGGCCTTGTCGGGCGGGTCGCAGGTGAGATAATGGCGCGCCCGGCCGGGGTGCACCGCGGGTATCGTTCCGCGGGTATCGTTCCGCGGGTATCGTTCCGCGGGTATCGTTCCGCGGGTATAGTTCAATGGTAGAACCTCAGCTTCCCAAGCTGATGATGCGGGTTCGATTCCCGCTACCCGCTCCAGCCTTTTCCCGTCCCGCCCGCGCCAGCGTCCCGCCGCCGGTCAGTCGATGCTGTTGCTCGACCGGTGATAGCGCAGGACGATGTCCGGGTCCGGGCTCAGCGAGGTCACCGGGTCGTCCTTGCCGGCGTAGTCCAGGGTGGCGAGCACGTAGCGCATGCTCTCCAGGCGGGCGCGCTTCTTGTCGTTGGCCCGGACGATGATCCACGGGCTGTAGGAGGTGTGGGTCTTGCTGAACATGTCCTCCTTGTACTTCGTGTAGAGGTCCCAGTTCTCCTGGGCCTTGTCGTCCACCGGGCTGATCTTCCACTGCTTGAGCGGGTTCACCCGGCGCGACACGAAGCGATCCTCCTGAACGTCCTTGGAGATCGAGAACCAGAACTTGACCAGCTCCAGGCTGTCCTCGTAGAGCATGTGCTCGAACTCCGGGACCTGCTGCATGAACGTCCGGTACTGCTGGTCGGTGCAGAAGTTCATCACGGGCTCGACCACGGCGCGGTTGTACCAGCTCCGGTCGAAGAACACGATTTCCCCCGGGTTCGGGAGCTGCTCGGCGTAGCGCTGGAAGTACCACTGGCCCTTCTGCACCTCGGTGGGTTTGGGCAGGGCGACGATCCGCGCGCTGCGCGGGTTGAGGTGCTCGATGAAGCGCCGGATCGTGCCGCCCTTGCCGGCGGCGTCCCGGCCTTCGAAGATGATGGCCACGCGCCGGCCGTTGATCTGCACGTCGCGCTGCAGCTTCACCAGCTCGATCTGCAGCTTCTGCAGCTCCTGCTCGTAGCGCAGCTTGATCAGCGCCTTGTTGACGTCGACGTTCTTGGTGGAGAGAAGCTGCAGCAGCCCCTTCTTGGAGTTGACCGTGGCGAGTTCCGCCTCGGTCAGCGAGTAGGATTTCTTCAGCGTCTTGCCGACCATCTTCTCTTCCTCGGTCAGCGCGGTGGGTGCGCTGCCGCGGTCGGTCGAGCCGGCGTGCTGCCGGGCGGCGTCCTGCAGTCTCGGTCCGGGCATGAGGGTGGCTCCCTGTCCGCTTCGCTGAACAGACAAACCTAGCCCGCTGCCCCGGGCCGGGACACCCATGGAACTACCTAACGGACTATGGGTAGGTACCTAGCCCGCCGTTGCCGGGCGGCCGGCTTCGGTTAGCATGGCGGGCATCGTGGCCGCGGCGGAGGCGGGAGATGCCAGCGAACTACCGGGACGTCTGGGTGCGGACGGCGGACGGACTGCGCGTGCATGCCCGCGACTATCCGAACGACCGGGCCTCCCTGACGGTGCTGTGTCTGCACGGCCTGACCCGCAACGCGGCGGACTTCGAGGAGCTCGCGGCGCACCTGGGCGACCGCTATCGGGTCGTGGTCATGGAGCAGCGCGGCCGCGGTGAGTCGGACTGGGACCCGACCCCGGCCAATTACCATCTCGGCAGCTACGTGGCCGACGTCGCGGCGCTGCTGGCGCAGCTCGGCCTCGAGCGGGTCGCGGTGGTCGGCACGTCCATGGGCGGGCTCATGGCCATGACCCTGGCCGCGACCGCGCCCGAGCGCTACGCCGGGCTGGTGATCAACGACATCGGGCCGGTGGTGGAGGCGTCCGGGCTGGCCCGCATCCGCGGCTACGTCGGCCGGGGCGGCGCCGTGTCGAGCTGGGACGAAGCGGTTGCGGCGACCCGAGCCAACAATGCCTCGGCGTTTCCCGGCCTGTCCGACCCGGCGTGGCTGGCGTTCGCCCGCCGCCTCTACCGGGAGCGCCCGGACGGCGCCCTGGAGCCCGCCTACGACCCGGCGATCGCCGAGCCCATGAACGCGAGCGAGGCCGCGGCGGTTCCGCCGGCACTGTGGGAGCTGTTCGACGGCCTGGCTGCCGTGCCGATGCTGATCGTGCGCGGCGCGCTGTCCGACATCCTGTCGGCCGCGACCGTCGCCGAGATGACCCGCCGTCACCCGGGCGCGGTCGCCGTGGAGATCGCGGATCGGGGCCATGCGCCGATGCTGACGGAGCCGCCGGCGCTGGCGGCGATCGACGACTTTCTCGCTGCGGTGGCCGACGCCGGGGCGCGCTGACCGGATCAGCCGGATGCCGCGCTGGCGTCCGGCTCCCGCCAGGCCGGGGGCAGGGCGGCGGCGTTGCCGCCGTGGCGTTTGACCTCGTACATGCGCTCGTCCGCATGCTTGAGCAGGGTGTCCAGGTCGCGGCCGTCGATGGGGTAGCCGGCGATGCCGATGCTCGCGGTGGTGCGGATCACGGCGCCGCGAACCTCGATCTCCAGGCCGATGGCGTCCGCCAGCCGGGCCGCGGCGGCGCGCACCGCCATGTGGTCGCCGCCGTGGTGGGCGATGGCGACCAGGAATTCGTCGCCGCCGAAGCGCGCGCACAGGTCGGCGCCCCGCAGCCGGCTCTGCAGGCGCTCGGCGATCACCCGCAGCACCCGATCACCCACCGCGTGGCCGTAGTTGTCGTTGACGGGCTTGAAGTCGTCGAGGTCCACGAACATCAGCGCCACCTCGGTGCCGTTGCGGGCCGCTTCGTCCAGCAGGGTCTGGATCTCGCGCTCGAAATGCAGGCGGTTGCACAGGCCGGTCAGCGGGTCGTGGTCCGCCAGGTAGGAAGCGCGCCGGTTCTCCTCCTCCTTCATCTCGACGTCGCGCTGCAGCGAGTGGCGCAGCAGGAAGTTCTCGCGCGCGTAGCGGTCGCGCAGGGCCTGGGCGACCGTGCCGATGATCATCGCGGACACGCCGACGAACAGGTTCGAGGCCAGCACCACGCCGTTGGCGCCCGACGTGTGGCCGTGCACCAGCATCACGCTGGCGGCGTACACGCCGAGCATGGACAGGGACAGGCCCACGGACAGCCCGAGGTGCAGGTAGGTCATGGTGTGCAGGCCGATGGCCACCAGCAGCAGCCCGCCGAAGTAGCCGTCGATGGCGGCTTCGCCGGGTCGGGCCAGCAGCACCATGGCGTTCATCGCCGCGGCCATGATGAGGAAGGTGGTGGCGGTCAGGGGGGCGTACCAGCGCTCGCCGTACCGGGACAGGCGGGTGGCGAGGAAGTAGCCCGCCAGCGCCACCAGCATCGCCGCGCGCAGCGCCCACACCGTGCCGAGGGCGGACGGTATGGCCCAGAAGTCGAGGATGACGAAGCACAGGTTCAGACCGCCCCCGAGCAGCGCCACCATGCGCGTGAGACGGATCTTCTCGTCGGCGAGCGAGGCCTGGTATTCCCGTTCCAGGTCGGGGCTCGCGAATGTCGGCATCCATACCATTTCGGGCAGCCGGAGTCCCCTGCTCCTCTAAGACTAGACCACTGCGGCGATCCGTCCGGGCGGTCAGGACGTCGGGGATGTGGCCTGGATCACCGAATCCAGCAGGGCCTGGTCGCCGAATTGCGCGTCGGTGCTGGTGCGTCCCAGGGCGAATTCCGGACCCACCGACTCCGGGCCTTCCCCCGGCGGCAGCGGCGGCGTGTAGTAGCCGAGGGCATAGCTGCCCAGGGTGTAGCCCAGCAGGTCCTGGAGGGGCCGGGGCAGGTCCCGGGCGATCTCGGGCGGACAGGACAGGTACTGGTTCTCCTCCTGACGCAGCCAGCCCAGGGCGTAGGTCAGGTTGGCGCCGATGCGGTCGCCCCCGGAGCGGTTCTCGCCGCCGCCGTGGAACACCGAACCCGTGTACAGGAGCACCGAGCCACGGGACATGACGGCCCGGGCGATCTCGTCGGCCTCGGGGCGCCGGTCGTCCGGCCAGGCGGTGCTGCCCGGCACCACCAGGGTCGCGCCGTTCTCCTCGGTGAAGTCGGTCAGCGCCCAGATCGTGTTGAACTGGGGCTCGACCCCCTGGAGGTAGGTGCCCCAGGCCCAGCGGTCCCGATGGATGGCCTGGGCGGGCTGCCCGGGCTTCAGGCGGATGATCTGGCTCAGGTGGAGCTGAATCCGCTCACAGTAGGGCTCGAGGAAGCGGCGGGCCGCGGTCAGCACGGTGTCGTGCTGGATCAGCTCGCGGCACGCCGGGGAGCGCGCCACCAGGGCGCCCGTGCGGGTGGTCAGGCGGCCGCTGAAGTCGTCCCGGCCCTCGCCCGTGGCCTCGATGTAGGGCATCAGCTCGGCCAGCACCCGGTCGACGCCGGGGCCGTCCAGCGCGCCCGCCAGGATCACCGCGCCGTCGCGGTGAATCACGTCCAGCACCGCATCCGCGGTGGCGTCCGCCGGCAGGGTGGTGATCTGTGCAGTCATGGTCGTTGCTCCCCGGGCGCCTGGCCCGCAGCGGTGGTTGGGGTCAGATTGCCGATGGCCAGTTCCATCAGCTCCCGCAGGTAGGCGGGCGGAAACCGGTCGCGCTCGAAGGGGGCCATCAGGGCCAGCCCGTCCAGTGCGGCATTGAACTGGTCGGCGAGCACCGCGGCCGGCACGTCCCGGCGGATCGAGCCGGCCTCCTGGCCGCGGGTCATCAGGCCCTCCAGCCGGCGGCGGAAGCTCGAGTGCCAGGACAGGATGGCGTCCGCGTAGGCCGGGTTGTGCCGGGCCCGGGACAGGAACGCCAGCCACACCGACCACTGGAGGCGGCGCGCCTCGTCGACTGGCAGGGCGGCGTCGTAGAGGGTCCGCAGGGCGGCGATGACGTCCTCCGCCTCGGCGAGCTGCTCGGTGCGCTCCCGGATCCAGTCGAAGATGGTGGCCACCGCAAACGCCAGCAGCTCTTCCTTGTCGGCGAAATAGTGAGTGATCACTCCCGTGGTGAAGCCGGCTTCACGCGCAATGGCCCGCAGGCTGGCCTTGTCGATGCCGGACCGGTGGATGACCCGCCAGGTGGCCTCCACCACCTCCTGGCGGCGGGCGTCGTGATCGCCGCGGGGGCGGCCGGCGGCAGGGGCGAAGGTGTCGGTCATCGCCGGATTATCATAACAGTTGTTTTGAAAATCAAGCGGACGACGGCCGGCGTCGGCGCGCCTGC
>MDTD01114965.1_pt1 | contig 13296 bp, 12 predicted proteins | sample 811221 | NCBI WGS metagenome assembly MDTD01 (sample SAMN05326646, study PRJNA326480) | marine metagenome | isolation source: seawater | place: Pacific Ocean: South West | collected 2011
ATCATTGTAAAAAGCTTGGTCGATTAGGAAGCTAAGCGTCGCTGTCTCCCAACCGGAACTTTCGGTGGAACATGATACTCCCTCCATTCAACTCAACTATGCTGACAAGGTTTCCAAAGGAGTTGAAATATTCTTTTCTGTGCAGAGACAGACCCTTAAGACGGCTTTCGAAAATCTTGAAAGATTAAGAATTTTTTGATATGAAAGTTTTGGTCGAACCCAAATCTACCTCCAAAATGCCACTGATCCCTTTGGGCAGCAAATTCTGACAACTCAACTAGCAGTCAGAAGGTCTGTAAATCAAGCGTTTCAGTCAAAACTACTAAAGGCTAAAAGGCAGTGGGAAACGCTGCAGTACAATTTCAGCAACTACTGTGATCATGCTCTGAATCAAACTAATTATTCTGTGGTGGTGTCAAAACGGGCTACGGAGCAAAGTCAAAATGCAGAGAGCAGGGCACAGCAGTTGACCCAAAACATTTTAAATAGTCAGCTTGATATCATTCAGGATAACATGATAAAGGGCTGGGCACGACCTACGGTTCTAGTAACTGTGCAGGAAAATAAGGAAGAAGAAGTTTTGACAGAAGTCAAAGCTTCAGTAACGAAAACGGCTATTCCAGAAGTCGTGAGTTTCCTCGACCCCGTTCTAACAAACAATGAATCCAAGCCACTAAAGAAGCAATCAACTGAACAAGCCAGTGAGTTTGTACTGTCACAATCGACTTTAGAAGAAAAGTCAACGATGACCAAAGTCGCTAGCAATCCAAAAGGCGCACAAAGAACTTGCTCAAGCAGGAATTCTCGACGCTCCAAGTAGGCAAAGTAACTTGCCTAAGCCACTTAAACTAAATGCTATTAAGTAACGGAAAGGAATATGAGTGTTTCTCGATCGAAAAATTCAATTACACAAGAAGAAATTGACGCTGCCTTAGCAAATTTCTTGGCAAAAGGAGGATCCATTACCCACCTTCAGGATCCCCGAACAACGGCTTTGTGGAACAACGAATTTGATGATCCGTTCACGTCTGATGATGACAGTTCTATCAATCCAGATCATCTGAGAATTGCGCATTCAGAGTTTTGAACTGGCCCAGGCGCTGTAGCCAACTACGGCGTCTGTCTTCCTCCCTCTGCGCGTGATTAGATTTACCCCATTCCTCCTCGCTGCCTCCAACTTCGCCAACCAACCACTCCTCAACTTCTAATTTCTGACTTAATTTTGGATCACAACTCCATTGAGCCCGGATGTCCCAACTATTACCGAAACAGCTCGCATGAAACTTCCAGCCGAGATACTGTAAACTCCCGATTTCGTTCCGGTAGAGGCATCGAATAAGAAACAATTCATCTGTTTGGTAATTAAATACAGGGATCTCCAAAATAAATTCTGACTCATCAGGAATACAAAGCCATCTTGGCCAAGACCACCTCCAATTCCCATGAAAACCTGATTTACTGGGTTGGAATTCTACGAGTTTTTTAGGATGAGGCAGGTCCCCTGCTGTGCTTTGCTGTCTACTAAGAATAAGGATTTCTTCACAATCTGGAACAAAATCACCCTGCAAAAGTCGAATAATACTGAGGTTGTTCCGATAATCTTTTGGGCCTTTTGTCCATGGCCAATTTGCCGGCGCACCTTGCTCTAAATTTTCAAGAAGGGTTTCCGCAACATGCTGTCGGGAAGGAGCTGCTATCAGAGCTTGATAGGTGTTTTTCTGTCTCAGAATGACCCAAAAAAGTGAGAAATCATTAATTCGATGAGGGAATAAAATCCTTGGTCGGAATTGACTCAGCCAAGATTGGGCAAATTCTGGAAGGACTCTTTTCATGGAATGACTTTCAGAAAACCACACCGAGCAGGTAGCGTCTTAGCAGTCTTCAAGAATTGGAATAATTTTTTTTACTAGGTTATATGGTCCAGTCGCCCTGATCATATTTGATCGGGGCACGAAAGACTCCCTCGTTACCTTGAAGATGGATAATTCAGCATCCATACATCTTGCTTTGTGGCTTCCACCAATTGATTATCGATTAGTGACCGCTTTTTTTGATTTATCAAAATTTAATTGAGGCTCATATAAGTTGGCTAACTGCAAGTGATTTCGATAGGGTCACTATCGGTGTAAGTGGCTAAATTTCAACGCTTCTAAGGTGTGTGGAAAGAGAAGTGGTTCAAATTGCCAACTTGGGAGCAAGCTTAGTCTTAGCTCTGGAAGAGCCACTTTGATTAGTTCATTAGTACAATTTAACCAGACTCTTTTGGATGTTTCCTTAAGCCAGCGAATGGGTAATTCAGTTGCCATAAACTGGTCTGCTTGCTTTTGCCAATGAAACCATGGTAATCGGTTCTGGGAAATTTCTTGAGTTGCCTTTAAGTATGGGAGGTGGCTTCGCGTAATACACTAAAGCTTCTTTTTTAGTTCCAGAGACCAATGCACCTCAATCCAGCCATTCCCAAAAGTACTGGGAGCAAAGAGGCTCGGTGCCTATTGAGACGAGAGGGCGACTGTCTTGGGAATGTTTGGGGAGTATGCCTTAAAGCAACTAGATTAACTCTAGGTACATGATCGTTCACCTAGCCCGCAGCGTTCGGGTTGGGGAGGCTAGCATACAAGTTTTCTTGATCTCTGAATTTTTATTTGAGCCGCTATGCATTAACGCAATAATGAGATCAATCTGCTGTTCTTCACAAAAGATTTATATGATTTCTTTGGCGCTTCCAAGGATGTCAAGAAATGCTAAATAATCATCTAATTTTTGATGGTACATCGGAGCAGCATGTGCCATTAAACCAAATCCCCCGATTTGAAACCCACCTTCTTCAATAATTTCGAAACTTAGAAGCTTTCGCCAATTACTGCCCTGCAATACTATATTTTTAGCTAGCATTGGGAAATTGTCAGTTTTCTAAGCCACCTTTAACCTGTGAGTTCCCAACGCTAAATCTGCATTTCCCAAAACTACGTTTTCCCACTGTAGTACATTCATAATTTCCAGTTGTTGTAATCTTGTAGGAGAGTTTACATGCCTCAAAAAGTGACTAAAATTGGATCTCCCTACCGAGTCTCTGGCATCGAGCTGTATCTTTGGGACTTCCCCGGGGTTAAGGGCTAGAGCATCAGTAATGTAAAGCTAGCTTTGATTGCTATTTGGATACTTTGAGGCAAGAATACTTTTAGTATATCTGGTGGTCAAAATACGCAGTTGCCCTTTGGATGAGTAACTAATAGTAGGGAAAGATAGAAGTAGGGAGATTAGGAGGTGAGCCGGCATGACACCTGAGCATTGCTCAGGTGTTGATTGAATTGGAAACGAAAATTTATACGTGCTTTTTCAGCAGAAGTTAGACTGTCAAACAGCGTAGCAAAGTGTTGGTTTGCTAGAATCGACCATTGTTTAGATTCTGTGGAGTTGCATCCTGCCAATTTTGCAAAGGATATCCAGTACAAATCTTGACTGCGGTTCGCGGCTTCCTCTGTCAAATGATCCCAATTAGCCTTTAGAAATTGCTCTTCCTCATGACGTTGCCCCAATGTCCAATCTTCACAACCCATGGTTCCTGAAGAACTAGCAAAAGCAAAGGTAGACGAAGATGAAATGTCTACGGAAAGCGCATCAAGCTTTCCATCAGCAAATCCCATGGGGCCGCCCTCGTGACAAGACCAAGCAGTGCCACTATTTAGAAGCCAAGCAGCAACAAAAAAACTAGCCCACCTTGCATTCATGGTGCAAACTCGGATGTGATTGAATCCATTGGCTTAGTATAGGTACCAACACCTCTACTTGACCAGTATTTTGTAAGTGAAAATCAATCCTCTCCTGGTGCAAACGAAGGAAATTACCAAACTGCTGTTGGCCGACCTCAGAACAATAATACAAAGCTCCTAGCGCTTCGGAGTGTGGCCCATGGCCTGTTGCGATTTCTTCTTCGAGCATGGATTGGTTGGCAACTAAAAATTGCCAACGCGCGAAGCGTTCCTGCAGCGCAATTTCCCAATTTGGGCAATTGGATGTTCCGGAAGTGGTCGCAGAGGAGTAAATCGGAGAGAAGGTTAGGTCTACAGAGGAAAGCAAAGGATCTTCGCTTGTAGCCCCCATCATGGTTCCCTCGCAGCCAGCAAAACTTTTTGCTACTCCGAGAAAAAAAAGCAATGTGAGGAGCAATGAAGAGCGCATGGCTGAAGCAAGATCGGGTGAAATGGAGAAAGCACCCCGTATTCTGGGTGCTGGAGCACTACAAAGACTTCAGTTTGTCTGATTTGCGGATGATTTGAGTGCGCATGGAGTCCACTCCACGCGCCAGAGCCTTGTAAAGATTTTTATCATCGGAATTGCTTGCGAGCATCTTTTGTTGGTAACTGCAGTTGATACCTACGTGATAGCTCTCATCTTTCTGACGAGTCAGATTCACATGAAAGGGGTACTTGTTGTCGGTAATCTTCGACAGGTCATCAAAGAGTTCATTAACGTGCTCCTTGACTGCATCAGAATGTTTCATGTTTTTGAAACTAACATGGATGGACATGCTACCTCCTCAGGATCTGGCGTTGATACAATCCGTGCGTCCAACACGGTTTCCCCAAACAGGTTCAACTCATCCGTGCATCGATAGTAGTCTTCTCTCAGCTTTCGCTTTCCTCGTCTGCAGGAGCTACCATTTCAGGTACTTCTGAGCTCGAAGGAAGCAGAAACAAGTATCCTGGTAAGAATACCAATAAAAATGCACCTATACCGATTGCAGCCAAAATGGCGATTCGCATGAGTGTCAACCGTTTGAGATTTGAAAAATGAAGCTTCACTGCAGCAACCTACGTTGCTTCCTCAATGAATATCAGACCTTCAAGGAGTGGGTCAAGCTGGACTAGAAAAATAGAAAACATTGAATTTGTGTTGTGCTAAGGCAGTGCAGTAATCCAATTCTATTATCCTATTCCACCTTTCTGAGGGCTTCCCAGTTTCATTGAAGGCAAACCTGAATCAACTTGCCATTGAAGTTTCCAATTATAAAGCATACGGTCAATCAATGTGACTTGATGGGAACCTATTTGCCGTGATTTATCTTCTGGTTCCGCAAGCAACATTGAAACCATCCAGTTGTCAAATTGGCTCGAGATACCCTAGGTATCTTTTTGTTACTGAATCCCGCCTGCGATAGCTTCAGTAAACCAGTTTGGATTCTACAGTACTAGCAGCAACAAAGGAATCGAAAGTGCTAATTCCAGCGAGGTAAAGTTTGATCACTGTCTCATCTTCAAAGAGTGAGAAGATTGAGTGTGGTCTTCTGACGATATTTTGCCAAAGTGTTTGCATCTTCTTGAGCAATTGGGTGGTCAGGTTCTATTAGGAAAAGCAGTTGTCCCCTTGAAACCAGAGTGCCCCCAGAGGCGCCTACATACACCTGCCGGACCGTACCAGGAAATTCTGCCTTAATGGGATTAAACATTTTCATCACCTCTAACAGCCCAAGCATATCATTTTGCTCCACATGTTGGCCAGCCTCCACGTAGGGGGGGCTGCTAGGTGTTTCACAAGCGTAGAAGGTTCCTCCTGTCCAACTACGGACCTCATTGCTGTGAGAAGGTGGTGGAGATGCCAGTGCCTGGGAGTACTGTTTGATGCGTTTTGCATCCTGAAACTCTTTTGGAATAAGCGGAATCAGTTCTCTACTGCAACTCCAGTCAAAATATCCGCTGCTGATACCCAATGAGATGGGAATACTCAGTAAGGGAACCAGGCCGACTTGAAAACCAGCATGCGCTGCTTGCACGTCTGACCAGAGCTTGTCATCAAAACCAACAGGAGCTTTGTTTCCGAGAATTTTCTGCAAATTGTTCCATTCGGGATAACCCAAGCGATTTCCTAAATCTGAATAAAACCTGAATCCTTCCTCGAGTAGCAGATGATCATCCTCCCAGATAATTTCACTGGGAGGCAGTCCACTTCTTTTCTCCCAATGTAGATAGCGATAAAGCTCTCGTAGCACATGAATCGGGTTCTGACACCACTGAATCTTCTGATTCTGAATTTCCCATCGAGGTTTTTGACGTTTGGCAAGCCATCCGGCGAGAAGATGTGGCATATTGAGCAAACGCCGTAATGGTCTTAGCAGCAGCGTTTGTTTCCTTTCAAAAGCTCTCAAAGCCTCTGGGCCGAGCTCTTTGATTGATCCACTCAAGTGCTGCCATGCGAACTCTAAGTCGATATCTTTCGCACCCAGACTCAGCTTGCCACAGAGCGCAAGGTAGGACTCCACAAAACGCGTGTTTGGTTTAACCATCGAATCTACACCCAACATCCAATACAGGAGCCCATAATGAAACGACAGGTTGAGTTGTAAGTCGGTTCCTCGTACTTCCATTTCTCTGAGAACACGAGCCATTTGCTCAAGATTTTCGAGACGTGTCCTACCCCATGTAACGGACAGAGCTACATTTGAATCGTAGGCACCAGCAAGATGATAAGGTTGGAATAAACATGTATCAGGATTTCTTAATCCAATACCTTGGTCGTCTCGTAATTCTCCTTCAATTGGTGTCGACCAATAGTGTAAAATTCCTCCAGCATGAGGCTGTAGTCCCTGATTGGTAGCATTGATGCGAACTTCCATTCCCGAAAGATTTCGGAGCTGACGTTGTGGTTTAGGAAGGATTTTCCCGTAGCAGGCAACTAGGAACATTGCGACAACCAGCGAATCTACTTGGAAGCTGTCGTCATGCTTTTCTGGATTAGTAAATTCAAGCTTGTATGCCATCTCTGTGACCCGATGTTCGACCTGAATTCGAGTGTTTACTTCCATGAAGTAGTGTTGGTCTCCCTCAACAATGCACTCAAAGGTAGATACGTTATCCAGCCCTAGAGCCGTTCCAAAGCCCTGTGCTTGTTTACACATCTCACGTAGTACGACTTGGTCCTGCTGAAGTGTCTCTGCTTGACGGTTTTTGCCAGCTTCAAGATATTCTGCAATAGTCTGTTCAAGTAGCTCTTCAGTAAGTGAAAATTCAGCTAATTTTTGTTCGTGCATCTGTAGAGAACAGTCACGACCACCCAATTCTATGCACCACTGGCCATTACCAAGTAACTGGACTTCGTTGTGACGAGTATCTTCAATGTTTATCTCGATCAGGAAGGCCTTGTTGTCACCCGGACCAGTCACTCGGGCTTCAATCAAGATAGCTCTAACGGCTGATTCCACCTCAGCTTCACTTTGAATGATCCGTTGAGCCTTCCCACCACCACCCCCAATATGCTTGAAGCGAAGTCGCGCGCCCGGATTTTTTGCCCAGATCTCCTTACAACAGATGAGCGTTTCTGCTTGTAGCTCTTCTATGCTGAACAGATCGATCTGGCGCTCGTAGGAAGCCTGAAGAACTTGCTCAGCTTGGTCCATTATTTCTGAAGTGAGATGCAAATCTGTTGGTACAGGAAGATGGTGTTGATTGGTTAGGTTTTTGAGAAACTGAGAAAGATGTTTGTCTCCAGCTTTTTTTAAAAGAGTACGTGCAGTGATTCGATCTTCACCCGGAGTAACCGATACGTTTAGCTTACGAGCCAATTGTTTGGCTTCATCTTTTGAGCCTGCCTGCTGGATTACCTTTGCACTGGGGCCAACAAAACAAATATTCGCTTCTTCGATCTGCTTTACGAAGTCACCATCCTCGGCCATGAAACCATAGCCCGCAAAGAGATGTGTGTAGTTGTGTTTTTTGCAGAGACTAAGAATTTTATCAATGCATTGATGTCGTTCCTCTCGTGACGAGCCTACATAATCAGGGATATGGTGGACCTGCTCATGACGACTGGCGATAGAACGCAGTTCAGGAGCAAGAGTTTGTGGATATGTGATGCTGTCTTTTTCTGATAGGAGAATGCCGTATTGTGCACCTAGTTCCTCCAAGACTTGCATGACCTCAAGTCGAATAGGGCCGCGGCAGACGATGAGGCACTTTACTCCCTTAAAACAAAATTGCTGTTGCCACGGGCTTGCAGGATTGAACGAAAGTGCTTTCATTAAGGTTTAGAAATCAGAAGGAAATGAACAAAAAAATTTTCAAAAATGATTCATTTTGGAAAAATTTGGGGCAGAATAGAGAGCTTTGTGGTAGGAAACAAGGTATTTGCTTTAAGATTTCACACCCAGACATTAAGAAATTGGAAACAAAATTCGATATGATCTCAAGCAAAAGGAGACCGTGTACGAAACTGCTGATATCCGCAAAGGATTGCGAATAGAGTTGGATAGCGAACCCTACGCCATCATCGAATTTCAGTTTGTGAAGCCGGGTAAAGGAAATGCATTTACAAGAACTCGAATTCGCAATCTAATCAGTGGTTCGGTATTAGATCGAACCTTTAAGACAGGTGAGAAACTGAAGCCTGCCGATACTCAGGATCGGACCATGCAATTCCTCTACAGAGATGAAGGTGACGGGGAATTTCATTTTATGGACAGCAGCAGTTATGAGCAAGTTGCTCTGGATGCTGACCTCGTCGGGGATGCCAAAAACTACTTGATTGACAACATGGAAGTGAACGTAGCTTTCTTTCGCGAACGACCGATTGGAATCACCCTTCCCAATTTTGTGGTTTTGGAAGTTGTTGAAGCTCCTCCAGGAGAAAAGGGTAATACGGTTACGGGGGCATCTAAGCCCGTTGTGGTCTCGACAGGTTATGCTGTGAATGCCCCAATGTTTATTTCTGAGGGAGAGTTGTTGAAAATTGATACTAGAACAGGCGAATACGTAGAGCGCGTTAAAGCTTAAGGCTACTATGAAAAGCATGCTGAAGTTCAGGGATATTATCCTGGGCAAAAAAGAAGATTCTCCAAGCGCTTCGCAGAAAAAAAGCGATGCCAAGCAAGGAGAAGATTCACTTTCTCCGGTTGCAGCAGAACAAGTTAAAATTTTGATGGAACTCTATCAGGAAGTTCCCTGCAATCCAAAGACAGGCGATCTTGAAAAACGAATTAAGACTATTGTCAAGGGGCTCCAAGGGAGCAGTTTGCTGGAAAGTATTCGTGAGACTTTCTCCGATGAGCAAGTAGAGGCTTGGAAGGAGCAATCGCAGAAAGAATTTGATGAAATGGGTAAACTTAATCGGGCTCGAATGCAGAGCCTCATTGAGGTAGCAGATGAAGGCATGCGCCAAGTCGTTTACGAAAGTATTTTCATCTTTGATGTCAATCCGTCTGATCAACCTAATCTCGATATCACTTACAAGAAAGGTGTTGATCCAGAGACTGGAAAACCAATGATGCACCGTGATCGTTATCACGTTTTTTGTGAGAATTCGATGTATGGTATTGATGGCATCGATCGTTGGTTGCCAGAGCAGTCCAAGCGTGATGGTGAAGGAAATTGGATGGCTCATCTGCAGGAACAGTTTGGTGAACTGGTCAATGATTTTGGGAAAAGCGAGAAGCCGATTGTGCAAACACTTAGTACGATTGGGAGTCTTGGAGGTATCGGCCACAAGCCTGATTCTGACGTTGATGCACAGGTGATTTTTGGCACAGAGCCTCGATACGAGCACAATTGGACCGATGCTGATTTCTTCATTGCATTAGCCTTCAAGATCATCAGTTCTGCTTATGATCGCTATCTCCTCCAATTCCCAGAAGAAAAGCGAGAGCAGCTAAAGCAGAAAGTGACAGGTCAGATGATTGAGGATCATGGTGAAGGTCTCAGCCCAGAACAGCAGAAAATCATCGATATCATTTTCCCGAGTACCTACACCCTACTGATGCGTAAAACTTGTCGGGCTTTGATCAGCAAGATGGAGCCAGGCAAGCAAATGCAGTTTTTCTGGTCTCAAATTCCTCTTATTTTGCGCAAGTTACCAGAAGGTGATTTGTTTAGGAACGCATTGATTCTCTTTTTCCCTTTCCTCAAAAACATCCCAGCTCGGAAACTTCAGGGCAGCTGCTTCCCAAATTCTGTCACTTCAATGGATGTTAATGCTGCGCTTGGACGGTTAATCATTTTCTACCGCGACCGTGTATTGGGCCAACGTGTGGTGATGAAGTTATTGGAGGAACCTGCTAAAGCGGCAGGTGTAGAACCCAGTAAATTTCCTCCTGCCCAACAGCGGCAGGTGTTGATAGAACATCTGAAGAAAAATCCATCCCGAGGCAAAGTTGTTCAGCAATTTTTGGAGCATGTCTCTGAAAGTTATCGTTGGGAGATCGCCCAAGATGCAGATGAGTGGCATACCGATGTGGGCCAGCAAGTAGGACTGGATCAACAGATGTTGGAGGTGATTCAATCTATTCCACTCAAAGATCAAGCTCGTAAGGGATTTTTGAAAAGGATGGTAGATTTAGTCAATGCAAGAGTGGAGCAGGAAGCAATACGTAATGAAGCTCTCTATGAGCCAGGCACCTCTCGCAAGATCTATTTCGCTGAAGAATACGAACTGGCAAAATATCCTGCTCAGGAAGCTCATTATTTCGTGAATATCCTCCGTAAGCAGAGAGCCGGTCAGCACACCCCATTCTTGGTGTCACCAGAAGGCAGCATGGCATACTCCAATATGCTCAATGATCTGTTGCTCAATCCTGCAACGCTGCTATGTGGCCTGTCTCCGATGCCTTTTTCACTACCTGAAGAAGTCAAAATTCTTTCGAATATTGGTGTTTTCCCTGACTGGGAAGTGACCCAACATCGAGAGCATGAAGGAGATGAAGAACCAGATCCAAGAGTTGCTGCTGAAAATCAGGAAACATTCAAACTTAGAAATCTGCCAAACTGGGGAGACTATGCGCCATCCAGAGAAGTTTTTCTGACTTATGTAATCCCGATTTTCCTTAGGGAAAGCGAGAAGATTAGTCACCGGAACCTGCCCAAGGCTCTCTTAAACACTTGGTGGATTGAGATGCTGACTTGTGATGAAGATACTCCTGAGTTGACTAGTCTTACCAAGCTATTGATCTTCCCAAACGAGCGAGCCTTCATTAAAAAAGAGATGACAGGCCCCTATGTCGATATCATCAAAAGTATGGAGGAGGAATTCCCCCAGCTCGTCCGGGATCCTTGGTGGATCAAGTTTACTGAAATGCTAATGCGCTTCGAAGATCCCGAAGTACAAACAGAGATGCTTTTCTGCTTCGCTCAGCACATTCGCGCTTCAGATGTCATTGATTTGGACACAACATCTGGGGAACCTATCTATCTCGATAAGAATTCCTCCTGGCGCTTCAAGGCAGTGCATCGCTTCTATACGAAGTTTTACGCTGAAGAAGGACCTCGGATTGATTTAATGAAGTTCTCCCAAGGTCGAGATGACGTGGCTCAGGTGAAGGAAACTGTTTTGAAAAAACTTTTCCTCGACAGTATGAAAAATACGGAACGTAGACTGATTCAAATTGGCAATCAAAATACCATTAATCGAATGAGCCAATATATCTCTCAAGTCACCAAGAATAATGAAGAGAAAGAGCGGGTTGAAAAGATTTTAACCAAACCGCTGGATAAGTTGATGGATCGGATGTTAATCGTGGATATGTCTGTAGTGGATAAAGCAGAGACTGATGCAGAACTAAATGTTATTGAAAAGCGTCAGATTGCTCAAATTCAGGATGATCGCAGAAAAGTTGGAGAGCTATCCAATTCCGTTACAAAACACTATGGCGAGAAGTTTCAAGCAGAACTTAATAAAGAGGTCGTTGAAAAAATTATTTTCCAGTCTAGAGTTCCACTCGCTGGAGATCCCTTGGAAAATGTCATTTTTAAGTATCACTTTGAAAAGAATTTTAATCGTCGCCCATTTCAGGTCCCACTCCCTATTTCCAAATCGCTCTGCATCCCCAGAAATGTAATTCTTTTGGAGTTCGAGCCAAAAAAGGAGAAATGGAAATTCAAGGCGATGATATCTAAGAAAGCTGGTGGTAGTGGTGGTAATCAGCTTGAGATGTTTCAGTCAAATCTAGTCGAAGGTGTAACTCGGTGTGTTTTCAGTAAGTACATTGGGTTTGATGCTCGGGCGATGACCTCGTTCCAGAAAAACGCAGTCTCTTCAAGAAGTGTTGTTGCTTCCAATCCTGTCACTGCAGATGATCTGCAGAATCTTGCAGGTGACATCAAGAGTTTCTGCAAACCAATTCGGGTCAGTTCGACTGAACTCCTGGAGAATATCTACTATCTTTACGATGTGATGATTGTCTGTAACGTGGATCGTCCGCTAGGTTGCGCAGCCATCGTCAGAACGAATTTCGATGAACAATTTGTTTTCACATTTGATTTGAACAAAACGCCAACTATTGACAAAGATCCTGGGCTTGCGAGCACAAAAAACCAACCGATGCACACGTTCTATCAAAGATTTAATAGCTTGCCAGCACGAAAGCTCTATTGGGAGGCATTTAATAAACTGAATCTTCCAATGTCAGAAGATCAGCCACCGAAACTGAAAATCTGGGTCAATCCGGGAAGCTTTAACTTGAACGTCACCCCCAAGTACCAACGAGTCTACTTAAACGGTGTTGCGGAAAATCTTTGGAAGCCAGAGCATGTCTGGAAAGAACCTGCTGATGATGCAAAATTTGCTTTGATTAAGGACTTTGATGAAATCGGGAAACAGGCCATTACAGAATACCAACAAAATCATGAGTAATGTGGTATCAATCTCCAACTCGATGAATGACAGCTGCGTTTTTGAGTGAATATTAGAATTTGCCGTTGCTAAGTCAGCATGCCGCTAGATTTCCCCCCCACTTTCATTGCTCGCTGTCAGGGATTTGATGAATCTGAGGAAGAATTCCACTTCCTATGGCAGGAGCAACAATTCTCTGTAAAAGCTGATCAGAATTTAAAAATTACCGATGGCGCTCTGGTCCTTATCCAATCGAGTCAGGGCAAATTCATTCCAGAAAAAGTTCTCTATGCACCTCCGGAGAGCCTGAAAGCCGATGGTGATGCACTCCGCTGGCGAAAGCTTAATCAATCCCCCTCACGCTTTCATTGCTTGAAAGCAAGACACTTTATACTCCGTAGTATTCGAGACTGGTTCGACCAGCAGGATTTTCTTGAAGTTCAAACTCCAGCAAGAGTCAAAGCACCAAATCCTGAAGCGCATTTTAATTTAATCCAATGTAATCAGGGATACATGGTGACGTCGCCAGAATTCCAAATGAAACGCATGTTGGTTGGCGGGTTTGAAAAGATTTACCAAATCAGTGCCTGCTACAGGGGGCAGGAGGTAGGTCGTTGGCACAACCCCGAGTTTACGATGCTTGAATGGTATCGTGTTGGGGAGAATTGGCAGCGGTTGTGCCAAGACCTTCAAGAGATAACTAAGTGC
>MDTD01070250.1_pt1 | contig 13294 bp, 12 predicted proteins | sample 811221 | NCBI WGS metagenome assembly MDTD01 (sample SAMN05326646, study PRJNA326480) | marine metagenome | isolation source: seawater | place: Pacific Ocean: South West | collected 2011
CCGGTGCGCTTGGCGTGATCAACGATCTCGCGTGCAGAAGCATCGAGCGCTTGGTGGTCGTAGGCTTCCATTCTGATTCGAATCTTCATTGCCGACACGTTGCTCTTCCGTTCACATCCACGTACAGATCATCGTCTTGGTGTGGTCGACGACGAATCCACAAGTCACAAACACATACACCCATGCGAAATGGGCGCGAAACGGTGATGATAGGCCCCCCAGTGGGTCTGTCAAGTGACTCCAGCGTCGGGCACGCTTTGAAAAACCCGATTCTTCTCGCCACACCAATATGGCTCGGCAAGCTACATTCCACCCATGCCATCGATGACCAACCGCTGCCAGAGGCTCGTACTCTCCCTAATTACGGCCTCCTGCATCCTCCAGCCCGCTTTGGGAAGCGAGACCATCTATTCAAACAGTCTCGGCCTGTCGCTGGAAGTCCCGCAGGGAACCAATCAGGTCGGTGCCTCTCAGCCCGGGCAACCCGCATTTATCGTCCTGCGGGAGGGGTCCACTCCGCCCCGCTGGAGTCTACGAATGGAACGCCTGGTCAGCGAAGCCGCGACTGCGACCGATCTCCTGCTGGAACTTATCGGACGTGGGGAATCGCAGGGGGCGTCGGTGGAGATCCTGGCCCGCGAACCCATTCGGATCGGGGACCAGGAGGCATCAACCACCTGGATCAGCGAATCCCAGCCGAACGGCAAGAACGTGGTCTTCGGCTGGCTCGTGCTGCCGACCGTGCGAAACGACTACGTGGTGGCCACCGCCATCACCCTGCCATCCCACTGGGAAACCACCCGTGCGGACATGGCGGCTATTTTCGGTTCACTCAGCGTCCAGGACCCCACAACGATGGCGGTGGATCGCGATGCCATGCTGCAACGGGGCGGCCAACTGGTCCGGGCCCTGTCGGAAGATGATCTTCGCAAGCTGATCGGCTTCAAGGAGTTAAGAAGGATATACCGTGGTGGTTCCGGCACGGACACCGAGGTCGGATACTCCCTGATCGAGGTCGCAGAAGCCCCCCGGGGCATGATCAAGCGACAGCGAAACCCAGAGCGGTACTCCGCGGAGGAGCAGGAACAGGGCCTCCTGGTGATGGAGCACAGTCGCATCGTCGCCGATGCCCAACGCCAGATCTACGTCGACCTGCTCAGTCTCCAATGGATGTCCTGGGACATGCAACGGGAGGCTTGGGCCATCACCGCCACCCGACGGCAGGGTGAAGCCCGGGCCACGGAAACCGAGGTCGGATTTCGAACGGAACCTTCCCTGGGCTCCCCCCGCCCCCGACTGCACGTGATCAAGCAGGACGATGAAATCGGGCTTCGCCAGCCCTACGAATGGGTGGTACCGGACGGATGGCTCCCCCGCCCTCTGACGGGGCTCCTCAGTCGCCTGATTCCGCACCAGCCCCAGCAGGTCGCCTTCGTCATCTACGATCACACCGCGCAGGTACCGGCCCTGACCATTCGCACGGACCAGTGGTCGCCGGATCCCAGGATTGCGGGAAGATGGATCCTCGAGTCACGCGTTGGTGAACAGGGCTTCCCGACCCGAACCCTCTTCGATCAAAACCGCAACCTTCTCCGGCTCGCCCAGCCGGGAGGAAACACCATCGAACCCTCCACGGTGTCGGACATCCAGCGGCGGTGGGAGCAGGCCGGCCTTCGCACCGAGGAATGATCAGTCCAACTCCGTCTCGAGGGCCCGCTTCAGGACATCCAGTGCATCCCCGTCGTAGAGCGGAAACGGCCAGTCACGACGGACCGACAGAGCCGTCAGCTCCTCGATGCGGCGAAGGGCATCGTCCTGATCGACCTCGCCCTCGATTCGCCGGTCGATCCATTCGTGCATCCGATCCCACACCAATCGCCGTTCGTGCGAACCGCGGGGCAGCGACGCGATTTCCGCCAATGCCTTGGCCTTGATCGGACCGGGCCCACGCGTCGCACCGGACGTCTCTGGATCATGCCTTCGTCGACGCCCCTGCTGCAGCACCCCGTTGCGATTCGACTCGAGCCATTGGGTACCGAGGATCGGCAATCTGAGATCCGCTGTGACCATGGCCCTGGGGGAAGGTCGGACTCCCAACCAGGCGCCCATCCAGTCCTCCATGGCCTCGTCGTAGCGCCACCCTCCCAGACCATGGATGAAGAGATCCGCCACGCCCACTCGTGCCAGGGACGTCAGAAGAAGAGCCTTGGGATGAAGTCCGTCGCAGTGGAGGTCATCCATGCGTGCGGTACGCAGCGCATCTCCCTGCTCAATCCACAGCGGAAGCGCACTGGAATCCGCATCGGTCTGCAGACGCCGCACGCCGAGGGTCGGATGCCGATCCACTGCGCCATTGAAGGCGGCAACGCAGCCCGGCGTGTCGGTGGACATGCGTCCCAGCAGCAGGGATGCCACGCTGGTCTCCATCAGCTGCGACACGGTGATGGTTCGCATCGCGGCGACCCACGGTTTCATGAGCCGATTCAGGGCCCCGGCGCACTGCAAGGCTGCATTCGACGCCCCGCACTCCGCTTCCAGGGCCGCGTGCCAGGCGTGCAGGCCGTCAAGCACCCCGGGCATGGCCTCCGCATCCGGAACCGGTCGGGGGCGCTTCGCGTGCTCCCGACACATCGGTCGCTCCGAATGCCCGTCGAGATACTTCCAGCTGGCGGTGGCGAATGAATCCGCATCCACACCACTCGGCCATTCCATCCGGTTCCATGCACCACGGTGGGCATCCACGACCAGATGCACCAGCTGCGCGTCGTGCCGGGCAGCAAGCAGATCTCCAAGCATGAACTTGGCCAGGATCCCCGGGTGCCACGGCTCGGGCTGATGTCCGACCACGATCACCGGTCGATCCGGATCCAGACCGAGTTCGGCCAGGGTGCGGGCCTGCAGCTCGGACACCGACATGCCATCGATCGAGCCCCGCTCGACCGGACCGGACATCGTCCACGGGACGGAGGACGGGTCCGGATCCCAGCGAAGATCGATCGTCGGCATCGTCGTCATATCAGTCCGCGATGAGATCCGCGGCATCCTGATCCAGTCCGGCACAGGCCGTCGCGGGCAGTCGGTCCCGGCATCGCCGCAATTCGCGGTGCAGGGTCGCTTCGTAGTGGCGGCGGCGGATCTCCACGTCGTCCAGCGGACCACCGAAGGTTCGGTTCGGATCGTTGTAGATCAGTCGGACCGGCAGTTCGACGATGCGAAGATCCGCCGCAACCGCCTGGACCCAGAACTGCATCGGAAAGTCGTAGCCGTCCGCATCGAGTTCCAGGGGGCCGCAGGCCCGGGTGCGATAGGCCTTAAAGCCGCAGAAGGCGTCGGTGATCGAAAGATCCAGCCGCGCGTTGAGCTCCTGCGTGAGCATACGGTTCGTGGACCGACGATCCTCCGGTGGCGCATCGTTCTCCGGATGCACGTCGAGGTAGCGGCTTCCGGAAATGACGTCGGCATCGTTGCGCTCGATGGCTTCGATGAAGGCCGGAATCGACTCCGGCTCGTGCTGCCGATCGCAGTCCATCGTGATGAGCCAGTCGTAGGCGCCGCAGCAGGCCCAGCGGATCATGTCCTGCATGGAACGTCCGTAGCCGCGGTTCACGGCGTGCCGGGCGACCTCGACCGCTTGTCGGGCCAGCAGCATGGGGGTCTCGTCCGTGGAACCGTCATCCACCACGAGCACGTCGCAGCCGTAGCCACGCACCGCCTCGAGGACATCCGGAACGGATGCCGCCTCGTTGTAGACCGGGATGCCGATGAGAATTCGTGATGTGTCCGACACGGTGCCGCCCTCGACTGAATGCAGACACGCCAGTGTAGAAAGGTCGCGAAGTCGTATCCAGCCCCTAGCCGAAGAGTTCGCCGGAAGCGTCCATTGCGGACTCCTCCACCCCTTCGTCGAGCGGGCGCGGCCGGTAGAGCCGGTTCTGCCAGAGGCCCCAGATCCGATCCGTGAAGTCTCCCACCATCGCCGTACCGGATTGGACGGATGTCAGGGCCATCTGGGTCTTCGCGTCGAGGTTGTCGAGCATCGAGATGAAGACGGCTTCGGGCGTCGACGGAGGCTTCAGCGCGCCGTATTCGGCTTCGCCGTGATGACTGAGGACGATGTTCTGCAGGACGCGCAGCGTCTCGCCCGGCAGCGGCGGATCGAGGGTGTCGGCCTTCTGCTGCAGCCAGATCGCACCGCGGGCGATGTGTCCCACGAGGTTGCCCTCCGCGGTGTAGTCGAACCCCTTTTCCCAGGTCAGTTCGATCGTCTTGCCGAGATCGTGGATGAAGAGCCCCATGAGCACGAGATCGCGGTTCAGTTCGCCCCGGTAGAGAGGAAGCACCGCATCGGCGATGCGCATGAGCTGCCAGGTGTGCTCCAACAGGCCGCCGATCCAGGCGTGGTGCATCGCCATCGCGGCCGGCGCCATGCGGAATCGGGCGATCAGCTGCTCATCACCGAGGTAGGCGTTGGCCAGCGCCTGCATCGCGGGATGCTCCATCGAGGTGAGCATGCCGACCACGTCGGCGAACATCGATTCGATGTCCTGGGAGGTCGACGGAAGCAGGTCCTGCATCTGCTCCTCGCTGACCTCGCAGGCCTCGATGGTGTCGATGCGGATCTGGACCTGATCCTTAAACGTCTCGGCGCTGCCCTCGATCTGGACGAATCCGGTGGCGGCGACGTCCTTGAGCCGGTGCTCGTCGAACGACCACAAGCGACCGGGCACCTCGCCCGTCGCATCTCGCAGCAGACACTTGAGGTAGGGCTTGCCCTGCCGCGTGGTCGCCACCTGGGGGTTGCCCAGGCAGTAGACGCCCGACACCCATTGCGATCCGGCCAGTGTTCCAAGTTCGGTATGCACCATGGTCGATCTTCCTTCCCGTTCGAAGGCCTACAGACTACCACCGACCTCGCGCATCGCCATCGGCAATGCGTCGGCCAGATCGGAAGCGAGCATTCCCACCGATCCGTGCGTTCGCTCCCACCCGCGTCCGGCCGTGGCGTGCAGCAGCGTGCCCAGGGCCGCCAATGCCTCGGGCGGTTCCCCGACCGCCTGCGCCAGCAGCGAACCGATCACCCCCGCCTGCACATCACCGCTGCCCGGAACGGCGAGCACCACCGACCCGGCCTCACAGATCCACTCCCGGGTCCCGTCGGTCACGACGGATCCGGGCCCCTTCAGCACCACGACACCGCCCACCCGTCGGGCCAGGGAGGCAGCGGCTTCTCGTCGCGATGCTTCGCCCTCCCCCACATCGGGCAATCCGAGTGACGATGCGAGCCGGGTGTACTCCCCGGGATGAGGCGTCAGCACGCACGACCTGGCGCACCCGTCCAGAATCGATGGATCGTCCGCAACGGCGTTCAGTGCATCGGCGTCGATCACCATCGGGGCACCGGTTTTCGAAAGCAGACGCGCAACCAGCCGCCGCACGGCCGGACCACGACCCATTCCCGGTCCGACGACCACCGCGTCCACGGTCGGTTCGATCGCATCGATCAACTTCATCGCGGCGGACGCATCGAGATCTCCATCGCCGTCGACGGGCAGGACGCACCCGGTCGCGGAGGGCACGATCGTCAGCGTCCGATCCAGGATCGGTTCGGGCGTGGCGAGCACCACACGACCGCATCCACTCCGCAAGGCCCCCAATGCCGTCAGCGCCGGCGCGCCGAGCATCCGCTCGGCCGAGCCGCTGCGACCACCGATGACCAGCACGGTCCCGAAGGTGCCCTTGTGTCCGTCGACGGGCCGGATCGGCAACGCACTGGGAACCAGCGGTCCCGTCACTTGGCGTCGACCTCGAGAACGTCGATCTCCATGTTGCCGATGAGGGCCAGCATGTTGTACTGATCACCGACCCCGGTGTCGTCGGCGAGGCTCGACGTGTCCACCAGGACATGACCGACGGTGTAAGCGACGGGCAACGTCGCATCGAGATCGATCCAATGCCCGTCGACGATCGCCTGAGTCCACATGTGCCAGCCGTAGACGCCCTCCCCCTGGGCCGTCTCGGGATTGAAGTACACCAGTCCCGTGGCGACCCGGGCGGGGATGCCGTCCACCCGCAGCATGGCGGCCAGCAGCACTCCGTGCTCGGAACAGTCCCCGGTCCGGTTGCGGGCGGTCTCGGACGCCGAGGCGAAGGCCGTCCGGTAGTTCTTGATGGAGATCCAGCGGTGCACGAAGGATCGCAACGCTTCGGCCCGCTCGCCGACATCGGTCCCCACGTCGACGAGCGCGCGATCGACGAGATCCCGGATCGCCTTGTCGCCCGGATCGATCATTCCGGAACCCGACCGGTACTGCGGATCCGCAATCTCCTCCTGCGAGGCCTTCGAAGGCGAGTCCAGATTCATGGTCTGAATGACGGCGCCCGCTTCATCCGTCGGCTCCACCCGCTGATACCCGACGGAAGGAAGATCCGGCATGGCACCATCCTTCGCACGGAGTCGGAATCGTCCGTTGCGGGCGTGCAGCCAGTTCGGAATCGGGCGGTCGGGCTCGATCATCAGGTTGAGCATGAGCTCCGGACTCTTCCCCTCCAGGGCGGCCATGGCCTGTTCGCGGGTGGAGAGCGTCATGTCGATCTGGCCGAAGGGGGCCTTCATCTCCGTGGACAGCAGCGTCCAGTCGGGTCCGTACTTCGAGATCGAGGGAAACGGCAGCTTGTCCATCTGCATCGACCACACACTGGCGGTCTGCGGGCGTCCCTCGACGAGGATCTCCTCGGAGCCGACCCGGTTGTAGGTCATGGTCACCGGCTCGGGCCCGAAATCCGGCGAGAGCGTGGTGAGGACGACGGTGTCGTTCCCCGCTTGGGCGGACTCTTTGAAGGCGTCCTGCAAGGCACCGGGAGCGAACCATGGGATCGAAGGCGCCGGCACCGTCGTTTCGTTGCGACGGCCGTCCTGCTCGGTGACGATGCGGATCGAGTCTTCCTCGAACGTCCACAGGGTGGTCATCTGCTGCACACCCATATCCTGCCGTGACGTCATCGAACGGGGCGTGCCGTCCCGCGATTCGACCCATTCCACCTGCACGGTCATCGAGACTTCGACGCCCGCGCGACTGATGCGGAAGGCGGTCTCGTTCATGGTGGTGCGGGCATCGCCCTCGACACGGTCGACCATGTGGGACCAGCCGGCCGGCGACCCCGCCAACGACATGCCGTACCACTGGTCGGAACCGGCAAGGGCCGGGGCGTCCAGTGCCGCCACGAGCAGGAATGCCGCGAGACGCGTGACCGGATTCATGGATCCTCCGGCTTCATCAACGGGAAGAGCACCACGTCGCGGATGCTGGATTGATTGGTCATCAGCATCACCAGTCGATCGATGCCGACGCCGACGCCGCCCGCCGGCGGCATGCCGACCTCCAGGGCATCGATGAAATCCCGGTCCATGGCGCGGAAGGCATTGACCTCGTCGTCGGCCCCGTCCAACTGGTCCTCGAATCGGGCCAGCTGCACCGCCGGATCGTTGAGCTCGGTGTAGAAGTTGCCGAGTTCCATGCCGGCGACGAAGAGCTCCGCCCGATGGGATACCACGGGGTCATCGGCATCCGGACGCGTCAACGGCGAGACCGCACTTGGGAATCCCGTGACGTACGTCGGTACGGAGGGATCGAGCAGCGGTTCACCCCGCGACTCGAACAGTGCCTCGACCAGCAGCCAGTGATCACGGGTCCGGGCATCATCGATGCCGACGGCGGCCGCCGCTTCGCGGACCGCGGATTCATCCCGCATCTCGACGCCCGCGCCCTCGCGCACGAGATCCTCGTAGGCGCGCCGGGCGAAGGGCTTCGACCAGTCGATCTCGAGATCACCCCACGGACGGACCATCGATCCTCCGTCGGCGAGCATCGTCGCGACCTCCCGGCACATCGATTCCACGAGTTCCAGAGTGGTCTCGCAGTCCCCGAACGCCTGGTACGCCTCGAGCATGGTGAACTCGGGATTGTGTCGACGGCTGAGTCCTTCGTTGCGGAAGTTGCGGTTGATCTCGAAGACCTTCGGCATGCCGCCCACCAGCAGCCGCTTCAGGTACAGCTCCGGTGCGATCCGCATGAACAGCTGCATGTCCAGCGCATTGTGATGGGTGATGAACGGCCTGGCCGCGGCGCCTCCGGCGATGGCCTGCATCATCGGCGTCTCGACCTCGACGAAGTCACGTGCCTCCATGAAGCGGCGTATGCACGAGATGATCCGCGATCGTCCGTAGAAGACCTGCATCGTCTCGGGGTTGGTGTACATGTCGACGTAGCGACGCCGGTACCGCGCCTCCTGGTCGGTGAGACCGTGGTACTTTTCCGGAGGCGGCGCCAGCGACTTGGCGTGCACCTGGAAATCGCTCGCCCAGACACAGATCTCCCCCTTGCGGGTCATGCCCATGCGGCCTTCCGCGACCACCACGTCTCCGTAGTCCAGTTTGGATGCCAGCTTGAACGCAGCCGGTTCCATCTCCTGCTTGGACAGGCTGACCTGCAGGTCACCGGTGTGATCACGAAGCACCATGAAGACCAGCTTGCCCATGGCGCGGTGCTGCACGCACCGTCCGGCGACCTTCACCACGGGACGGGGATCCTCGATCGGATCACCGGACTCCTGCGCCGCGGCCCACGCATCGTGGGCCGACGGGTCGAAGATTCCACGGGCCTCGTCGAGCGAGATCAGACCGTCGACGCGATGGCCGTAGGGTTCGAGTCCCAGATCCTCCCTCCATCGGCGGAGCTTGTCGCGTCGCGCCGCGACGAGTGATGAAGCGTCGGTGGCTTCGGGAGAGCGAAGTGCGATGGGCGTTGGTGCTGCCATGACAGTAGGATGGTATCCCGAGCACCCGAGGCGTGCCGGGAGGACACCATGAGCGGAACCCAACACGGCTGCATCGTCATCACCGGCGCGGGCAGCGGCATCGGAGCGGCCACGGCCGCCGCACTGGCCGAATCGGGACGATCCATTCTGCTCACCGGGCGTCGCCGGGAAACACTGGACCCGGTCTGCGACGCCATCGGCCGGGCGGGCGGCCAGGCGATGGCATGCGAATGCGACGTCAGCGACGAGGAAGCGGTCCGGGCCGCGGTCCGGGCCGGATGCGATCGCTTCGGCGGCATCGCCGGTCTCGTGAACGCAGCCGGGGTGATGCCTGTGGCCCCGATGCCCGAGGCCGATCCCGCCGACTGGCGTCGAATCATGAACGTCAACGTGCTGGGCAGCCTCCACGCGATCGCGGCCGTCCTTCCCGACATGCTCGAACGGGGCAGCGGACACATCGTCTCGATCGGGTCGGTGGCCGGACACACCCTGTTCCCGGACGCCACCGTCTACTGCGCCAGCAAGTCCGCACTGCACGTGATCAGCGAAGGACTTCGGGCCGAACTGGCCGTACGTCGTCGCGAGGACGGCAATCGGATCCGGGTCTCGCTCATCGCGCCCGGAGCGGTCGACACCGCCCTGCCCGAAACGATCGCCCACGCTCCCTCCCGGGATGCGACCCAGGCGTGGTACCGGAGGATGGAGGGAATCCTGCAGCCCGACGACATCGCCGCCACGATCCGGTGGGCGATGGACGCTCCGGAGCACGTCTCGATCAACGAACTCACGGTTCGACCGACGGAAATGGTACGGTAGCCCCCGGTGAATCCATGGCGACCGACCCAACCACCAAACGCATCGGGCTGCTGACCGGCGGCGGCGACTGCCCCGGACTCAACGCGGTGATCCGTGCCGTGTCGAAGTCGGCCATGTTCCAGCACGACATCGAGGTCGTCGGCATCCTCAACGGATACGAGGGGCTCATTCGCAATCAGGTCGAACTGCTGACCCCGTCGGACGTGTCGGGAATCCTGACCCGCGGAGGGACCATCCTGGGCTCCAACAACCGGATCAGTCCGCAGCACTTCCCCGTCGAGCAGAACGGAAAGACCACCTTCATCGACGCGACCGATCAATGCCTGCGCACGATCGAGGAGCATCGAATCGATGCGATGATCGTCGTCGGCGGCGACGGCACCATCGCCTGCACCATGCCGCTGGTCGACGCCGGTGTTCCGTGCATCGGGGTGCCCAAGACGATCGACAACGACATCCTGGGCACCGATCTGACCTTCGGCTTCACCACCGCGATGACCACCGCGACCCTTTCGCTCGACCGACTCCACACCACGGCGGACAGTCACCACCGGGTCATGGTGTGCGAACTCATGGGACGCAATGCGGGGTGGCTCACGCTCGCGGCGGGCATCGCATCCGGCTCCGACGTCATCCTGCTGCCCGAGATCCCGTTCTCCATCGATCTGATCTGCGAATACCTCGAGGATCGCATGCGATCACCCGCCGGCTTCTCGATCATCGCGTGTGCCGAAGGAGCTCATCCCGAAGGCGAATCGCAGATCATCTCGCAGGTCGTCGAAGGCAGCATGGATCCCATCCGCCTCGGTGGAATCGGCCATCTGGTCGCAGCCGCCATCGAGGAACGCACCAGCTTCGAATCACGCACCACGGTGCTGGGGCACGTCCAGCGCGGCGGCCCGCCGGTCGCCATGGACCGGGTCCTCGCGACCCGGTTCGGCGTGGCCGCACTCGAACTGCTCGTCGCGGGGGAGCTGAACCGCATGGTGGTCTGGCGAAACGGAGACATCGACCACATCGCATTGAGCGAAGCGGCCGACGGCCAGCGACTGGTCCCGATCGACGACCCCATGATTCATGCGGCCAGGTCCGTTCGGACCTGCTTTGGACGGGAGTTCTGAATCATGGCCCGCGGCGTTTTTCTGGACCGGGACAACACAATCATCGACAACGACGACCACCTCGGCGACCCCCGCGGGGTGAAGCTCTTCGATGACGCACCGCACGCGCTGCAGACGCTGCACGACGCGGAATGGCTGCTGGTCGTGGTGACCAACCAGAGCGGGGTCGCACGCGGTCTCTTCACCGAGGAGGATGTGCATGCGGTCCACGCCGAGATCCGCAGGCAACTCGCCGATGCGACCGGACAGGAACTGATCCGGCACTGGTACCACAGTCCGTGGCATCCCGACGGAGAAGTCGAACGCTTCCGCGGCTCCCACCACACCCGCAAGCCGGGCCCCGGCATGCTCCTGGAGGCCGCCGAATCGCTCGACATCGATCTTGCCGCAAGCTGGATGCTCGGAGATCAGGTCCGCGACATCCGCGCCGGACAGGCCGCCGGCTGCAGGACCATCCTGCTCACGATGGGCGGCGTGTCCAGCATGGACGACCCCCAACCCGATGCGATCGTCGATTCCATCTCCGCCGCGGTGGACGTCATTACGAGCCTCGACGCATGATCGTCCCGAGCGATGCCGAACGACTGCTGCTCATTGCTCCGACATGGATCGGGGACACGATCATGGCCAGCGGATTCTTTCGTGCGGCGCGGGCCGCCTGCCCCACCGCCGAAATCACCCTGGCGGCTTCCGCCAACCTGCACCCCATCGTCGAGGGCTCGCCCTGGTTCGATCACGTGACGCCCCTCGAGACCGGAGGCGTATTCGGACCCATTCGAAACGGTCGACGACTGGGGCGATCCCGCCCCGATGCGGTCGTGCTGCTGCCGGGTTCCTTCCGGTCGGCCCTGACCGCACGCTGGACGGGGGCACCGATCCGGATCGGCACCCGCCGGGACGGACGCGGCGTCCTGCTCACCCACCCGATTGCCGATTCGGATCGCAGTCGACCGACGTCCACCGTCGATCACTACATGCGGATCGCCCGGGCTGCGTTCGGAGACGAACACGAAGACGCACGGCTCGAACTGACCGTCACCGAGCGGGATCGGGAATCGCTGCGTCGACTCGGACTGGGCGACGACCCCCTCCTGCTGCTGGTGCCCGGTGCAAACCGGCCCGACAAGCGATGGCCCGCGGAGCGATTCGCCGCCGTGGGCGACGCGTTGCACCGGACCCACGGCCTTCGCCCGGTGGTCGCCGGCGCCCCCGCCGAAGGGGAACTCATCCGCGGCATCGTGCAGGCGATGGATGCTCCGGCCGTCGACGGCCCGGCATCCGGACTCGACCTCCACGCCCTCAAGGCGGTCGCCTCCCGGGCGAGTCTGGCGATCTGCAACGACACCGGCCCCCGACACATCGCGGCCGCGTGCGGCACGCCGTTGATCGGACTGTTCGGACCGACGGATCACCGCTGGACGATTCTCCCCGGGTGCACCGAACGTCGCCTGCTCGCAGAACCATTTCTGCCCGAGGATCAGGTGGCGGATCGGTCTCCGGAGCGATGCGACATCGCCCGCATCACGACCGGGGATGTGCTCGAAGCCGCGCGAACACTGCTCGGCGATCGGTCGCACTGATTCCCGACAGGGCGGATCGGACAACCTCCCGCCATGCACCGCGCGTGACCGCACGTCGGCGCCGAACCTCGACGTCCAGACGCTCCAGCATCCTGGCAGTCGCCGTGACACCGTCTCCACAGCGTCGAACCCCGACCGGATCGATCACCCAGACCTTCGGACCATCGGATCCCGCTCCGACGATCACGTTGGAGAGCCGGAGGTCACGATGCAGGAGGCCCGCACCGGAGATCGAACGAATGACGGCGCCAAGTTGGCGTGCGACCGAGCGAAACGCCGCTGCATCGTGGGACGGATCCTCCAGACATTCCGTCACGGTGGAACCGGGGACGTATTCCAGTTCCATGCAGTAGAGACGACCCGCCTTCGACGCCATGACCTTCGGACCGCTGACCACCCGGGGAGTCGCCACGCCGATGGCGGCAAGCCGTCGGGCACCACGAAGCTGACGGGCCGGCTGGGAGATGCCCATGCAGTGCTTCAGTGCCGACCACGGCGTGACCGGCCAGTACTTGGCGGTCCGGCGAGCCTCGCCGGGTCGTTCGACGAGCCAGACGCTGCGCAGGCCCTCCTCCTTCAGACAGGCGACAGCATGTTGCGGAGACCAGGGCACGGTCGCAGCATAGCGGGCAGATCCGTTCGGGTCGTGTAGGCTGTCCCCATCGCTCGATGAACGCCTGCGGCGGGGAGGAACGACATGAGCTGGACCTGGTTCTACTGCATTCTCGGCGCCTACCTGATCGGCTCAATCCCCTTCGGCGTGCTCATCGGCCGCGCCCGGGGAATCAACATCCGGGAACACGGCTCACGGAACATCGGGGCCACCAACGTCGGACGCGTACTCGGCCGCCGGTGGGGACTGCTCTGCTTCGCGCTCGACATGGGCAAGGGCGCGATCCCGGTCGTCGTCGCCGGACTGCTCACCGACACCATCGGCCAGAATCCGATGTTCGTTCCGACGGC
>MDTD01143881.1_pt1 | contig 13294 bp, 10 predicted proteins | sample 811221 | NCBI WGS metagenome assembly MDTD01 (sample SAMN05326646, study PRJNA326480) | marine metagenome | isolation source: seawater | place: Pacific Ocean: South West | collected 2011
CCCAAGTCCCGTCGACCTGATGGTCTGTTCATCGCGGATGACAACTTGATTCAACGCAGCCTGTCATCACTGTTGGAATTGAATCTTGAGGTGGGACACGATCTGGATGTCATTGCACATTGCAATTGGCCGCATCCTGTTCAAAGCAAGTTGCCGATGCAGCGTATTGGATTTCATGCTGGTCAATTGCTCGAAGCCTGTCTGGATGTTTTCCCGACGATTACCCCGGAAAAACAGGATGAGCGTGTGTTGACGATTCCTGCGTTGTTTGAGTCGGAAGTTTCACAGATGGATTGGAAACAGCCAGCGGTTGCAGTGAATATGGTATGATCCGCTTGAGAAAGTTCACTGGAGGGTTGGCATGATTGATAAACGATTGGGATGTTTGCTGCTTGGCTTGGGCGTGTTGGCTGGTTGTCATCCTTCGCGTTCTGAGTACATCAAAATGCCACGCAATCCGCAGTACGCCAAGGTGCAGACACCTGTGTTGCATCCGACCCCCGCGCCGCCGCGTGCGACTTCGCCATACGCGCCATACCGTCAAACCATGCCAGTGACGACGATGTCGACGACAACGCAGCCCGTCCAAACATGGCAGCCTCAAGTGCAACCGCAAACTCCGCCCATGCCTATCGTGACGCAGGATATGAACACGCCGATCATGCCAACGGTCTTGAGTGAACCGGTGGTTTTGTCTCAGCAAGAAGTGATGGTTGCTCCCGAGAACTCGTCCCAGACCAAGGTGGATTACACCTGGATCAAGCCAGCGGATGGATCATCTACTTCGCCAACCATTCAACCATCAACTCTGCCTGATGTTCAGCAGTCCGATGCACTGGTGTTACTGCCCATCGAGCAATCTCAGTTGCAATCTCAACCGTATCAGCCGACAGGCCAACCGACCGGTTCGACCACCACGATCTCGCCGATCTTGCAGGCGATCATGGCGTCATCAGATGAAACCGAAACTCAGACTTCGCTTCCTGCCGAGTCTCAGAAGCAGCGTAATGAACAGCTGGTTTTACTGGGCAATGATTCGCAAGAGCAGAATCAGAATGCTGCCTCGCTGCAGGATGTCGCCAATCCTACTGATGATGTAATGGATTCGACGCCGAATGTTGGCGCTGTTGCTGAACCTCAGACATTCAATTCAACCAGGCAGACAGCAACAAGTGATGAAGCTCCGGTAGAACAAATGCGCGAATCACAGGATGTGGTTGTTTCGGAGTCTGTCACAACAGAGCAAGCCAGGCCATCGGAACCGGAGGCAATGGACGAGACCGACCGTGCGATTGCAGCATTGCTTGCGACACCTGCTCCTGTTTCACAGCAAACGTTGGTGATGGCAGAGCCTGAAGTTGAGCCTGTCCCTGTGCCTCAGCCGGTGGTACAAATCAAGCCCGATGTTTATCAGGTCCGCAAGGGTGATACGCTCTGGTCCATCGCGATGCGGTACTATGGCAACGGTCAACGTTGGCTCGATATCGCCCGCAGTAACGGTATCCACCAAGCCGATGCACTTCACGTCGGACAAACATTGAAGTTGCCCGACTAATCTTTTTTGCAACAGGCCATGCAGACATGCCAGCTCTCTGTTCGTAGCCTGAGTCGTTAAAATTACGAAGCGCCACTTTCCGTCACTCCCGCGCAGGCGGGAGTCCAGTGGAACTTGCAAGTGCGCACTGAATGCCACTGGATTCCCGCCTTTGCGGGAATGACGAAATCAACCAAGGTGTGAAGTAAAATGATTGGAATGCTCTATTAAATGACAGTTTTCAATCGTCAGCGTCATCCTCAGAACAGATATCCTGCCAGGTGATTGGTGCTTGAATTGCAGCATTTAATCGCTGAATGTATTGCTCGCGTGGGATTTCAATCACGCCGAATTGTGCAATGTGATCATTTTGAAATTGCACGTCCAAAAGCTCATAGCCACGTTGGTTCAGATGTTCCACCAAGTGAACCAGACAGACTTTGGAAGCGTCCGTTCGTCGGCTGAACATCGACTCACCTGCAAAGAGTCCGTTGATGGAAACACCGTAGACACCGCCAACCAACTCGCCGTCTTCCCAGGCTTCGACGCAGTGGGCAAACCCCATCTCATGCAGGTCGGTATACGCATCAATAAACCGATCATCAATCCACGATTCAGCTTCATGCTTGCGTGGTTTGGCGCATTCGATCATCACCTGGCGAAACGACGTGTCCTGCCGAATCTCAAACGGCTGTTGTCTTAATCGGCGTCGAAGACTGCGTGAGATGTGCATCTGATCCAATGGCAGGATTGCACGCGGGTCGGGGTGATACCAGTAAATCTCCCCCGTGTCCGGCTCGGTCATCGGGAACGCACCTTGGGCATAAGCACGCAGCAGTAACTGAGCATCAAGTTGATCGGGAACGTCGTCGGACATGGTGGCAATGATAAACGGTGATGCATTTAATGCACAATGTACCAAGGCAAATGAACCACAGATGCACACAGATCAACACAGATAAAGACAACCAGACAGAAGCGAACATTTAATTCATTTTTTCGTCATCAAAGCCGTGACCCTCCCGGGTCGCGGGTTGCCTTGTTTGATATCAGGTCAAGCAACTCGTGCAGCAGGAGCGACACGGCTTTTATCATTGTCTTGAATATCTGTGTTGATCTGTGTGCATCTGTGGCTGAAATACTTTATACCAAAGACGCGGGAGATGCAGTCGACTCAACCTGCTTCGCTTAACGGGACGTTACCCATCATGGCCTGATTGCGGGCGAACTCGGCTTCCACCTGGGCAGCTTGTTTGTCACGGATGGTCAGCCAGACCACGGACAGGTCATCACGCTGATGCAGTGAGCCGGATTGGTTGTCGAGTTTCATCGCCAAATGTTCCATGGCAACTTCGGCTGGGACGCGTGCCAGATCGAGAAATTCTTTTTCATACTGCGTGTTGGCAAGACCCTGTCCCTGATCATCATTGCCATCCCCGTCAGGGAAGGAAAGTTCAAAGCCGTCGCTGTAGAACATCAGACGGTCGCCTGGTTGCAGTTGCACGGTCTGGTCTTCGTAGACTTCATCTTCAATGATGCCCAGCATTGCACCTTCGGGATCAAGCCATTCGGGTTCACCCTTGTGACGCAGCAAAAGCGGCAGGGGATGACCGGCACGGGAGACGGTGCATTCCAACGTTTTGCGATTGATCACGCCATAGACCGCCGTCGCAAAACGGATTTGTTCGGTGGGTTGATTAGCCAGGTCAACATTCAAACGCCCCAGTGATTCAGAGGGTTTGATGATGCGGTAACCACGTTCTGAATCGGGATCAATTTCCTTGGTTCGCAGTGATCGCTTGATGTACATCGTCATCAATGCAGCAGGAACACCATGCCCAACAGCGTCAGCCAGGAAGAAGCCAATGTGATCTTCATCAAGACGAATCACATCGTAAATATCACCACTGACATAGCTGGCGGGACGGAAGAGAATCTGGAAATTCATCTCCGGGATATCGGGCATCGTGCGTGGCAGGAACTCACGTTGAAGCTGAGCAGCCAAGCGAAGCTCTTCGTCGATCTTCCCCATCTGATCACAGAGACCACCCTGATGAGCCTGCAGATAACGGATCTCAGAATGTAGATGCTCAACGACTTCACCCTGACACCAGAGCGTGCGGAGAATCGCACAAAGTGCTGCGGGCGGCGCACCGGGCGGGCCGATGACGATACCGGGTTGATACGCTGAACCGGCACCGGCGACTTCGTGGGTGCGGGTGAGCATTATCGGGATGTTTTTTTCCTGGAGCTTGGCGCAGACGTTGGTGAACTTGGCTGCACCGAACTGATCGAGAATGATCCATGCCACCGCGGTGCGTTCACGGTATTGGCGATTTTCGACGAACTGGTCCAGCGTCAGGTTGATGACTTCCGGACGTTCTTCGCTATGCCAATAAGAAAGCACGCCATTGGCTAGAAAGGCGCTTTGTGCTGTCGGATGCGATTCGAGAATTGTCAGCGTCTTGATGGGCATGAGACAGTGCAGCTTCCAGAAACAGGATCAACGGGCCGTTGTCTCTTGGTATCGGGTCATTGCACCTGCTGCTTAACGTCCTCAGGTATGTGAAAGGGGATTTTATCGCCATCTTTGAGTTTGAGTTTTTCAAGTGTCCCGCCGGCCAACTCGATGGCATACATCGCAGGCCATCGACTGGGATAACCCTTGAGGTCCTGCTCGGGTGTGTCATAGGGTTCGACCTGCATGGCATGCATTTTCACGATCCGCTGACTGGGGTCCAGAAAGATAATGTCGATGGGGACGTAACACTTGCGCATCACAAACGTCCGCTTCTTGGCATCCTTGAACACAAAGAGCATGCCACCATCGCCAGCAATCTCTTTGCGGTCCGATAAGCCCTGGAAGCGTTGGTTGATCGTGATGGCCAATTCGAGATTGAACGTCTGCTTGCCAATCGTCACCGGCAGGGTGTTGGTGTCTGCGTCCTGTGGCGTGCAGGCGATCAATGCCAGCGCCAGGAACAGAAGCATACGTTGGATCAGTTTGTGATAAGCCATTGGTCATCCTCTTCGGTGAAGGTCACCGGATCATGTGAAAGTTGAGTGATGTCGAATTGCTGAGCAAACTCCGCAGCCGACATGGGGGCGCGTTGTGATTGCGTGCCCGACCAGTATGCAATCAGGCCGATGACTTTTTCCGCAGGCGTCCCAGCATCACGGTAATAACTCAGCCGCGTATCACCATGTCGTTTGGCGAGTCGTCGACCATCAGGCCCGAGTACCAACGGCAGATGCCAATAGGTTGGCAGGGGGTCGTACCCCAGACATTGGTAAAGCCACATCTGTCGAGAAGCGGATCGTAACAGGTCATCGCCACGGACGATGTCTGTGACACCTTGTCGGTGATCATCCACCACGACCGCCAGTTGATACGCAGGTAAGCCTGCTTTGGTTGCAATGACAAAGTCCCCAACCTGCTGGGCAACATTGTGTGCCTGCTTGCCAGCAAAGGCATCGGTGTAAGTGATCTCATGGTCTGCAGCGATTACTCGCCACGCGGACTCCGGCGCGGTGATGGGGACGGTGGCCATATCAGCAGGACGACATGTGCCGGGGTAGCAAAGTTCGTGATCATCGTCATGCGGCGCGGATTGGGCCTGGACGATTTCCTTGCGTGTGCATTGGCAGGGGTAGATCAGATGCTTGTCTCGCAGGTGATCCATGGCTTGCTCGTAGGGGGAGAGATCATCGAGTTGAAAGCCGACGTAGCTGTCCCAATCCATCTGCAGCCATGTGAGGTCATCGATGGCTTGCTGCTTGGCCCAGGGCTTGACGCGCGGGCTGTCGAGGTCTTCGATGCGCAGGACAATTTGCCAATGGTTTTGTTTGGCTAAGACCCAGTTAATCAGGAAGGTTCGTGCATTTCCAAGGTGAAGTGCGCCGGTGGGTGAGGGTGCGAGTCGGGTTGTACGTTGCATAGATGCCATGGTGTAAAGTATCCTGCCGACATGACAGAACCACAAACATGCCCATCGGGCCACTTGAAGTTGGCTGTGCTCTTAAGCGGGTCAGGTCGGACACTACAGAATATTGCCGATGCGATCGCAGAAGGCAAGTTGGATGCCGAAATAACGACGGTGATCAGCTCCCTGCCTGACGTGTATGGCTTGACGCGCGCCGAGAATCTGGGCTTGCCGACGCATATTATTCGCCGCAAGGATTACGCGGATTTGCAGGCGTTTGCAGACGCCAATTGGCAATTGATCCGTGAGAGCGGGGCGGACTATGTGTGTTTAGCTGGTTACATGGTGTTGTTGCCGGTCCCCAAAGATTTTGTCAATCGTGTGATCAATATCCATCCCGCATTGCTGCCGAGTTTCGGGGGCAAGGGGATGTACGGTCATCATGTCCATGAAGCTGTCATTGAACATGGCGCCAAGGTTTCGGGGTGTACGGTGCATTTTTGTGATGACACGTATGATACCGGCCCGATCCTGGTGCAGCGGGTTTGCCCCGTACTGGCTGATGACGATGCGGACAAGTTGGCGGATCGTGTCTTTGAGCAGGAGACGATTGCATATATCGAAGCGTTGGAAGCGCTGTGTCAGGGACGCGTGTCAGTGGTGGGGCGTCGGGCGTTGGTGCGGTGATCAAGTCGTCAATTTTTTGATTCAAGCCAGGGGTTGTGCGCTGCTCGCGCTTCGACGCTGCGCTGCTGGGCAACTCCCCAGACCCCATAAAACATTAAATTGAACTGCGTGCAATATGAGTTGGAGGGCTTTGTCGTCAGCCCTCCAAACTACCTGAATCCCCCACTGAAGGGCTTTGGACTTTGTATGCAGTTTGTTCTGTGTTTGGCAAGATGTGATTTGTGCATGTGAATTTTGGAACAATGTCGATTCTTGTCTTTCCCTACTCCCTAATCACTGCTCCCTTTTTTTACTTTCCCAATAAAAAAGCCCGACAATTTGCCGGGCTTTTCTTTCTCCAATGTTGTACTGGACGCGGCCGATGGGTTCATCGGTTTTACGACTCCTCCGACTTCCTCTCGTCCGCCTGTTGACGTAATTGCTTAAGCAGATCGGTGTACATGGCACCGGATTCGGGCTTTAAGCGGGGTTGGACCTTTGGTTGCTCTTGAGCTTGAGGTTCGGCGGTTTGAGCCTCAATGGTTGCGTCCGATTCGTTTGATTCGTCTTGTATTTCGGTATCGTCTTCCACCGGGGCGATCGAGATCGCGTGGGGTGTTTCTTCTTCGGTGACCTGGGCTTGTTGCTGAGCCTGTGATTGCTCGGGAGCCTCGTCAGTCACGGGATTATCCATACCATGCGTGACGGCAAACATCTGTGCGGAGCGTTCGATCATGGCTTCGATGCGCTGCTGCGTGGCCATCCAGTTTTCCTGCAGGCGTTCGATCTTGGCTTCGAGATTCTGAAGGGATCGTGTGAAATTCTCATCCATCTGCCCGACCCATTGATCATAGGCATGCAGGGATTTGGCGACATCTTCATTGACCTGATCCCGGAGTTGCTGCTGCTCGGCTTTGATTTGATCAAGCATTTTCTGTTGGCTCCGTGTATGGTTCTCCGCAGCCTTGAAAAGTTTGAGTCCCAATTCCACGCGCGCTTCAGCCTGGCTTTGCACGCGGTTTAACGCCTCCAACTGCTGCTCGGGAGTCAGCGGCTTGCGAGGCAGGCCGGGGATCACTTGTTTTGACGAATTGACAGTCTGGGACATCAACAACACCTCAGTTAAACCTGTTACACTTGTTATCGGCACAAAACTGTCATCTGCTGTAACTTTCAGCGAGAAACCGGAGACTTTTTAACCATGAAAATGGACCAACTCACTGCGATCTTCAACGAAATCGCCCCAATACACATGGCTGAAGACTGGGACAATGTCGGCCTGCTCGTCGGCAACAGCACGGCCAATGTCCGTAAAGCCCTTATTTGTATCGATCTGACCGAAGCGGTTCTCGAAGAAGCCATCGCCGTGAAAGCCAATCTCATCGTGGCGTATCACCCCCCGATTTTCAAAGCACTCAAAACCGTCACGGATGATGAAACCAAGTCGCGTATCGTGCTCCGAGCCATCGAAAAGAAAATTGCCATCTACTCACCGCATACCGCACTGGATGCAGCAGAAAACGGTGTCAACGATTGGCTGACTGAACCGTTCGGCAAAGGCACCGTCGTTCCCATCGAACCGGCTGTCACGCCGACCAGCAAGCAATACAAACTCGTCACCTTCGTCCCCATGGACAAGATGGACATGCTCCGCGTCGCACTCTCTGTGGCAGGCGCCGGCGTCATCGGCAACTACGAACAATGCAGCTTTGTCACAGAAGGCACCGGGACCTTTCTCGGTAACAAAGCGTCCAACCCAACTGTCGGCAAAGCAGGTAAACTCGAATATGCCCCCGAAGCCAAGCTCGAAATGATCGTCCCCGCAACTCCCGGCAATTGTCTGCCCGATGTCATCACGGCTTTACGGCAGACACACCCCTATGAGGAACCGGCCTTCGACATCATCCCGCTGCATGCCGAACCCGTCACCGTCAAGCAGGGCATGGGCCGCATCATCACACTGCAGAAATCACTGTCATTGCAGACCTGCATCGCCCGACTCAAAAAACACCTTGGCGTCAAAACGCTGGAAATCTGCAAAGTCCCCGGTGACGATCAGCCGAGTATCCGCCGCATCGGTGTCTGTGCTGGAGCAGGGGGCTCGTTTCTGGGATCACTGAAAAATGTCGACCTCTACATCACCGGCGAGATGCGTCACCACGACATGCTCGCTGCAGTCGATCGTGGTATTCATCTGCTGCTTGCAGGACACACCCAGACCGAACGCCCATTCCTGCCAAGACTCCGTGATATGCTCATCGAACGAGGTGCACGGAGCATCAATTGGCAAATCAGTACTGCGGATCAGGCGCCCAACGTGTTCGGGTAATGATTATTCTTTCCCCATTTAGCCGCATCACTTGTGATGCGTTCGCCTGGTACATCTGTACGAGGAAAACGCATCGCATGCGATGCAGCTAAATGATGTATTAATCATCATTTGGGGGGATTGAATGATCTATTTGCCAAGATTGAGTGTTTCCTATACAATGTGTGACTTGTAATTTTGAACCGTCGCCCGTGTCGATTTGCCGGGCCACTAACAAGACCATGACGGAGGAAACACACCATGGCAGAATTTCAGAACTTCAATCAGCCGCGCGTCAGCCCGATCAAAACCGCCAGCAATGGTACGACCTATGTCGACTACCGAGACGTGGAAACCCTGCGTCGCATGCTCACCCCCAACGGCAAGATCCAGGGCCGCAAGCGTACCGGTCTGAATGCCCGCGAACAGCGTATGGTCGCTGACGCCATCAAGCGTGCCCGTCACATGGCACTGCTGCCCTTCACCTCGGCCACCATGTAATACCGAGTTGATTGCAACGAATCACAAAAAACGGGTGACCACCACGGTGACCCGTTTTTTCATGCGCCCCCCGGCCCCCCGGGCCCCCGAAATTTCCCTGGAATCCCTCGCAAACCGCTTGCGGTTTAGCGGTCCATAAAACCTCACATTATCGAGAACAGTTCAAGTAATTAATCTCCATGCATTTTTTAGGTTTCGTCACTCCCGCGTAGGCGGGAATCCGGTGGCATACTGTGCGCACTTGTAAGTTCCACTGGACTCCCGCCTGCGCGGGAGTGACGGAAAGTTGAGATTAATTCGTTGAACTACTCTAACCAATCTTTCCCAACACCATCCCACTTGCTCTGATATTAAAATTTCCCTAACATGAGTGCGTCGAGATGGAACTCGATAACACTTTGTTTTACTTTCAATCGTCAACGGGGGACGATGCAAGGATCGAGCGTGCCTCATGACCAGCACTGATACGCAAAAGACGATTTCAATCCGGGGTGCCAACGAACACAATCTCAAGAAAGTCGATCTGGATATCCCACGCGACAAGCTCGTGGTGATCACCGGACTCTCAGGCAGTGGCAAGAGTACACTCGCCTTCGACACCATCTATGCCGAAGGCCAGCGTAAGTATGTTGAGTCGCTTTCTGCATACGCCCGTCAGTTCCTTGACCAACTTCAAAAGCCTGACATCGAATCCATTGAAGGCTTGCCGCCGACCATCGCCATCGAGCAGCGCTCGGCCTCGCATAACCCGCGATCGACCGTTGCTACCACAACGGAGATTTACGACTACCTGCGACTGCTCTTTGCACGCGGCGGTCAGCCACGCTGCTGGCATGTCGACGAAGACGGCAAGCCCTGTGGGCATCTCATCGAAAGCCAGTCCGCAACCCAGATCATCGACCAGATTATGGCCATGTCCCCCGGCAGTCGTTTGATGCTTTTATCACCCGTGATTCGGGGCAAGAAGGGTAATCACAAGGAAGTCTTCGACGGACTCGTCAAGCAAGGCTTCGTCCGCGCCCGCGTCAACGGAACCGTCGTCGATCTCCGACAGGCAGGCAGTGACAGCGAAGACGGTAAAGTCATGAAGCTTGACCGTTACAAGGCTCACAACATCGAAGCTGTCGTCGATCGTATCGTCATCAAGTCACCCGAGGACGATCCCGAAGGCGAAGTCCGCAACCGCGTCGCAGACTCCGTGGAGTTATCACTTAAGACCTCCGAAGGGTTGATCATCGTCAGCGAACTCAAAGATCGAGCCAAAGACGAATGGCAGGACACGCTGTATTCCGAGAAGTATTCCTGCCCCTTGCATCCCGAGTCCAGCCTGCAGGACATGGAACCACGCCTGTTCAGTTTCAACAGTCCATACGGTGCCTGCCCCAAGTGTAGTGGCCTGGGCATCGTGCTCGAATTCGACGAAGACCTCATCGTCCCCGACCCTGAAAAAAGCCTCAAGGAAGGTGCAGTCGACGCATGGCGATCCGGCGGTAAACGAAGCAACATGTTCTACGGCAAGCTGCTTCGCAAGTTCTGCAAATACTTCGATGTCGACATCAACAAGCCCTACAAAAAACTCACCAAGACCGCCCGCCGGATTCTCATCCATGGCACGACGGTGCGCGATCTCAAAAAGTTCGGCTACAAGTTCGAAGGTGTCATCCCGCACATGCAACGTCGCTGGGAAAACACTGACAGCGAATACGTCAAACAGTATCTGCACAACTATCTCTCCGAAGCAGCCTGCGAAGAATGCTCCGGCGCACGACTCAAAACCGAAGCTCTCCACGTGTTCATTGAATCACAATGGATGGTCCATGATGGCAGTGGTATGGCATTGGGATACCCACGCCTGTTCAACATCCAGGATGTCACCGAGATGACCATCGAGCATGCAGCTCAGTTCTTTGAAAATCTCGTCCTCAATGACGAGCAAAAACAAATTGCTGCTCCGATCCTCAAGGAAGTTCAGGCAAGACTCGGGTTCATGATGTCCGTCGGGCTGGGTTACCTCAACCTCAATCGCGCGACCGGAACGCTCTCCGGCGGTGAAGGTCAACGCATTCGTCTGGCAACGCAAGTCGGATCTGGTCTCGTTGGATGCTGTTACGTCCTCGACGAACCCACCATCGGTCTGCATCAACGCGACAATGATCGACTGATCAATACGCTCCGACACCTCACCGACATTGGCAACACCGTCCTTGTCGTTGAACATGATGAGGACACGATTCGTGCAGCGGATCACGTGATTGACATCGGCCCCGGCCCCGGACGTCATGGCGGGACCGTCGTTGCGCAAGGTTCCATCAAAGACCTTTCCAAATGCAAGGACTCCAAGACCGGCCAATATCTCACGGGGCAACTCAAACTTGAAGTTCCCGATAAACGCCGCGAACTGGATCATAATCACGCGCTGACGATCACCGGTGCATCAGAAAACAATCTCAAGAATATCGATGTTGCCTTCCCGCTTGGCGGACTGGTTTGCGTGACTGGAGTTTCAGGTTCGGGAAAGAGTACGCTGGTCAACCAGATTCTGCTGCGAGCTGTCCGTCGTGAATTGCACAACTCCAAAGACAAGCCCGGCAAGCACACCAAGGTGCTTAATCTCAAGCATGTTGATCGCATCATCGAAGTCGACCAATCTCCCATCGGTCGAACCCCGCGTTCCAATCCGGCAACTTACACTGGCGTTTTCGACAGCATCCGCAAACTCTTTACCCAGACTCGTGAAGCCAAGATTCGTGGCTATCTGCCGGGACGCTTCAGTTTCAACGTCAAGGGCGGTCGATGCGAAGCCTGTCAGGGGCAGGGCGTCAAGAAAATCGAGATGCACTTTTTGCCTGACGTTTATGTGCAATGTGAAGCCTGCGGCGGGACGCGGTACAACCGTGAAACGCTGGAGATCAGCTATCGACATAAGAACATTGCCAACGTTCTGAATATGACCGTCGAAGAAGCGCTGGCGTTTTTCGAGAATATTCCCGATGTCCATCGCATGCTTACCGCGGTCAACGATGTCGGTTTAAGCTATGTTCAACTCGGTCAAAGCTCCACCACGCTCTCCGGCGGTGAAGCTCAGCGCGTCAAACTCGCATCGGAACTTGGCAAACGTTCCACCGGTCACACGCTCTATATTCTCGACGAACCGACCACTGGCTTACACTTTGCAGACATCGCTAAGTTGCTGGAAGTGTTGCACCAACTAGCTGATGCCGGTAACACGGTGATCGTCATCGAGCATAATTTGGACGTCATCAAGAATGCCGACTGGCTCATCGACCTGGGCCCCGAAGGCGGCGACCGGGGTGGCACACTTGTCGCCCAGGGGACACCCGAAGACGTTGCCAAGAACAAGAAGTCGTTTACCGGTCAATATCTCAAGCCTATGCTCAAATAGCTGGTGATTTCAGAACGGGGGTTTTGATGATCGTGCAATGGATTGATCGTAAAGGCAAAGTTCTGACGCCGTCGAATATACGTTGTTTGTCGGAGATACCTACGGTCAATCTGACCAACGGCTGTGTGCACGATTGCATTTACTGTTATATCCGTGGATATTCACAGTATCCTGGTGAGTCGATTGTGCAAGTTTATCGTGATACCGCAGGCAAAATTGCCGATGAACTCAAACGAAAACACAAGAAACCAGCAACAGTTTATTTCAGCCCTTCATCCGATGCCTTCATGCCAGTACCAGAAGTTTTGGATCAAGCTTATCAAACCATGCGTTTGTTGTTGACGCGTGGGGTCGGCGTGCAGTTCGTTACTAAAGGTATCGTCCCTAATCCGATTTTGAAGTTGTTTGCTCAATACCCTCAATTGGTTTCCGGGCAGATAGGGTTATGCACCACCGATGACCATTTGAATGCGATACTTGAACCCAATGTACCAACTGCATCGCAACGTCTGGCCTGTATGTCACAATTGATGGATCATGGCGTGAAGCTATCTCTGCGAGTTGATCCATTGATTCAAGGACTCACCGATAGCACCTCCTCGTTGGAGGATTTGTTTTTCAATGTTGCCAAGCTTGGCATTAGGCATGTATCGGTCAGTTACCTGTTTCTTCGACCCGCCATCACGCGATCAATACAGCAGAAGCTGTCCGATGAATCATTGAGCCAACGGGTTCTTTCAGCTTTTTCAAACACTGGTGATGCGCGCGTTTCAGGCCAATCGATTCGTGCGGTATCTTTGCCTGCGACAGTACGTGCCAGTGGCTACGCGAGAGTCAATCAAATCGCTCGAAAGTATGACTTGGTGACCACACTCTGTGGTTGTAAGAATCTGGACCTGACATCCAGTCATTGTCGCCTGACCAATCTGACAGTTCATGCCAAATCCCAAAATCAGGAA
>MDTD01092073.1_pt1 | contig 13293 bp, 5 predicted proteins | sample 811221 | NCBI WGS metagenome assembly MDTD01 (sample SAMN05326646, study PRJNA326480) | marine metagenome | isolation source: seawater | place: Pacific Ocean: South West | collected 2011
AAATATAGAACGTTGTAATAAAAATTATGAAGAAGAAGAAGAAGATTATATAAAACGTTTATATAATGAAAGTGAATTAGTTATGTTAAATAATAGTTAAATTTTTTTATAAAAAGTTTTATTGGATCCATTTTTCAGCAAATGTAGTTAATTTAATTTTATTAGAATCATATATATGTTTATCGGTTTTTCTAGCAGCAGCATTTATATCAGATATAACAATTCTTTTACCGTCTTCAAAATCAACTGTAATAATTTTACCCTTTTGTTTTAATAAAGCTTTACGTAATTCTTCCATAGTAGTAACAGTATAATTACCTATTTTAGTAATAACACCAATTTCTTCAGATTTTAAAATATGTGATTTATAGGTATCGGTATCGGGGAAAACATGAGTTAAAGCAATCCAATTTTTATTTCTGTATTTATCTATTAAAAAATAATGTAAATCGGTAGTATCAGTATCACTAAAATTTTGATTAGTCATTTTAACTAAAGGTATAGATAATGGTGTAAAACAGCAACCAAGACATATTTCCCAATCTAATGGTTTATAATTTGGTAATATAGAAACAATACCAGTAGCGGCTATATTTGTAGCATTAGTATTATAGGTAATTAGTTTTTTTTTACGTGAAACAGTAATAGTAAGATTAGAATTATTGGTAATAGCATCTAATAATTCATTAATATTAAGTTTTCTATTTTTAGACCATATATGCTGTTTATCATTTGAATTAAAAATACTAACAATACCATAATTATCAATTTCAGCAGTTAATTTATTAGAAGAATTATATAAATTTTGAATATTTTTATCTAATTTATTAATAATTAATTTCCATATATTACTAATACAACAAATATCAAAAAACTCTATTTTATGTAATATATCACCTTCTTGTAATTTTAATACATTTATTTGATTTGTTTTATTTATATATATACCGTCTAATTTACAATTACTAGTATAATTATTAATTAATTCTTTAGAACTATTATTCCAATTAAAACCATAATTAAACACGGGAACAATTTTTTGTGGAGAATTTAATAAATCATATAATACAGTAATAATAATATGACTAGGTATAGCATATGCTATATTTTGACTAAAAGTATAACCTGCTGAATTTACACCAATAACTTGACCGTTAGAATTAAATAAGGGTCCTCCACTATTTCCTGGATTAACTGCGGCACTAATTTGTAAATAGGATTTATAACGATTGTGATCTATATCATATTCATTTTGATTACCTGATAAAACTCCGGTAGTAAATTTTAAATTTTCTTTACCTAAAGGATATCCAGCAACCATAACAGGAATACTATCTAAATAATTGCGATCGTCACAAAAATTTAAAACGGGTGGTAGTGATTTAAGTTTTTTAATCTCTGTTTTATCTAATTCAATTACGGCTAAATCTTTAGAAGGACAAATACCTATAACGGTAGCTTTTAAATCAGTATTTTGTGTTTGTTCTGTTCTTATTAATATACTTTTAGCATCTTCAACAACATGACTATTTGTCATAATAAGAATTTTTTCATTACTAGAATGAATAATAAAACCAGAACCTCTTGCTAATTCATTATGAGGTAAAATATAAGGGTGTTTAGGATTAATATCATATTGAATAGCATATACCTGAACTACAGAATGTCTAATTTTATTACTAATAGAAGGCCAATCAGGAGTTGAATTAGTTTCATGTATTAATTTATCAATTGGTGTAATTTTATAAAAATTATTATGTCGTGTTAATAAAATATATTTATTACGATATTTTTTATATAATTTTTCATAATCTTTTTTTTGTTTATTTGACATAATATATAATATATAATTTATTTTATTTTTTGAAAATGATTTATAGAAAAAAGTATATATTTTATATATATTATATAATATATGAATCCATTATTGAAAAGCTCTTTGGACATAAAAGCAATAGAATTATTAGAAATACCTACAGAAGACAAAAATGATATAAAAGATGAAGACTGGAAAAAAATAAAAGATTTACAACAATGTATTATTGATATAGTTCAAAAAATATTGCTTTATTTTGATAATGCTCATGATGGATTTACAGATTGGGGTGAGGCAATAAAATACAAATTTATGGAAATATGGACTGAAGTATATATAAAAAGTTTTGAAGAAAATAATTTAAAAAAGCTTATAGATGCTATTACAATGAAATTACTAGATAAATTTATTGTTAAATGGAGAAATGAAGATCAATTAGGTTCAGACTATTTAAAAATATGTGCAGAAGTTTTTGATGAAATTTCAGATAACCAACTAGAACTTATTACTCGGTATTTCGGTGACAATTATCTATTATTATATAAAATATTTATAGAAACATTTAAAAAAATTGAATATAATAGAAATTTAAATGATGTGCCACATAATGTTAGAACAATACTTAATTTATGTAATAATTTTATGTATCAAAATGGAAATATGCAGTTGGGTAAATTTATTGAAGAAGAATTTAAAGAAGAAGATAATAACAGTTATAAAGTATTAATTTTATTTAAAAAAACAGAAGATACTCATATAGAAATGTATTATTTAAAAATTGATCAAAATATAACCGTTACTAAAAAAAAAATAGAGGATTCATTTTTACAAGAAGAAGAGAAAAATCATTTTATTAAAAGAGAATTTAGTTTTATGTTCTTAAATAAAAATGCTAAAAAAGCGGCATTTCTAGATGGCACTATAGAGATAGATCCAAATACAGCAAAACCTAAACTTAATTTAGATTTAAATAATTTAGGAGAAATTGGTAGCTTTTTTAATACAGAAAATATTAGTTTAGATGATTTTGATGAAGATGTCTATAGACCAGAATCCAACTCCCCAGACGCACATAAACAAGAGATATACCATGAATTAGTACGTTTATTTATAGTAACTATAAATATTAATATATTTAATATTTTTAATATTAATTATGGATTTACTACTGACGCATTGGGAGGAGGAGGAGCATTTATAATTGCTACTCTCATTATTTTATATTCAAAAAATATTTTAGATATATATACTGCTGCTTCTGCAAATGATCCTGCATCTTCTAATAAACGTAAAGGAAATAATTATTTAGTTAAGCAATTAAAAAGACAATTATCTAAAGAAAAAGAAAAACCTGATACAGTAAAAAATGATACACAAATATTAGATAAAATTAAAATGATTGAAGAATTAAAATATATTGAAGGTAGAAAAATGTTTTCTAGACATACTACTGATTTAACTAATATACAAAAATTTTTTAAAACAATAGATGAAAATGCTATAGAACCTGCACAAACTACTTTTACTATTAATGGTTATGGTTATAATAAATTAGAATCAATAAAAATTGACAACTTAGAAATAGACGGAGATTTTGCATTTAGTTTTTCATTAGAATTAGTTATGATTCAAGGAGAACCTAGATATATATATAGAATTAGTATATTACAAAAACAAGATAATAATGCTAAATTATTAATATTGGGAACTGAAGTTAAATCTCGGGGACCTTCAAAAACATATTTAAAAAATCTTTTAAATGAGTGGAATAAGTCTAATAATTCTCCAAATATATTAGATATATGGGCGAACACAAAAATTCCAGATGCAGAATGGATATTAAGAGAATTTAGTTTACAAGAAACTAATCCTACAGAAAAAGATATAGAAAAATTTTTAGGATTAAATTCGTTAGACGATAATCCGGAATATTATATTGACAAAACTAATAAACAAGTCACTAAGCTAACTATAAAAGGTAAATTATGGAAACTTTTTCCTGGTTATATGAAAGCACATGGAGATTGGGGTCAAGCAGATAAAGAAATACCAAATACTAGTTTTGATAGATCTTTTATTAAAAACTCTGCTTCATTTAATAATTCATTAGTTTATACCGCTGGAACTAATTCTTTAGTTTCTTATTGTAGTATGATTAGTATATCAAATTTAAAAGAAAAAAACCCTCTGGATGTTTTAACAAATTTATTAAAACAATGTTTTTCTTCTGTAGAAGATTTAAAAAATTTTTTTAGAAAAATACAAGAAATTATAGATAGACTTAATAGTGAGAATAAAGACGTTCAATTTAGTTTTGAAGAATTTACGGATGATCAAGAAGTAAATGCTAAGCCCGGGTTTGGTGCTGTCCACACAGCAAAATTTCCTGACCCACCCACCTCTATCCCCAAAAGTGATGGCCTAGGACCACAAATAGGTGCTGTTTATGGTCTTGCTCATGGTGGTGCAAATACAGATATCGGCTTAAAAAAACAATTACTATCTAGTAAATATCTACCCGAAATTCTAGAAAAAACACCTCTTAAAGAGTTAGATGAAAAAATAATGTCTCTATTTAATATAAATTGCAATGATTATGAAAATAATAATACTAATAGTGGAGATATGCATACTAGTGTAGATAGTGAAAATATTGCAGATTTAATAGAGATTAGAAAAAATTTAAAAACACAATCATTAGAAGATAGTGTAAAATTTTTAAAACCAGACAAAAAAATTTTAAAACCAGACAAATTGAAAAATTTTTTAAAATTTTTAAAAAAAAATTTAACTCTATTTCGAAAATATATGACTTTTTCTAAAAATAATATTACACAACAATTAGTTAAATATTTTGAAGAAGATCAAGATATTCAGGAGGAATTAAAAAAAGATTTAAAAATTAGTGAATCAGGATTGGTATTAGAAAGATTTAAAAATAATGTTTTATATTCACTTTCATTAGGTGATTTATTTGATTTATATTCTCAAACTAAAAGTGTTCGTTATGACTATTTAAAAGGAATTTTAAAATCACATTTTAAATGTGATATTCTTGAAATTATTAATTATTATATTATTAAAAGTGAAGAAAAAGGAGTTGAAGGTGAAGCGGAAGATGAAGCTGAAGAAGAAGAAGAAAAAGAAAAAGAAGAAGAAGATGAAGAAGAAGCTGAAGATGAAGAAGAAGATGAAGATGAAGATGAAGGACAAAATAAAAAAAATATAGATATAATTACTTTAAGTGAATTTTTAAAATATAAAAGATCTGAAGATTTAGAAAAAATTTTACTAAATCCAAATATTGAATTAAATTTAAGTAAGGTTGTTGCTGGGGGGGCAAGGACACCTTACACATTTGATAAGGACTATAAAGCAAAGGTTGTAACTTCCCGTCAAATTCAAGATTTAACATTTTCTAAACTAACAAAATATTTAGAAAAAGATCCAACACTAGGATATATTTTTGGATTTGATTATACAAAAAAAAAACGTGAATTACTAAAATATCCCTTTTTTGAAAGATGGTTAATACCTGATAGTAATATTGATAATGAAAATATTGATATGAGAAAAGCACCTGAAAAATGTGGATATTTTGAGATATTTAGAACATTAGCAAACGGAATAAAAGATTTTTTAGAAAAAATAACGGATAAAACTGACAAAATTAAATCCTCAATAGACACATTAAATAACTGGAAAAATAAAACAGTTGGAGAGTTACTTATATTATTTACATCTAAATATAAGGGTAAAAAATTTGACGGAATAAATGTAAATATTAGTAAATTATTATACCCAATTTTAGGAAAAACTATTCTCGAGAATTCTAAAAATTTAATAAATGCTAATGAAGAAAAATTACAATTTTTAGTATCATTAACAGAATATTTAGAAACCCAAAAAAGACACATTTTTACGGTTAACCAAAGTGACTTACCACTAGTTAAACTATTAAATGTAACAACACAATTAGAAAAAGAAGGTAAAAAAGGCATATTAGAGATAACAGAATTCGATAAACCAAGTTATATGAAACCAGAACATCAATTATTATATATATTTTATTATGCCTTATTTAATAATAATAAACAACGATTTATAAAACGGGTTGTTTTTAGATCTTCTGGATTTATATTAGAAGTAGAACTTACAAAAAAAATTAGATATAATTTAATTAAAAATATTTATAAATATTTACCTAAAGATAAAGCTATGAAATTTATGATAGCATTATTAAAAAATAATATATTAAATAATTTAAATAAACGTCTAACCACCAATCTAACTGAACATTATAAGTATTTAGAAGAATCTATTTATAAATTAATACAAAAACCCGATGAACTAACACATTCTAAACTAGATAAGAAAGTTTTAAAAAAACTGGTAAAAGACCCAGACCTCTCCGAACGTCTTAAAATGTTATTAATAATATTTTTAATTTAATATATTTAAAATATATATTATTATATTATATATGTCTATTTATGCTTCTGGTGGAAATTTAGATTTATTTAAAAATGAAGTTGATCATAAAGTTGGGGCAGTGGTGCACGGATCCACGCATGTTGATGTTTATTTACGACGTATGTATTTTATAAAATTATGTTGTTTAAAAATAGTTTTTAATATATTTTTAGAAGTTAAAGCACAACTTGAAAGGCGCCTTCCAACTCTTTCTGAAGAGGATTTTAATTCGTTTCCTAGCCTTATCATCACCAGAATTAGAGGTTTAATTAATGAGGATTGGGATAAACCAACAAAAGAAAAATTTTTTAAGAATAGTCATAGTGAAGAATTATATATTTTTATAGATTTTATATTTCCCTATCTAGATATAACTAATTTATTACAAGATATAAGTATATATGAAGGATTAGAAGATGAAGACGCATATCTAAGATATTTTAAAACGGATGAAAGAATAGAGCATTTAAGGGACGTATTAAATAACATTTTTAATAAGCCCGGAGTAAATCTATTCAAAATTCCAAGGAGAAAAATTAGCAGCGAAATTTATTATGAATTTACCGGCAGGGACATTTATGATGATTTTACCGATAAACCTTTCTCGGTAAAATTATTAGATGATTATGGTCCTAACTTAACATTCGTAATTTTCATTCTATTGAAGGAAACTATTCTTAAAGAATATATACTTTTAAAAAATATAATTTTAAGTGAAAATAAAAAAATAGATTTAATACACTTTAATGCATCGGTTATTAGAGACCTGGTTGGCCAACAAAGGTGGGTTAATGTCTTCGAAGACGTAGACTATTTTTTTCCAGACGGTAATAATTGTATTAATTCTAAGTTATTCCAATATTTATTTTCTAGAGACACACAATTAATTCAAGGAGAAGAAAATAGAGCAATAATTGAAAAATTAAATGAATTAATATATTTGATTGAGGAAATACAGGAGTATGATTCTATGTTGTTTGATATGAATGATATGATTGTAGAGCATTTACAAGATTTTGTTGAATATATAGAAATGAAATATTTGAATGACACTTTAAAGGTCACGATTAAAAAAGCTTTGAATAACTTAATTGGAATCTATAAAGATAAAAATAAGCCGGAAAATGTCCAGGAGTATATAGGCATAATTAATGAAGCTAAAGAAGCTATAGAAAAAGAGCTAGAAGTAGAAGAGGAAATAGAAAGTGTGTTTAGATTATATCAACAATTAAAAACAAATTATCCACCAGACTTGTCAGGCAATTGGGTCCAAGGCACCCGCCCAGGATATATCACAGAAGCTCAACACCATTTGAATTTTTATAAAAATTTCGCTTTTCTTCAACAGGTGGGGAAGGAGGCGGGGAGGAACTTTTGGTCGTTCCGATTTGGAGATAGCACAGAAGCCTACTCCTCCAAAGACCCGGGAGAGTTTAAATTATATGAGGAGATAAATTTTAATTTATTTACATGTATTATAAATTACTGGCTGGAACGTTATGGTGCACATATAAAAATGTGGAATGGAATTTTTAATATGGATACCATGGTAGTTAATAAGGCTATCACCCCCCTCCCTTTCTTACTCCTGAAGAAAATTAATTTTAGTTTGCCTGAACTAGAAGAGTTAAAATATATGACTTTAGAAAATGCAACTAAAGGAAATAAATACTATAGCTATAAATCGGAGCCTCGTAACTATTGGAGTCTTGGGGAAGAAAATACATATTTGTCAGGAAACATTAGTCGTAGAGGGATTTATAAAGGACTAATAAATCTAGTAGAACGTCCCATGTGGCTTACGAAATTTGAAAAATTAATTTCAGAATTAAATTTACAATCAACTTTACAAAAAGTAAAAGATTTAAAAGATTTAAAAGTAAAATTTAACGATTTAATAAATGAGGAATTAAATTTACAATCAACTTTACAAAATTTAGAACCAATTTTTAAACATTTATTAAAATTTGAACCAATATTAGAAAAATTAAAAATCTCGAAAGAATTAGAAGAATTAGAAAAATTAAAAATCTCGAAAGAATTAGAAATCTCGAAAGAATTAGAAGAATTACTTCAAGAAATAAAACTGTTTAACGATTTAATAAATAGGGGAGCAAATTTACAAAATTTAGAACAAATTTTTGTATATTTATTAAAATTTGAATCAAAATTTGAATCAATATTAGAATCAATATTAGAAGAATTAGAAAAATTAAAAATCTCGAAAGAATTAGAAAGTTTAAAAGTACATTTTAACGATTTAATAGAGGAGTTTAAAAAATTATATGGACTAGAAAAAGATAGGTTAGAATTTAGGGTAGCATTTGGGACGAGCATATTAGAAGAAGTAAACATTAGTTTACACGAGACAGAACTTCCTGACTCAAAAGAAGTAGTAGAGCGTGTGTTACCAATATTAGAATTAACACAGGACCCCATGTTAGCTGATCTTGCTGATTCCCTATTAATGAAAATTATAAGTATAAAAAAAATAGTTACATTTTTAAATGAAATAAGAGATATATTACTATATGATTTACACACCTATGATTCTTCTGACTTAAGCGGCCTCTTTTCCCGCATACAAGAACTCAAAACATATTTGTCACAAGATTCATCTTATAGAGACTTTTTAGCTGATTGTTATACTAAAATACTAACGAGCGATTTTGATAGTATTATTGTTTCACTAGAACAATGTATTCTTTTATTCATATCAATGGCTCAAGATATATTATCTAACCATAATTTAGAAATAAAAAATCCTGTTAGTTTTTTTTATTGGAAATTGTCTGACAGAGAAAAAATACAATCTTATAGCATAGAAATTTATAGGAAATTTAAAATAAAATTTATTTGCAAATTATATGAACAATTATTCGGGCCACCTGAACCCGAAGCCTGGCCACCTGAACATGAGATTAACCAAATTTTAAAAAGACTTAAAATGTATGAAGACATAAAAAAAATGAGTCAAGAAAATTATCCGTTAAACGAAAGCAAGTTTTTAGAAGCAAAGGCCCTGGCAGAAGAGCAGGCGAGGACGGGACTGGTGGGGATGGCGGGGGGATCGATGGATGGGGGTGCGCAGCCTTCTGCCGGGGAGGAGGCAATGGATTTGGAGGGGGATGGGGAGGGGAGCACACAGCCGGCAGTTTACGACGAGCCGGAGGACGAGGCGGAGAAAGAGGAGAGAAAACATGCGGTCGAAGAATTCATGAAAGACGTATCTGCTATCGATATTAAAACAAAATATCATTCTATAATTCAAGAAATGAAAGAATTTTTTGGTTTGTTAAAAATATCGCAGATTTATACTAAATCTGCTGCCTCTGAGTCAAACCCACTGCTCCCGCGGACGACCACTGTCAACCAGTTAAATGCCTATCAATTATCCTCCTATCTGAACAGATCCAGTAGCGCAGATAATATCGAGGACGTCTATGGTACTATTACCGAACAATCTCCACCTCTCCCCGGGGAGTCCTCCCCCGCCTGGAAACCATGTCAATTTAAAGAATTGTATCACGAGTTAAGAAAACGGTTCCCCAAAGTCGAAAAACCCTCACAACCCCCCTTCCAATTGTATGACACGTTAGAAAAACAGTTCACTACAGTCGAGGTAAAAAACTTCCCCGATTTCTTCAAACAAATATCAGAAAATATTTATGCCAAGATCCTAGTCATGTTCATAAACAACGTCCACGCGCCGGGCGTCATAGAGCAGGATCGGGAGGTGAAAGAAAAGGCGAATGCACAAACGGCGGCGCAGCAGGCGCTGGAGGAGGCGGAGGCGGAGGTGGAGAGAGGGGCCAGGGGGGTGGAGGCGGCGGCAGCGGTGGCGGCGGCGGAGAAGGCAGCGGCTGAGAAGGCAGCGGTTGAGAAGGCAGCGGGTGAGAAGGAAGCGGCGGTGAAGGCAGGCAATAGGGAAAGTGCTATTGTTGCTATGGAGAAACTGGCGCAATTATGGTCTGTATCGCCTCTTGTGCCGCATTCTATCTATACGAAACAGTCTTTTGTTCCTGGAGTGCTTAGAGAAGAATACATAAAACAAGGAGAACCCCGAAAATATTTAGGCGTTTTATTTATAATAAATAAATTATTATGTATTTTACTTTTTTCATCAAAAAATGTAAAATATGGGAACAAATTTTTAACATTAATTGATATATTTAATATGAAAAATACTGTTGATTTACTTAACACTTTATATGAAAATATAGATTTAATAATAGAAATTCTAATAGATCCATATATTTATGAAAAAATGTTGTTAGGCTTTGTTGAGTCTGAAAAAAAAGAAAAAATAGCTGATGCGGAAAAAAAGTTCGAGACATATGAAAAATTAGAAGTAGATAAAAACAAGCAACAATTAATAAATATATATAAAAGCAATATAATTAAATTTTATGAGGAGCTGGATTGGAATCCGGACTTGGAAATCTCTAAGTTTTTGAGAGAAGACCTTAAGGTGCAGAATACTATGATTGAGGCACAGAAGAATGATATTGCTGCTGCGATTAAACATATGAATGACTGGTTAGGTGACAAGAGTAAAACTATGGATGTGGGGTCGTCGCTGGTTGCGAATCTACGCCGGCTGGCTGCTGCTGTTAATGAGCGGAAGACTGTGATTTATGACCGGGGGAAGGACCTTCTTGACAGACCAGTGGGACAGGCGGTTGATGTGGCGGATGGTGTGGCGACTGGTGATACAGCTGCTGCTAATGCTATGGCGACTGCTGATACAGCAGCTGCTAATGCTGTTGCGGTTGCTGATGCGAATGATGCGCTGATAGATGCCACTGCGGTTGCGGCTGCTGTTGAGGTTGGGATTGCTGCTGCGATTGAAGATATGAATGACTGGTTAGGTGACAAGAGTAAAAATATGGATGTGGGGTCGTCGCTGGTTAAGAAGCTGCGCCAGCTGGCTGATGATGTTAATGAGCGGAGAACTGCTGTTATTAAGCAGCAGGCTGCTGTTATTGAGAAGATAGATAACCCTCCGTTCAAAGAAATGGAAAATGTTAGGGATTCTATTGTTACAGCTTTTGAAGCCGCTGTTGTTGTTGCTGATACAGCTGCATCCACACTTTTTCCTAATGCTGTTGCGGTTGCTGATGCGAATAATATGCTGATAGATGTCACTGCGGTTGCGGTTGAGATTGCTGCTGCGATTAAAGATATGAATGACTGGTTACGTAGTGGCGAGAGTAAAAATATGGTTGAGGGGTCGTCGCTGGTTGATAAGCTGCGCGAGCTGGCTGTTGATGTTAATAAGCGGAGGGAAGCTGTTATTGAGCAGAGGACTGATATTATTAAATGGTTAGATAACCCTTTGGTCAGAAAAATGGAAAATGTTAGGGCTGCTATTCTTACAGCTTTTGAAGCCGCTGTTGTTGTTGCTGATACAGCTGCAGCTAATGCCGCTGCGGCTGCTAATAATGCTGATAGCCAGATAAATGCCGCTGCGGCTGCGCATTCCGGGGAGGCCGGCCTAACCTCCCCCCAAGGCAAAAAAACCCCCGGCCTCACCCCATACACGGAACGGAAGGAGGGGCAGGGACGTAATCAGGGACGCGGAGATGATGAGAAAGATGGTGCGCAGATAGGCGGAGCTGATGCGCAGATGGGCCGAGATGATGCGCAGAGGCAAGAGGGTGGATCAATAAGAAGCAGTCTAAAAAAAAATACTATTGAAGAATCACATTATTCTTCGATAGATTTATCAGTTTCTTCTGGTTCTAATAGTGATTTAGAAGGTTATGATAGTTATGATAGTGATTAAATGTGTATTTTATATATAAAAGATTTAAAAATGAAGAAAAAAAAATATAAATGGATACTTCACGTAATAAATTACAGTGGTGTATATTAATATATAGTATATTATTATGTTTTATATTATTTGTAGTTTTTATGTTTCAAACAAAAAATAAATATTTTCGCTGGGGTGTTCCAGATAATAATGAAGAACCATTAATTATTATTTCGATTAAAATAGATAATTATTATAAATATTTTGGTTTATTATTTTTTATAGCAATTTTTAGAATCATAAAAGTTATTGTAACCGAAATAGCTGATCCTATATTAGCATTTACAATTTATAATCCAGAAAAAAAAAATATTGATAATTTCACTAAAAATGAATTACAATTTTATGGTAATACTTTATATTTTATTGATAGTATTCGTTATGTATTTACTATAATGTTAGCAGTAACACAAATAGATATAGCATTATTTGACGCATTAATTGGTGAATTAACAACAGTATTTACAATAAGAATGTTATTAAATGAAAAAACATTCAATAATACAGAATATATAAATATTGAAAATAGTAATTTAGAAGAAAATGAATTAGATATTGAATTATAAATTGTTATTAAATTATAGAAAAAAATATATAAAATTAAAAGATTGCTTATTATTTATTTAAGCGTCTTTTTTTCTTACTTCTACTATTTTTTCTTGACCTACAGCTGATAAAACACAACAAAATATATCAATATTTGCCCCTTTATTTACCATTTCACAATATTCTTTTATCATTTCAGTTGTTTTAAAATCATCTTCTGTTTTATACATTACATTAGGAACTTGTAGATCTTCTCTCATTTCTCCGTCATCATCCATTAATAATATATATGTTTCGTCTTGTATTCCCTGAATCATCCAATCTTTTTTTATAACAATAGGAACATCAATAGAATGGGTAGAAGGGCATAATTCTTCACAACTAGCACCTGTAAAAATATCTGATGCTGAAAATTTACATTTAGCATGTCCGTGTTTCCCGGTTTTTGAAACACTCACATCTTTAACTTTACATGGTTTACCCTTAATCATTATATAACCACCTTTTCTTATTTGTCCTGCTTCCATAGAAACTGTTTTTGATGCACCTGAATCAGCTATATCAATATCATAATTTTCGTCACTCATTTTATATTTAATAGTTGTTATATCTTTAAATTAGTTTTAATTTTTACATATTA
>MDTD01097222.1_pt1 | contig 13292 bp, 12 predicted proteins | sample 811221 | NCBI WGS metagenome assembly MDTD01 (sample SAMN05326646, study PRJNA326480) | marine metagenome | isolation source: seawater | place: Pacific Ocean: South West | collected 2011
AAAAAAAGGTTACGAAGTACTACAAAGCTTTTCCGCATCAGATGTTTATTTTGATGAAAAACCCAATAAATTTAAAAAATTAATTCGTTTAACTCTTAGATTCTTAAGACTGGGTCAATTTTATCCATTAATTGATAATTTCCTGCTAAGAAATAAAATAAAAGAATATTTAAATTTTGAATATGAGTACACCAAAAGTGAACTCTTAAAAAACAAACTAAACATTCATAGTTTTTCTTCTAGTTCTTTTGGAAATCCAAAAGATAAATTGATAGTTGAAAAAACACTTTTTACAAAAAATCATCTTTATTTTTTGAGAAGATTTAATTTTTTGTATGAAGGATTAGATGGATTTAAAGAAGTTAACACAATAGTTGAACTTAGTCCAGGATTAGGACAACTTCAAGAAATAATTTTTAAATTTAATAGTAATTTAAAAATTATACTCTTTGATTTACCTTATCAACTATTTATAGCTTTTACATATTTAGATTCAGTTTTTCCAAATAAGTGTGAGTATTTAGAAAGCTATGACTCGAATACAAAATTAGAAAATGGAAAAATTTACTTTCTGAATAATTCAAATATATCAATAATTAAAGATTTAGATATTTCAGTAGATTTATTCATAAACAGCAGATCATTTCAGGAGATGGAAGAAGACAATGTATTAAATTATTTAAGTTTTATAACTTATAATACTGAATATATTTATTTAAATTTTAATCAACAATTACAAAAATCATTCTATTCAAATATCTTTGGAGTTGCTGCAAATGAAAAACCTGTTCGGATCTCATTTATTGAAGATAATCTCAATAATTTTAAAAAAATTAAAACAGATAGTTTGAAATTTGTAAATAAAGGATATCTTTATGATGATAAAAAATTTATTAATTCAATTTATAAGAAAATTTAATGTAAGAAAAACAGGTTATTAGAAGTAGGAAAAATGTTGTTCGAAATTTTAGCAAATATAATTAACAAATATCATGAAAGATATCAAAAAGCAAATGATCCAAAAGAAAGAAGAAAAGAGTTTTATCAAATACTTTTATGGAGTGGAGTTGGTATTGTTAGTATCGTTTCTTATGTACCAAGAGGAACAAGCATTACACAAATGATTCTTGCCATAGGTATTTTTTTAATAATTCTATATTTTGCTATCCGCGCATTAAAATATTTTAAAATTTTATAAGGTACTTTATGGGCTATAAAATATTTCACTATACGTTTACCAATTAGTTAAATAAATTGAAATTTTCAAAAGAAGAAGAATACTTACGTCAAAAAGATAAAAAATTAAAAAAAATTATCGATAGAAATGGTCATATTGTTTTCAAGCCAAATAAAAAAAATCAATTTGATACTCTTGTGGGAATAGTGATTTCTCAATTTATATCTACAAAAGCTGCTGACTCTATTTTTAAAAATTTAAGAAATTATTTTAATTCTGAATATTTAAATGAAAAACAATTTAAAAATCTTAATGTTGATCAAATTAAACAATTAGGTTTAAGTACAAATAAAGCAAAAACAATAAAAGAGCTTTCAAATCTTTTTTTAAATAAAAATTTAAATGATTTAACAAGATTAAATAGTAAGAATTTAAATTATAAATTACTTTCAATTTTTGGAATAGGTCCATGGTCAGTAAATATGTATGAAATATTCTGTATGGGTAATTTAGATATATTTACCTCAAAAGATGCTGGATTAAGATTGGCTATGAATAATACTGGTATGATAAAACCTGAAAGTGATTGGATTCAATACGATATTCATGCTGAAAAATGGTCACCTTACAGAACTATAGCCTCCCTACATCTGTGGAAATTAGTTGATTGATTTTTACTACTTTTTAAATATTTGAATTATGATTGACAAAAAATTTACAATCGTAAATGGATGATTTTTATAAAATATTAAAAAATATTATCTCATTTTTTTAAACTAATTTTGTAAACATATTCAAAAATAATATAAACTGCTAAAAATGTCGAAATTCCTAAACCTAAATTAGCTTTTATAGTTTCTTCATAATTCCAATGGTTTAAAAAAAGAAAATATAAGAAATAAGAGGTGCCACTTATGTATCTTATCTTTTTGTTATTTATGAAAATATATTGTACACAAAAAAGCAAGGTTAGAAAGCTACCAAGGCTATATAAAGAAAATCTTAAAGGTGGATACCAACCAATTAAAGACCAAAAAAAGAAGGAAACGAGAAAAACTAATGATAATTTTTTTAATAATGACATATACAATTCAATATCTTTCTCAACCAAATACTTATATGTACCAAAAATAAGAATTACAATGTTGAATAAATACAATAAAGACCTAGAAAAATCAATCAAATAACATTTTAAAAATAAAGGAATAGACATACAATAATATTCCGACTTATCAGGATTAAAATTTATATTTTCATATCCAACTAACAAAAAATCTTTAATCCAAATAAATTGTCGCCAGTATGTTGTTGCAGCATTATATGGAATATAACCTTGGGACCTTATAAATATGTTCCATGACAGAATAGGAATTAAAAATAAAAGTGTAGCCAGAACTAGTTTATTGAAGTTAGTAAATATTTTTTCTTCTGAATTTAATTTATGAAAAACTAAGAAAAAAAATGTTAAGGCAAAAGTCAAATTAGATAGTGCAAGTATGCCAATTATAAAACTTAGAAAAAAGATTTTATTAAATTCCTCATATTTACAAATTAGAAAATAAAAAGATATTGTGAACTGTAAGAAGGTTAGAGTTTGATGGGATGAATCATAAAACCCCCATTTAATTATTGGACTCAAAAATATAAAGAGACTTAGTAATGCTTTTCTTTTATTATTTATAAAAATTTTAAGTTTTTCTAATGAGTCAAAGAAGATTTTAGTAGAGAACGAAATGATTAATAAGTGAGTCAGACTGAAAGATAAAAATTTTATTATCAAGCTATTTGATAATAAAATATTTAATATATCGTAAAAAAACTTTACAAAAAGAATATATAAGGGTCTTGATTGATAATTGTAATCAAATTTATAAATGGATGGAAAATCATAAACTCCAGTCAAGTAAAGTTCTTGATCACAACTTACTGGTATAGAGTATGACATTTGTGAATTAAATAAATTATTATCCACAATTTGATTGCATTCAAAATAATTTGAATTTTCCGGATAAGCTATGAACAAAAATATATACAAAAAGAAACCAATTATTAGGTTTAACAAGATTATCTTTATTAGATTTAACTTCATGATTGTTGTTTTAAAGTATAAAATCTAACATTGTTATTTGTACAAAAATTAATTATCATTTTTAGGCCTAATTTTAGAATTCAAAATTGTGAATATTAATATAAGTTAATACTCAATTAATATTTTAATTATAATATCATAACAAAATTCTATAAGCATTCTATGAATAACCATCTGAGTGATTGGAATGATACTCAGCAACACAATCTTCACATGATTATGAAATTTAGACACATTTAATTAAATTAGTAATATGAAAGAATTAATTTTGATTGCACTACAAAAAAGTAAAGTAAATTCACTCGTTCATATTGGTGGGCACATTGGACAAGAAATTAATTTTTATCAATCATTGAATTTTGATAAGGTAATATATTTTGAACCAGTAAAAAAATTTGCTGATGAAATAAGGCATAAAATTGAACACCTTGCCAATTTTTCTTTACATGAATGTGCTTTAGGAAACGAAAATTCAAATAAATTAATTCATATTGCTAACAAAGGAGAAAATGATGATTCAGGAAGTACATCATTGCTAGAACCGAGAAAGTCAAATATTTCTTTTGGTAAAACAATAATCGAGGTTAAAAAATATTCAAGTTTTAACTATTTAAATATAGATATGGCGGTTATAGACACACAAGGATACGAACTTGAAGTTTTAAGAGGTTTTGAAAACAAAATATCAACTTTTAAATTTTTGATTGTTGAGTTTTCAAATTTTGAAGGCTATCTAAATCAAACTATCCAAAAAGATTTGAATAAATTTCTTATCTTAAATAATTTTTCATTGGTTACTCAAAGAAAGAAGGTTTTGAAAGTATTTAAAAATACTCAAACTGGAAGTTATGGAGATGCCCTTTATATAAACAATAAATTAATAAATAAAATGTCTATTTATATGGGAAGGATTAAATTTTTATTTTTGAATAACATTTTTACTGATTTTTGGATAAAGTTTACAAATTTTTCTTTTTTAAAGATGAAAGTTAAAAAATTAATTAATTTTTGAATTATTAAATATTTTTTTAAATGCATCTTAAATTTTATTACCTCCATAAGAGTTAATAAGAACAGATAAAATGAATAATGTAAAATAAACGTAAGATTATTTTCATGGAACGGAAAAAATAAATCTAATGAATTTAGATATAAAAAAAACCAGCGTAATAATACCCTTTTTTAATGAGGAAGCAACATTACAAGATGCAGTCCTAGACCTAATTAACAACAACTTTCATGATGAGATTATATTAGTAAATGACGGATCCACTGATAATTCATTATTAATTTCCAAACAACTAATTGAAAAATATTCATATATAAAAATAATTAACAATAGTACTAACAAAGGAAAAGGTTATGCATTAAGACTTGGACTTGAACATGTTTCTTTTGGTGTCGTTGCTATATTTGATGCTGACTTAGAATACTCTGCGGAAGATTTAAAAATAATATGTGACACAATGCACAACGAAAATTATGATTTTTTAAGTGGCTCACGATTTATCGGTAATAAGAAAAGAGATAATATTTATTTAAGAACTTTTTTAGCAAACAAGTTATTTAGTTTATTTTTCTCTAAAATTTATAAAAAAAAATTTACGGATGTAGCAACTTGTTTAAAGGTTTTTAAAAAAGATTTATTAAATGGAGTACAACTAAACTCTAATGGTTTTGAGATAGAGATAGAGTTATTAGCTAAGTTATTGACAAAAGTTGAAAATTACAAAGAAGTTCCAATAACTTATAGAGGACGAAGCTATCTCGAAGGTAAAAAAATTAAATTGATTGATGGTTTTAAATATATATACTCAATTATTAAATTCAAATGGATAAAGTAACGTTTAAATTATCTAATTTAATTTTTTATTTTCTAATTGGTTCAACAATGTTTATCCTCGTTTATAATATTTTCTACTATTCACCAATTTTAGGTTATGATGCAATAGAACATTTCCAGTATGTAGACTTTGTAGCACGATACCTTCCAAATCAATTTTTCCTTCCCAGTTTGGAAAATACTAAACAATTTTTTAATCCTCCTTTAGCTTATATTGTTCCAAGTTTGGCCCAAGTTTTATGTAGAAACATAATTGACTCAAGCAATTATTTAGTAGATTGTCAGCCTATTTTTGGAAAATTTACTCAAGTATTTCAGAGTATTTTATATTTGATAACTCTTTTTATAAATCTACATATTTTAAAAAAATTTAATAACTCAAAATCCTATATAAATACCAGTTATTTGCTATTGGTTTCACTTATCGCTCCAAATTACAAAACTATATCAATGATTAGGGGTGAATCATATATTTTATTTTTAATGAGTTTATTAATGTTGTTTTTTTTCAATAACAAAAAAAATAATTTTTCTTTTGAAACTTCCAATGTAATTTCAGTCGGTATTGTGATAGGACTAATTGCTTTAAGCAGACAATGGGGATTTTTACTATTTTTACCAATTATATATTTACTATTTTCAAAAAGATTAATAAATAAAATGATGTATTTTAAATTTTGGTCAGCTAGTGCTTTTGTCGGAGCTATTATTTCTAGTTGGTTTTACGTACGATTATATAATAACTACGGCAGTTTTACTGCTTTTAATATGGAGAGACAAAGCTTCTCTTTTCAAAATCAGCCAATAAATTTTTACCTACCTAATTTGGAACAGATACAAAATATTTTCATAAAACCAGTTAGGCCAAATTTAGAGAATCAATTTATTTCGATTCTATATTCAGATCTGTGGGGAGATTATTGGGGGTATTTTTCTTTTACATCAAGATACATAGAATTAGGAAGGAATCAAAATAATATAATCTCGTACCTTGGAAGGGTAAATCTTATATCCTTAATTTCAACATTTATACTTATTTCTTTTTGTTTTCTAACTGCAAAAAAATACAAAAAAAATATTTTTATAAACTACATAAATTTGGCAATATTTTTTAGTTTTTTTGGTTTTCTTTGGTTTAGCATATCTTATCCAAATATAGGTGGTGGGGGAGATAATATAAAAGCCGTTTATATGGTTCAGCTGTTTAATCTATTAGCTTTTTCTTCTGCTATTTACCTAAATAAATTGAAACATGTAAACAAGTATTATTATAGTTTTCTAATTTGTTTGCTATTTTTAATTTATATTCACAATTATCAAACATATCTATCTCACTTTCCTTTTTATTTTTATCCCAACTAAAGCTGAAATAAAGGATAATTTAATAAAAAATCGAATTTATTTTTTTTTAAACTTAATATATTTATGGAATAAAAATGCCAGATTATATAAATTTTCACAGTCGTAATTTTTTAATCAGAAAATCTATATCACTTGTAATAAATATATTAGTTTTTTTCCCTGATTGGTTATTTTGTTTTGTTTGGAATTTAATTTTGTTAATGATCAACAATTCAGTACGAATAAGTCTAATAAAAGATGATAGGTTCCTTGTAAAAGATAAAACACAAAGCATGGAAATTGTTCATAAAAAAAGGTTTGAATTTTACTTACAAAATATTTCTACAAGATTGAATCATATATCATATGAATACATGCTTGATACAGTCAAGTTTTCTCCAGGAGATATCATTGTGGATTGTGGTGCAAATATTGGTGAACTCTACCTTGCAATTAATCAAAATTATCAAGACGAATTTAAATATTACGGTTTTGAGCCTGCACCTAAAGAATTTAGTGCATTAAATAATAACACAAGAAATCTTGTTGAAAAACCACTAGCTTTAAGCTCAAATACTGAAAATAGAAATTTTTATATTAGAACAAAAACTGCGGATTCATCATTTGAAGAAGGTAAAAATCAAAAAGAGATACTTGTTGAATGTATGACCATAGATGATTATTTTAAAGAAATTAAATCAATTACTCTACTTAAGCTTGAAGCAGAAGGTTATGAGCTAGATGTTTTACTAGGTGCGTCAGGAAGTTTGGATAAAATTAAATTCATTACGGCTGACTTAGGTTTTGAATTGGAAAATAATACAAAAAGTAGTTTTGATAGCGTAAATAGATTTCTTCAAAAAAATGATTTTGAACTTTTATCATCTACTAAGAGGCAAACATATCTTTATAAAAACAAGAAAATTTTTTAATTTTCTATGATTAAATCTAGTTTAATTAAATTCTATTTAAAATAGCTTTTGGAGGTTCTATTGCTAGACGTAATAAATTGTATTTATATCATTAACCTCGAAGAAGATCTTGGAAGATATAATCATTGTTTGTATGAATTAGCTAAGATACAATCCAAAAAAAATTATTTTGTTAGAGCTGTAAATTTTAATGATACTCTTGTTAAAGAATTCTATAAAAAAGATAAAGTAAAAAACTTTGACTCTTGTTTTCGCTGTGATGATATAAATTATGTTAAAAACTACTGTGAACACGATAACAACATAATCACCCCAATGCAGGTTGGTAACTTTTTGTCATTTAAAAAAGTTATGAAAACGAAATTACAATCACAAGGACTCGGACTAGTTTTAGAGGATGATTTTTATTTAAAGGAAGGATATAAAAAAGCATTTAATAATATTTCTCGTTTTATATTTAAACATAATTTAGCTAATTTAAATGAACCACTTTTAATTAGAATTGGATCACACACTCAGGTACAAAAAAGATACAATATTCTTTTTAATTTATTCGGGACAAATAAATTTATAAAGAATTCTTATAACATGGCTAATCCAGGCTTTATTTTTAACAATAAGTTTGCTGAGCTGTTTTTAGATAAATTTGTTAAAGTAAATACAACTAGCGATAACTTTATTCATAAAATATTATGCAAAGAAAATGGTGTAGTTAACTATAGTGTTGTACCTTTTCCAATATCTCAATACACACATAAATCTGATAAGGAAAAATTTATCTCTTCAATAGATAGAGTTTCTGAAAATATAGCTTTTAAGAATTATGTAAATAATAAAGAAGAGTACGAAGAGCTTTTAAATATTTGGACAAATTAAATCTAACTCAAAATATTTTTTAAAATTATTTTCATTCTTGATAATGTTTTAAAAATTATATTGATTGGTTTTACAAATCTTATAAACATAAAACTGGTGTATTGTTTTTCAGCATCAAAAACTTTATTTTTAAAAAAAAGCTCAAAAATAAGTGAATTTTTTGGTGGTAATTTTAATTTATTTATTAAAAACCTCCTGAACATTTCATTCCAAAAATGCAACACATATGACTCTTCTAAGCTGTTAGCTACTTCTATTTTTTTATTTTTTCTTGAGTCAAAAATGTAATGAAATTGATTTGGATTAATTTCATAAAATAATTTAGGTGATAATATGTCATTCCTGTTTTCAAAATATTTAGTTAATAAATATGGACCTATTTCACCCCAATAAAAATTATAGTTTTTGATATTTAACTTACTTTCAATGTATTTGATTAAATCAATAAATAAGTCTTTGTCATCTAAATAGACTACAGATCCGTTAACAAGATTATCCTTAGTCTTTCCAATTACTAAACTTTTATTCTGAGTTAATTCAACAAAATCATCAACATTTTTTAAACAGAAGCAATCTGTATCAAACCACCACCCTCCGTTTTTAGTTAGTAATTTATATCTAAAGTAGTTTGAGAAAGAAGATAGATTATTTTTTTGGTTATTTTGTGTAAATTTTTCTAAATATATTTTGGGAACAATCTCTTCAGCATTCTTAATTTTTATACTGTCATCAAGTTTTTTATAAAATTTATTCTTGGGCTCATATGTCCAAAGTATTGTCTCAAAGCCTTTTTGATGAAAAGATTCTATACAAACAATTTCATAATTTGATAGTTTACCCATCCAAAATAAATTTGCCGTTTTTTCTTTATCGTGAAACATTTTTTGCATTTATATTTAAACTTTTTTTAATTAATTCAATTATCAAATATTAAACTTTCAAGATTTTTATTAAATTTTTCAACAGAAAAATACTTCTTAAGGATTTCTTTATTTTTGGAGCTTATTGAGTTGTTTTCTCTTTTTAAGATTTCCTCAATTTTTTTTGACCATTTGTCTATTTTGTTTTCATCAACTAGATAAATGCCTTCATTAACAACAAATTGATCTGTCCAAAATCCGGGAGTCTCAGTAATCAATACAGGAATACCAACTGCTAAAGATTGCTGAGCAACAGACTGGCCTGAAGGTTGGATTCCACTTATCAATGGAATAATACTTATTAAAGCTTTGCTGTAAAGAGCATTTAAATCTTTGTCTGTTAAATCCTTGGACGCAAACTCACCGCTTTTAACTTCCACATTTTTTAAATTTAATATTGATTTATCATTCTTAATTTCAGCATTGGTTAACACCAGAAAATTATATTGCTTTAGATCAGATATAAGTTTTTTTAAAAAATTAAAATCTCTATTGCTATCGTTACCCACAAAAATTATATATTTTTTTGATTTCTCAAGATTTTTCCAAAACTTTAGGTCCACTGGAAATGGAACATGAATAATCTTTTTTTTATATTTTGAATATTTATCAAGCATAAGTCTATTTTCACCAAGACCTAAGTTGATAAACTTGTAGGATATATTCAGTAGCAGATTGGTGATAATTTTATCCAAAGTATTAATGTTTTTTTCAAGAATACCCATGTTAAAGATAATGATTTTAGGTTTGTTTATAAATCTTGAAATTAACAATAATGGAAGACAGGCAATTGCAGCTCTTTGATTAGTTAAAATTATGTGTGTTGAAGAAATAAAAGTTTTTAAATTTTTAAAATTTATGACAAATGAAAAAAAGATAGGCATATTGGTAAATTTCATTATCAATTTATCAAAAAGAAAAAAAATATTCTTCTTATCACTAAATTCGATAAGATTTGTTTTATATTGATCCCTCATCGAAAAATAACCATAAAAAAATTCTTCCGAGTAATGTTCTTTATTCTCTATCATTGAACTTCTTTTGGAATTACTAAAAACATAAGTAATCTCTATATCTTGATCATTATTATTTTTCATTACTGTTATAAATCATATAGTAACTAGAAGAGCAATATACTATTAAGTAAATTAATTAGTTCAACAATACCATTTAGATTTTATACTTATTTGTAATGAAAAAATATTATCAAAAAATACTTTTGTTTTATGATGATCTAGTAAAAGTATCTAAGCTTACAAAAACAAAAAATAAAAAACTCAAAATATTTTCATTAGCTTTAATAATAAATGTTCTTGTGTTTCTTGATATCTCTATAATTTTGTTTCTAGCTTCTTTTTTTACAGACAATAGTTCTGAGTATGGAAGAATAATATCTTTAATTCTTGAAAAAAATTTTTTACTTCCAATATTTATTATTTCAAGATTTATTCTAGTTTTTTATGAAAAAATCATAACAACAAACCTTCAAATAGATATTGAGAAAAATTTAAGGATATACTTGACCGAAGAAGCTTTTAAAAGAGGAAATCTTTCAATATCTGATGCATATTTTTATGTAAATACATTATCTCAACAAGTTGGTAAATTTTACTCTACTTTGTCGGCATTTGTAGCAAGCATTATACAAATTTTAACTTTTTCAATTTATCTTTTTATAACAAACTTTGAAACAGTTTTAATTTTTTCAATTGGAACGCTGTTTTTATTTATCCCTACATTCTATTTAACAAAAAAGGGAAGAAATTATGCTCACAAAGCATACACGTATGGTCAACAAATTAGTGATGAAATTGAAAAAATATTTGAGAATTTATTTTTAATAAAGATCATCGGACAAGTCAAAGAAGAAATAAGTAAATTTGTTTCCGATTTGAATAAATATTATTTTGCAAGATTGAACGAAATAAAAATAGGAACAGCCAATGAGCTAATGCCTAATTTTTTCACACTACTAATACTTTCTTTGCTTATTTTATTTTTAGATATTGCAAGATACGTCACCTTAGACTTTGTAGGTATATTGATTCGCCTTTTTCAATCACTCGGAATTTTTAATAGAAATATACATTTAGTTTCCTCATTTCATGTTTATTTAGAACAACTTTATTTAATAGAAAAAAACAAAGAGCTTGTTTTCTCTGAAAATTTTATCGTAAGTGCTGAAAATGATCCAGGCTTATCTATAGTTAAATTTGAAAATGTTGATTTTAAATATTTAGGTTCATCTGATTATCTATTTAAAGATTTAAATTTAGAAATACACAAAGATAAACATACTATCTTAACTGGATTTAATGGTTCTGGTAAAAGTACTTTATTAGGATTGGCATCTGGTGTATTTTATCCCTCTTCTGGATCGGTAACTATAAATACGAAAAAAATATCTTATGTTAGTGCGACTCCATTTATCTTAAACTCTACATTAAAAAATAATATTTTATATGGAACCAGCGATGATGTAGATGAAAAAAAAATAATTAATATCATAAAAGATTTAAAGATTTTTGAAAAAGATAAAGATATCAATCTTAACGAAATTATCAATAATAAAAAACTTTCTATGGGTCAGATGCAAAAAATTTCGTTTGCCAGAGCCTTAATTTCCTCTCCAGAATTATTAGTTTTAGATGAAGCAACTTCAAATTTAGACAGAGAATCTAAACAATTAATTCATGAAATTCTAAAAAATATTCAATGTACAGTAATAAATAGTACCCACAACATTGAAGATATAAATTATTTCGATTATCACCTGATCATTGAAGAAAAAGACAATCAAAGAACTATAAGGTATGTATAAGTTTATAAAAGATTATTTTATTTATAAATTTAAAAAATTATTAATTTTATACAACAATTTTTATTACAAATATATATTTAAATCGAACACAAACTTTAATAAAATCATAAAACAAAACAGAGAATTTTTAACACAAGAGGGTAGTTTTATTAGCTCTATAGATTTTAGAAATAATGATTATGGAATCGGTGAAAGCATCAGAATCACAATAGATAATAAAATCAATTTTTTTCCAATCAATACAGATTTAATTATTTATTTAATCTTGAAAAATATGAAGAACAATTGCAAGTATCTTGAAATTGGAGCTTCGGTATTAAAAAACTTTATGCAGGTTAATAATTCACTAAGCAATTCTGATTTATACATTTATGATTTAAATCCCGTCAATCCAAAGTATAAAAATGAGTTTCTTGATTTAAACAAAAAATCTGATACAGAAAAAAATAATACACAAAATAAACTTATGTATTTCAGGGGTGACTTATTTAATTTAAATGATTTAAGTAACTTTAAAGACCATTCTTATGTAGATAAATTTAATTTTATTTATTCTGATGCCCTTCATACACCAGAAGCAATATATTGTGAATATAAAGACTTAATATCAAGTAGCTTGAGTGACAAATTCATTATTTATTATGATGACTTAGATGTTAAAGGAATGACAGATATGTTTAAAAAAATATTTTATGATTTGAAAATTAACTTTAATAACTTAAATGCTTACACTTTTTATATAAATGGTTGGGTTGGACAAAACGAAAGACCGCACAAAAATGGAATAATCACTAACCTACCTTTAACTTCACAAATAAAAGATTTAAAGCTAATGAGAACAAAAATTTTGTAGTTTTATGATTAGTTTTCTAATAAAAATAAGTAAATTTTTAAATCCAAGCCTAAAAATAAAACTAAGGAAGTTGTACTTTAATAAATTAGTCTTCTTTTTTGAAGATATCTTTTGGAAATCAGAAGTGCACTTTGAGGGCATTATGCTAACCAAGAATAATAAAATTCTTACACCTGAAATAAAGTCACTTATTAGAAATAAATTGTATGAAAAAAATGAGATGCTTGCTATTGAAAAACTTGAAATGTATGGAGAAAATTTAATAGATCTAGGATCATCTATTGGGCTTACATCATTAAAAGTATCTATGAATACTAGCAATAAAAAAATTATTTTAGTTGAGCCAATTTTAGAGTATCTAAATTATTCAAAAACTCAATTAGAAAGAATAAAAAATAATAGTTATTTTTTTGAAAATAAAGCAATTGATTATTCAAGGG
>MDTD01189088.1_pt1 | contig 13290 bp, 11 predicted proteins | sample 811221 | NCBI WGS metagenome assembly MDTD01 (sample SAMN05326646, study PRJNA326480) | marine metagenome | isolation source: seawater | place: Pacific Ocean: South West | collected 2011
AATAAGTTACTGAATTTTAAAAATAAAATTGAAATTGAAAATATTAAATTTGAATATGCAGAAAATAAATTAATATTAGATAATTTAAATTTTAATATTAAAAAGAATAGTATATTTGGTTTAAAGGGAAAAAGTGGATCAGGTAAAACAACTTGTCTAAATATAATAATAGGCTTTTTAAATCCTAAAAATGGTACTGTAAAAGTAGATGATAACGATGTTAGAGATAATGTTTATAACTGGCAAAAATTAATAGGTTATATCCCTCAAAAAGTTTTTCTTACAGATGATACATTAAAGAATAATATTGCTTTTGGAATTTCAGAGTCTGAGATTAATTATGAAAATTTAAATAGCGCTATTAAATATTCTCAATTGGATGAGGTAATTGAGTCAAGTAAATTAGGACTAGAAACTCCAGTAGGGGAAATAGGAAATAAATTGTCTTCAGGTCAAATTCAAAGGATTGGTTTGGCTAGAGCTTTATATAAAAAACCTCAAATATTAATATTAGATGAAGCCACAAGTGCCTTAGATAAAGAGACAGAAAATAAAATATTAGAGGATATAACTAAACTAAAAAATATTTATACAGTTATAATGGTAAGTCATAGTGAAAAAGTACTATCAATTTGTGATAAAATTTATGATTTAGATAAAAAATAAGCCTCTAATTTCAAAATTTATATATAATAATAATTAATGAAAAAAAAATTTTTTTTTTATATATCATCAATATTTATTATAGTTTTTTTATGTTTAGGAATAATTTTAGTATCCTCGGATAGTGATAGTAAAAAAACAAAATTTATAAAAGATAACACTCCATATCTATTAAAAGAATTTTTAAGAAAAACAATTTTTTTTATACCAATTCATTATAGAGAGTATAATCAACTAAAAAAAAATAATAAAATTTTATCAGATAAAAACAACACATTGTATCTAGAAAATTTAAAATATAAAAATCTTTTAGATATTGGTAAAAAAGAAAACTTTAACATTATTTTAAAAGATAAAACATACAAAGTGACAAAATATATTTTACCTTTTTTTAATCAAAGAAATATTTATGCAAACAAAAAAAAAGGTTATCTCGAAATTTACAAAAATAAAATTATAGTTACTTTTGGTTCTGGTAAAACTATTTATCTTAACAAAGATAATTTAAATAAAGGTATATTTGGTTATAAAACAATACCAAATAACTTATTAGAATTAGATCTTTTTAATCAAAAAATAAATTGGACAGGAGTTAAAGACATAAAAATAATTAATGATAAAATTTTTATATCAGTAACAAAAGAAATAGAAAAAAACTGTTATACTATTTCAGTAATGTCAGCAAAAATTAATTTTGATTTTTTAAAATTTGAAGATTTTTTTGTTTCTAATCAATGTGTTTCCTTAGATAAAGAAATTAAAGCATTTAAATATTTTCAGGGATATCAAACCGGAGGTAGAATTATAAATTATAGAAATGATTTAGTTTTAACAGTTGGGGATTTTAATGATTGGACACTTCCACAAAATAAAAATAGTATATTTGGTAAAATATTAGCTATCGATTTAAATTCAAAAAAGTCAAAAATTCTGTCACTTGGTCATAGAAATCCGCAAGGACTATTATTAGTCAGTGATCGTAAATTATTAGTTTCAACAGAGCATGGGCCAAAAGGAGGTGACGAAGTTAACATTATTAAATTAATACCAGAGGACTCTCAAATTGCTAAAAACTATGGGTGGCCAAAGGCGTCTTATGGAGTGCATTATGATGTTGTTCCAATAAATTCGTTTACAAAAAAAATTGCTCCATTGTATAAAAGTCATAAAAAATATGGCTTTATAGAACCTTCAAAAGTATTTTCCCCAAGTATTGGTATATCTGAGATTATAAAATATGAGTTATCAGAAAATAAAAATTCTTATTTTGTTTCGTCTCTTAAAGAAAAAAAATTATTTAAATTAACTTTTGACAACGATTTTAAAAATTCAAATATTGAAGAAACCTTAGAAATTAATGAAAGGATAAGAGACATTATATTTGACGAAAAATTAAATAATTATTATATGTATTTAGAAAATAGCCCAAGCATAGCCATATTATCGTTAATAAATTAAATGTTTTTTAATATTTTAAGCAAGAAGTCAATATTTGATAAATATATTAAACATAACAACTTTTATTTTAAAAAAGAAAATAATTTGAAAACTAATGATAGTAAAATATTAATTGAATTTAATAATTTTACTTCAAATCATATTGGGACTTCCTACTTAGCCAATGAATTAAAAAAAAAATATAAATCTAAGTTAATAGCTTATTTTGGTCACATATTATTAACATATCCGCTGAAAAGAAATCTTTTATTTAAGATAAGATTCTATTTAGGAAAATTTTTTTCTATAAATTTTTTTGGATCATACATGTCATTTGGTGTTGAAAGTTTTTTTTATCCTAAATTTTTATCATCTTTAAAAAAAGAAAAAGATAAAATTTATAATAAATTTCTAAAAGAAGTAAACACACTTGAAAGATTTGAGAAGTTTAAAATACATGGTGTTCTTGTCGGAGATTTAATGTACGATACTTATTTAAAAAAAAATTATGAAATAATTCCCACAATTGATTTGTCAGATAAAAAATTTAAAATTTTTATAAAAGACTTTATAAGTTTATTTTTGATTTGGGAGCAGTATTTTAATAAAAATAAAATTAAAGCAGTAATTACTTCTCATACAGTTTACACATTAGCAATACCTTTAAGATTAGCCGCATATAAAAATATAGAGTCTTTTTGTTTGGCACCTGAGTTTTTAAGAAGAATAAAAAAAGACTCTCTTTATTTGCATAATGAAATTCATTCACTAAAGAAAATTTATAATAAAATAAACCTAAAAAAAAAAAAATTATTTTAAAGAAATCTTCTAAAAAAATATCTGACAGAATGAAAGGCTTATATTCTAGTGATTATCCATATGTAACAAAAAGTGCTTTTGGACAAATAATTAAAAAAAGACATATAAATAAGTCAAATAAATTAAAAGTATTAATAGCAACGCATGATTTTGTTGATGGTCCACATTCAATGGGTAATCATTTGTTTCCAGATTTTTATCAATGGTTTAAATTTCTTTGTAAAATTTCACAGAAAACAAACTACTTGTGGTACGTTAAGACCCATCCTAATTATGGAGGTGATTGGACTAAATATATCAAGTATGAGAGAGATGTTGTAAAAAAAAATATTAAGAATTATAAAAATATAATTTTACTCCCAAAAAATATTACGCATAATCAAATTGCAAAAGAAGGAATAAATGCTGTTTTTACAGTGCACGGAACTGTTGGATTGGATTATGCTTTACTAAAAATTCCAACAATTAATGCTTCTTTAAATAATCCTCATATTAATTATAGTTTTAATTATCATCCTAAAAATATTAAAGAATTGGAAGATTTTATATTAAACCTTAAAAAGAAAATTAAAAATTACAAAGTAAATAAAAAAGAAATATTAGAATATTATTCTATGAAAAATATTTTTTTCTCAAAAGATTGGCTTTTTCAAGATTATGAAAGAACTCTTAAAGAAGTGGGAGGCTATCATGAAGTGTGGAAATTACACTTTTATAATTATTGGGTAAATAAAATTTCTAAAAATAAACATAATAAAATCTGTAATGACATAAAGAAATTTATAAATTCAAAAAATCATAATTTATTAAATAATAATAACTTAGGTACTTTTTAAAATTAATAAGGTTTTATGGAAATCAAATGAATATTTTATATGATTATTCAATTTTCACTCACCAACCATTAGGTGGTATTTCAAGGTATTTTATAAATTTAGATAATGAGATAAATAGTGGCGAACATAAATCTAATATAATAGCTCCTGTTCATTTCAACAAGTTTTTAGAAAATTATAATAATTATAAAGGAATTTATGTAAAAAAATTTCCAAAATATACATCAAGAATTTTTAAGTTGTATAATAATATTATTACAAATAAATTTATATCAAACACAAAACCAAATATTTTTCATAAAACATATTATAACGACTACACTCTAAAAAATTTTTCAGGAAAAAGAGTTTTGACAGTATATGATTTAATGCATGAAATATTTTATCAGGATTATGGTAAAAAATTTGATTATAGACCCAAAGAAAAATCATTAAATAATTCTGATCTAATAATTACTATATCGAATAAAACAAAATCTGACTTAATCAAATATTACAATATACCGTCAAAAAAAATATTTGTGACCCACTTGGGAATAAATTATTTATCAGATAATGAAGATCATGATATTATAAATGAGCCTTACATATTGTATGTAGGTGATAGACGTAAATATAAAAATTTCATAATTTTATTAAAAGCTTACAGTGTTTCAAAAAAAATTAATAGTCAGTTCAAACTTGTTTTATTTGGAGGTGGACCATTATTAAAATCAGAATTAAAATTAATTAGGGATTATGGACTAGAGTTAAATTCGGTAATTCAAATTTCAGGTACTGATATAAAACTTTCGTCGCTGTATAAATTTTCAAATTTATTCGTACTACCTTCAAAGGGTGAAGGTTTTGGATTACCTTTGCTCGAGGCTGCATCAAAAAATTGCCCTGTTGCATGTAGTGATATAGAAATTTTTAACGAAGTTATGGGAAATAGTGCACAATATTTTAATCCAGATTCTGTAGATGATATAATTGAAAAATTGGAGAAAATTTTATTTTCAGATTCAATGAGGAAAGAATTAATATTAAAAGGATCAAAAAGATTATCTAATTTTTCTTGGAAAAAATGTGCAAAAGAAACTTTAGATATTTATAAAAAATAATAATTTAAATTACAAAATTATTTCTTTCTTTTTTGGGTCATTTAAAAAATCCAGTTTACTTCTATTTATAAATGAAGATTTTGTTTTCTTAAAATCTTTATAAATTTTTGTGTTTATAAATGTAATTTCAACAACTAATGGCTCATTATTTTCATTTATTCCACCCATATTATTTGGACTGACATGAACAACCTTAAAATTTTTATTTTTATTAAGAAAATGTAATATTTTTTTATAATGAAGGTCTATATTGTGAAACTCAATAATAAATCCAGTCATTTTTTTGAAAAATTTTAACTTATCGATAATTCTATATTCATCACCCTCAATATCTATTTTTAAAAATAGTCTTTTATTTCTAAAACTTTTTACAATTTCATTTATTGAAATATCAATAGAATTAAACTTTTTTAAAACTATTTTTTTTTGAATATGTCTAACATTTATTTGAGAAAAAAATTTTCTATATTTAAAAAAAGTAAAAATATCATTGAAGTTTTTAAAATTTTTAATAAAAAAAAATATAGCAACAATCGTATACTCATACCAAAACTTTCTGTTAATCGTATGATCATAACAATTTATTTTTAAATTTTTATTGATATTCTTAAAATTTTTTTCAAATGACCAATCTGTTCCTAAGCCAAAACTTAATAGTAATTTAGTCTTTTTTATAATTGACTGCGGAATTAAATAACCACCATCATAATTGTTTCCAAGTCTAATTAAATTTACCTTATATTTAGTATAAAAAATATTTTTTTTCATATTTTCGAAAAATTTTTTAAATATTTATAAATAAATATAACTAAAATAAGAAATTTATTTTGATTGTTATCGAGTCGTATTTTTATTTCCTCAAAAAAATGATCAATAAATTTAATCTTGCTAGAAAAGCCACCTCTCCTAAATATACCAAATACTTCATTTTTCTTTGTTGCAATTCCTTTCATTTTATATTTTACAATCATTCTAAAAAAATAATCATAATCTGCAGAAAATTTATACTTTAAATTGTATAACCCAACTTTTTTTGCAGAAGTATTTTTTATAAAAAAGCCAGTTGAGTGACTCGAGTAGAATCCCCAACTCCAATAGATTTTATATGGTTTATAACCATGTAAAATCCCCCAGTGTTTTTTTACAGATCCAAATATAAAATCTTTAGTAGGATATTTTTTGATATAATCATTTAGTATTGATAATGCATTCTCCGTATATTTATCATCAGAATTTAAAAAACCAATATACTGTCCTTTTGCAAGGCTCATTCCCGTATTAAATGCATCATAAATACCCTTATCTTTTTTTGAACACCAATATTCAATTTTTTCTTCATATTTTTTAATTACACTTAACGTTTTATCATTCGAGCCACCATCAACGATAATATGTTCGTAATCATTAAATTTCTGAGAGTAAAGACTATTAAGTGACTCTTCGATATATTTTTCATTATTATAAACAACAGTAATTATACTTAATAAGGGTTTTTTATATGAGTCAGATTCATTATTTTTTTTTCGCTTACCACCATCTAATAAAGAATCTGCAACAAAATCTCTGTAATCTAATTCATTCATAAATGTATTTTATTAACAATATCAAATAATTTAATTTGTTTTCTCAAAAAGAACATCACAATGGTCTGAAGAAGGTTCAATATTAGCTTTAAAGCCTTGCATATTGAGAAACTTATTTAAATCTTCCCATTGTGAAGATCCGTTTTCATAAAAATTTTTTTTACTTATCTCTATCATCATGCTTTTGCAGTATTTCAAGCTGTCAATTGATCCTTTTAAGACTTGAATTTCTGAGCCTTGTAAATCTAATATCCAATGATTGTAATCTTTAATATCGATTTCTTTTTCCGCAATAAGTGTATCTAGTTTCTTCATAGCCAGTTTAATTTTTTTTTTCATTATAATATTTTCATTTTTCCATAATTTCTTATTTTTTACCTCATCTGATAAATCAAAAATGGAAGAGCACGATGCGTCCCTATTGGATACAAAAAAATTTTTTTTCTTATTTTCATCACCAAGCAGTGCATTAATTGCAACTTGTTTAAAATAATATTTTATGTGATTATTTAAATCACTGAATATATTTGGGTTAGCTTCAATCCATAAAACTTTTTTATTAAACCATTGATATATCTCTGCTTCTTTTCCTCTATGAGCGCCTAAATGTAATATTCCAGATGATTTAATTATACATTGTATTTCTTGAAAAGATGGTGGCTCATTTACAAAACTATTTGGTAATTTTCTATTTATCTTAATTAAACTGTAACCAAAAAATTGTAATGATTTTTTAACAAACTGTTTAAACATAAAATAAATGGTATTTTAAATTTCTATTTCTTTAAAGCCACCTAATTTAGGCGGTAATAATTTTTTTAAATACCATAAATACTGCGCAATAAAAAAATTTTTTGAATTATAATCATTTTTAATTTCATATCTTTTTTGTTCTTTATTGAGATTAAATGAAATTGCTGCTGCACTAACATTAGACATTAAATATATAAAATGGTCACATTTTGATAATAATAAGGTTTCAATCATAGTCTCTCTTCCCAATTTGTATCTATGAAATTTCCTTGGGTATACTTTAAAAGCATCATTTTTATTTGATCTAAATGCTGATTTTAAATAAAATAATTTATTAGGAAATTTTTCTTTAAAAAAATTTAAATAATCTTTTTCTTCAGTTACCAAAAATATAATATCAACCATATTTTTAGATAGAAATTTTTTTGTAATTTCTAACATTTGTTTTTTTGTAGCAGGCAATGGATGTCCTTGGGCACGTTTATAGCTTGTTCCTCTAAAATGAATACCTAGTACTTTTTTATTATCAAATTTTTTGCTTAATCTTAGAAAGAGTTGATTAATATCTCTTTTAATTTTTATATTGTTTTGTAATATTTCTGTTAATTCTTTGTTTGTATCCATATTATATTCAAAAAAATTGTAAAATTTATCACTTGATATGAGTACATTTTTGCTGTTGTAAACTTCATCCAAAGTGTATTGATTTAAAGGTTCAAAATAATAATTCCATGAGTTCATTGTGTCTTTAACTTTTTTTTTTTCATTATAAATGGTATTAAAATTTTCCATATCAATTACAGGAATAAAGTCGAATTTTTTACAAATTGCTAAATGATTTAATACAAAAGTAACATTTGAAAATAATCCAGTTCCAGGAGATCTTTTTATTAGATAAAAAAATTTGTCTTTATTTAGCTCTCCAAAAGATACAAAATTAAAGTAGGGTAAATTAAGATCTATCTTATTTTTTATCCCTCCAAGTAAAGGTGGTGTTTTTACTTCAATCTTATTTTTAATTTTTCTTAAAAAATTTAACATTTCTAAAATTTTTCTAGAAATAATTCTATCTTAGTGTACAACAATTTCAATTTTAATTTTCGTGTAAAACAATTTCAAAATTAATTTTATGAATTCATCACTTGTAATCACTACTATCAATTCTCCAAATCAAAATATCAGATTGTTTAGTAAGGGCTGTAAAAAAAATAAATGGAATTTGATCATTATAGGTGACAAAAAAACACCAAAAACTTTTAAGCTTAAATACGGAACTTACTTTTCTTATGAACAACAATTGAATTTAAAATTAAGCTTTGCAAAAATTTGTCCTGTTAATAATTACGCAAGAAAAAATATTGGATATTTAATTTCGATGAAAACAAACAAAGATTTCATAATAGAAACTGACGATGATAATGCTCCTAAAAAAAATTATTTTAAAAAGATCAAACTAAGTCATAATACTGATGAAATAAAGAACAATACATGGGTCAATATTTATGACTTATTCTTAAAAAATAAAAAATATAAAATATGGCCCAGAGGAATACCACTTGATGAAATTTTTAAAAATAGAATTAAAATTAAAAAAAGTAAAAGTTTAAAAAATTTTTATTTGCAACAAGGTGTTGCTGAAAATAACCCTGATGTAGATGCAATCTTTAGACTCATATATGAAAAAATAGATGTTAAATTTAAAAACTACAAAGTTTCGCTAGGGAGGGCTAAATCAACTCTTAACAGTCAGAATACAATATGGCATAAATCTATTTTTGAATTAATGTATTTGCCCTCAACATGCACAATGAGATGTACTGACATTTGGAGAAGTATTATTGCATCTAATATTTTAAAAAAAAATGATCTTGGTATTTTGATATATGGAACAACAATGTATCAAAAAAGGAATTACCACAATTTAATGAATGATTTTAATTTAGAATTACCAATGTATTTAAACAGTAAAAAACTTAACGAAATTTTGGAAAATATTAAGATTAAAAAAGGTTTAAGTTTTTTTAGTCAAAATTTATTACATATCTATAAGATACTTATCGAAAAAGGATTTTTTCATAAACGAGAGCTTTTATACCTAAAATCATGGTTAAAAGACTGTAATAACATCAAGAAAAATCAAATTTAACTTTTACAAAATCGATTTATTAATAACTTTATAAATTTAAATTCTAGATTTCATTAAATTTTTTTAAATTATAATACCTCTTATAATATTATCTTTATAATCTGCAGCCATATCAAATCCTTTTTGTATATCTTCGAGATTAAAATAGTGTGTTACTAATTTATCTATAGGTATTGATTTGTTAATAATTATATTTTGCATTCTATTGAATTTAACATTGGATCTTCTAACATTTAAAATATCAACTTCTTTTATTCTTAATTTATGTGGGTTAATTTTTATAAAATCTTCTTCCTCAGGTATACCAACAACAATATATTTACCACTTTTGGAGATAGCTTTTATTCCATAGTCAAAAGACTCATTGGTAGTTATCAAATCAAAAACATAATTATAATTATTATTTTCTGGATCTAAATTATTGTTTTTATTTAAGTTTAATCTGATTAGTTTTTTAGCCTTAAAATGCTTTTTTGCAGACAATAGTCTATAATTATTTTTATCTAATATTGTAATATTTGTTACCCCCATAGAAAAAAGTAAAGACGAAATAATTAAACTAATAGCCCCACTTCCAAGGATTAATATTTTATTTTCCTTATTTTCATCTATCATAGCTCTATCTATACAATACTGTGCAATGCCTGCTGGTTCAATCATTGATGAAATTTTTGGATCAATTTTTTTATTTAAAAGGGTTATTTGAGAATCTTTTAATATCATGAATTCTCTAAAAGAACCTTCAGTTGGATGAGAGCCTAGGTAAGTTTGATGATTACATAAATTGTGTTTCAAACCACAACCACAAAGATCTTTTTTTATATTTTTACAGGCCGAAATATCCAGTGGATCAATAACAACATTTGAATAATTTTTAAATTTAGATTTATTTTTGTCTACAATTACACCAGCGGTCTCATGTCCCAAACTTAATGGAAATTTTGGTGGCATTGATCCTAAAGCACCATTTCTAAAAAAATGAAGATCAGAACCACAAATACCTGTGCCTGAAATTTTTACTAAAACTTCATCATTTTTGAGTTTTTTACTTATTTTCTTATCAATAATTTCGAATTTTTTTTTGTTTGTTAATAGTGCAATTTTCATAATCTAAATTTTATTAAGGATTGAACACACATAATCAATATCACCCAAAGTTAATTCTGGATAGTTTGGTGGACATATATGATATCCTGAGAATTTCTCTGCATTTAAAAATTTATCTTTATTAAGGTACTTTTTAAAAACGTTTTGCTTATGTATTGGAATATTCCAAACTTTACCTGTTAATTGTATACCATTTTGTTTACAAAATTTTTCAATGATCTCTGATCGGATTTTTGTTTTAATTATACACTTATAATAAGATGATCTTCCCATGTTTTGGACAATTACATTGTATTTTTTATTATTTTTTAGATTTTTACAATATCTCATTACAAGTGCTTTTCTCTTTTGTAATCTTTTCTTTATTCTTTCAAGTTCTAATATACCAAGAATTGCAGTAAATTCTGATATTTTGTAATTAAATCCTAAAAAATCAATTAAATTAGGATTAGATCCTCTACCAAAGTTTTTATATGAATTCATTTTTTTAAAAAGTTTTGTATTATTAGTTGTTATCATGCCACCCTCTCCAGTTGTCATGACTTTTGTAGGATAAAAACTAAAACAGCCAATGTCACCAATCGTACCAGCATATAATTTTTTATTTAGATAAGAACCATGAGCATGAGCAGCATCCTCTATTAAAAAAAGTTTTTTTTTTTTACATAATTTAACTAAACTCTCAATTTTATCAGAAATAACTCCTCCAACATGTACTACACAAATAGCTTTTGTTTTTTTTGTAATTTTTTTAATTATTTCATTTAGACTAATATCTGGAGAGTCTATCTCATTGTCACATAAAACTGGTATGCCACCAGCTTTGATAATGGCAATTATTGTTGCAAAAAAAGTATTGGTTGGAACTATTACTTCTTGATTTTTTATATCTATAGCTCTAAATGCAATTTCTAAAGCTGATGTTCCATTTGTAACAGCAATTGAATATTTTGAGTTAACAAAATTAGAAAATTTTTTTTCAAATTTTGAAACAAAATGACCCTCACTCAATGCTTTTGAGGTAAATATTTTTTTAGAAAGTGAATTAAATTTATATTGGAATTTTTTTTCAAATTCTAATTTAAATATGGGTATTTTTTTCATCTATAGTTAAGTATAGGTTATAAGAAATTGATTTCCAATAAAATATCCAAAGTTTTTTTAAATATTTCGAAAGATGATTGAAAAAAAATTTAAATAAATTCTTCTACAGTTTTAAAGTACTCTTCACAATTAGACTTATAATCAAATCTACTTAAGCTGCTGTAGGCATGGTAAGTAATTTTATTATTTGTTTTAATTTTATTATTAAAATTCAAAATTTTATTACTTAAATCTTTTTTATCCCTTATTTTAAATAACATCCCTAATTTCCCATTTTTTAAAATTTCTCCAGGGCCAGTTGGACAATTTGAAGAAATAATGAATTTTTTAAGTGCCATCGCTTCTAACAATACATTGGGGAGACCTTCATAAAGCGATGTAAGTATAAATAGGTTCGATTTTTTTAAATATTTATAAGGGTTTTTTTTAAAATTTATAATTTTTACATTTCCAGAAATTTTATTTTGCGATATAAAATTTTTCATTTTTATTTTATTTGCACCATAACCAATAATTAAAAGTTTAATATCAATTTTTTTTTTTATTAAAACCAAAACTGCTTCTAGCAATGTCATATGATCTTTTTGATCAGTAAATCTGGCAATATTAATTGCTTTAATTTTTGAATTTTTAAAGAATGATAACTTAAATTTTTTATTACCAAGTTTTTTAATCTCTTTTATATTTAATGGATTGTAAATAACTTTTGAATTTATATTGAATTTTTTATCGATTTCTTTTTTAAATTCTTTACTATTCACAATTATTTTTTTGGGAACTTTAAATAAAAATTTAAACACTAAGTTTTTAAAAAAATTTTTATTCCAACCAGATGGTGACGAATTAGATCGAGTGATTAACTTAAAATTAAATATTAAAGACAAAATACAACAATAAATATTTGCCTGAAAGGAAAAAACCAAACATTTTTGTTTTTTAACTTCAATTAATAATAATAATAAACACCTTAAATATTTGTAATATTTTTTATATTTTTTTTTTGGCTTATTAATTATATTTAATAATTTAATCTTTTTGTTAAATTGGCTTTTAAATCTATCATCAAAAGTGATGACAGTGAGATTTTTTATTTTGTTAGATAAAAAATTAGAAATTATAAATAAATTTTTTTCTACACCACCACCATCTATAGATGGCATAAATATAATTAATTTTTTTTGAATTTTTTCCATATTAATCTAACAATATTTTTAAATGAAAAATTTCTTGTTCTAATTACTTCATTTTTTTTTAAGGGTAAATCTGTTTTTTTTTTTATTATTCCTAGACCAGATGATTTAAATGAAAAACTTAAATCAAATAAATTTGAATTACTGTTATAAATTTCAAGAATTTTATCAAAAGTTTCTTTATTATTTATTTCACAATAAAAATTATTTCTAAGTTTGTTTTTTAAATAAAGTAGATGAGATATATCATCAATAAATATATAACCACCTACTTTTAATTTTGCATAGTAATTATAGATAAGCTTTTCCACATGGTACGCTTCATGTAAAGAATCAATATATACAACATCAACTTGACTTGGGATAAGATTGAAAATCTTACTAAAATTATCATCTCTTGAGTGAATAAACTTCCATCTCGGGTTATTAGATGCTTTTGAACAATCTTCTATATCTACAGAGTAAAGCTTACCATTATTTTTATCACAAACTTCTAAAAAGTAATTTGTTGATATTCCCTTTTGTACACCAAGTTCTAAAATAGAAATA
>MDTD01138994.1_pt1 | contig 13289 bp, 12 predicted proteins | sample 811221 | NCBI WGS metagenome assembly MDTD01 (sample SAMN05326646, study PRJNA326480) | marine metagenome | isolation source: seawater | place: Pacific Ocean: South West | collected 2011
GAGCCGTGGTAGACCACCACGTTGATAGGCTGGATGTGGAAGCGCAGCAATGCGTGCAGCTGACCAGTACTAATAGCTCAATCGGCTTGATTTATGCACTGAAAAAAATTTTATTTTTTGAATAGTTTAGCACAACTATCGTTATAGATATTTTTGACTTTTAATAATTCATTTTGATCTACGTCTTTATGATCAATCTCTTTGTTGTCTAAATTAAAAATTTGAATTTTTTCCTCAAAGTTTTTAAGATCACACTTTTCTGACATTTTGTTTTTACTCTCTACAAAATATTTGTTTTCTTTAAAATCAACTCTTAATTTGTAAGCACAATTTGGAAAAATACTTTGTGACTTAATATTTTGCTTATAATCCCCACCAAAAATCTCGCCAACTTGGCCATCGAAATTATCTTTTTTGAAACTTATATTATTTAATTTCAAGAAATTGGGTAAAAGATCGACGTTTTCACTAAAATGTATTACTTTTTTTTGAACAATATTCCTTCCTCTTATCAACCACGGAATTTTTATTCTGTTATTTCTCAAAACATGATTTTCATTATCAAAAAAACTTTGTCCATGATCCGTCACCAAAGATACTAAAACCTCATCATTTTGGTAGGTTTTATTAATGTAATTATATAAATTGTTCAATTTTAAATCTAAAAGTTTACAATTGAATATATATCTATCTTTTAAATAATCGTTATATTCCAAATTGACTGATTTCAAATTATTTTTTTTTAGTTTATTATACATAAAAAAACTATCTCCAATTTGATGATTGAAACCAGTTCCATGTAGATCAAATAAAGTTAACCAATAAAATTTTTTTTCATTTTTAATGCAAGTATCCAAGCTTAAAAAATGGTCTATAGCCTCACTTGAGGACATTTCCCTTTTATAGAAAGTTTTATCGAAACCTTTACAAAACCCATAAGTAGGAGCTAATCTCCAACTTCCATTAATCATATATGTTTGAAAATTATTTTCTGAAAAATACTCTCCAATCAATTTTAAATTTTTATTTAATAATTGATATTCTTGATTATGAAACAGTTTGTGTTTATCAGTATAGCATCCAGAGAAAAAATTACCCGCACTTGGTAAAGACCATTCTCCATTTGCATAATGGTTTTGAAAAGATATGCCCTGTTTAAAAAAGTTATATGTATGAGGCATTATCTTACTAAAAAATTCATCGTCATCAACCAAATGCTTTAATAAACCATCAACAAAAATTAATAAATTAAGATTTATGGAATTATCTTTTTTTCTAAAATTACTTTTAATCACAGGAGTAAAAATAATTTTTTTTGATGAATTAACCTTTACAATGTTATTTTGATTTAGTGTTATATTATAGTAAGTATTATTTAAAATTTTACTTTTATATACATTCTCATCGAGTCGAATTTCTGCTTTGCAATCTTTTTGGCTTATAAATCTGATATAAGTTTTCTCATTTTCATTTCTATATTCAAAATTGCTTGTAATTTTAAAAATTTTGCTAATCTCAAAAGTCAAATTTTCCATTATAAAAAATTTAGTAATATGATCTTTTAAGTTTTCTAAAAATGAGTAATTTTTTTTACTTGGGCTGACTATATATTCATCTAAATGATTATCAAATTTTAAGATATTTTTGTTTTTCATGAGCTTTTTGTCGATTGGAAAATCGATTATATGAAAATTTAATTTTTGCCTTAAAATATTCTGAATTGCTATTAAAAGATAAATTTTAATATTTCTGAATATAGAAAAAATTTCAAATTTCATATTATAGAGTCTAGCAGATTAAATTAGATTTTCTTAATGAAAAAATAAATTTAACAAATTGATTTAATGATTACAAAAATTTGGTATCGATAATTTTTTTATTTTAAGCAGAATTATACTTAAATGAAATTAAGTCCTTTGAAAAATAAAATAAGTGCGGTTAACATAGCTAAAATTTCAACCGAAAGTTTTAGTCTTTTTTCATTTATGAATTTTATTAAAAAATTACCAAGTATTACACCAATTATGACTCCTAAAAAAAGAATGACATATTTAATATCATATGTGTTTTTCCAAAAAATTATTATAAACAAAAAATATTGAATAGAGGCAAGTATCAGATAAAAAAATGTAATTATGATTCTCGCATGATGCTTAAAGTTTTTTTCCAAAGATGAAATAAACAATGAAATAAGAGTTCCTCCTGAATTTGTTAATCCATGTATGATACCTATTAAAGAAAAAATTTTCTTAATATGGTTAATTTTGATTTTACCAATTTGACTCTCAAATTTAAATTTAATCAAAAGAGAAAATAAAATAAGTAATGAAACTAATAACTCAAAATTTATTAAATCTGAAAAATATTTTAAAAATAATAGCCCAATTATAATTGATGGTAGGCAATAACTATAAAATATGTATTTAGTATTCTTATTAATTACTTTGTAAAAATAATTATTATCTTTTTTTATTATCATTAAATTTAGCAAACTTGTGAAAATCGATATTGGTAGTAAAATCCAGAGTATTTCATGCAATGTAAACTCTAAAATTAATAATATTGGTGTTCCTAATACAAGTACACCTATTCCAATTATTGATTGGATTGTAGACAGAATGATAAAAAACGAAAATAACAAAATATATTCAATCATCAATTATTGTGTTTTGACTTATCAATTTAAATAGTGCTTATTAGAATATTAAATATATAAAGTAAAATAAAATATAGTAATCATAAAAATAATTAATGCTTAAATATTAATGAGCAATGAATTGAAGATTAGTTTAAATGAAGGCTAAAATAATTTGGTTTACTGGTTTATCAGGTTCAGGAAAAACTACTTTGGCTAATTTACTTTATGGTTATTTAAAAAAAAATAAGAATAAAAAAATAAAGAAGATTGATGGAGATATTTTTAGAAAAAAAAGTAACTTTAATTCTTTTACAAAAAAAAATATAATCAAGAATAATTTTAAAATTATAAAATATATTGAAAGTATAACGTCAAAATACAATGTTATTTTAGTTTCGGTAATCTCACCCATACTTAAGACAAGAAAAATAGCAAACAAAAAATTCAAAAATTATTATTATGAAATATATACAAAATGTTCTTTAAAAAAATTAGTGAAGAGGGATCCAAAGGGATTGTATAACTTAGCCTCACAAAATAAAATTAAAAATCTAATTGGATACAATTCAAAAATAAATTATGAGAAATCGTCCTATAAAATATTGAGTATTAATACAGGTCTGAATTCAAAAAAAGAATGTCTAAGAAAAATTCTAACTTATATTATGTAAATATTAGTTACCTTTTTTAAATTCAGCAATAATTTTTTGAAGATAGTACACGCACTCTTTAGGATATTTACCGATTGCGGTTTCTGCTGCCAAAACTAATCCATTGGCTCCCATTTCTAAACTAGAATAGATATCATTTACCTCAGCTCTAGTTGGATAGGGTTTTTCTATCATTGTCTCTAAAAAATTAGTGGCGACATATATCTTTTTCTTTTTTTTATTTGCTTCGTAAATTATTTTCCTTTGATTTATCGGAATTCTAAAAATTGATGTTTCTTTAGAAAGATCACCTCTATCAATTAAAAATTCGTCTCCAGATTGAATTATTTTCTTAAAATTTTTTAAACCTTTTTTACTCTCAATTTTAAATATTCTTCGGCAATTAGGAAGAATTTTTTTAAATTTTATCACGTCATGATGATCATTTGTAAATGAAAGTGCAAAACATTTAATATTAAATTTTTTAGCTATTTTAATCGATTTAAGATCATTTTTGGTTAAATAATTTAGTTTTATACTTCTGTTTATTACTACCACACCTTTATTTGACTCTAATAAGCCTGAGTTTAATACTTTTACCAAAAAATTATTTTTGCTTTTTTTCATTACTTTAACTTTTAAATCATCAAAACCAATTGACAGAAGGTCATTTTTTTTTATTTTTTCAAATACTTCACTGGGATATAAATACGGATTTTTATTTTTTCTAAAAGTAAATAAACTGTTTTTCTTTAATTTAACTTTTTTTGGTACTTTAGTTCTTATTTGTGCTCCTTCTGTATCAATACATATTTTAAGTTTTGTATTTTTGATTAAATAGCTAATATATTCCGATAATTCATCAGGTAACACATGGGATAAATTTATTCTTAGAAGATCTATCTTACTATTTAAATATTTCAGAGTATCTTTATTTAAAGAAGTCGGACCAACTGTTGCAAGTATCTCTATTCTCTTTCTCATATTAATAGAATCATAAAGCTATCCCTTTAAAAAAACAAAAATTCTTTTTATAAAATAGAAGTAATTTGAAATTTTAAAAGGATGATTAATAACTTCTTTAATTTCAAATGACAATGGAAAAAAAGATAATAAGATAAATTTAAGCTTATCTTTAATATCATATTTCTTTTTATGATATCCAAATTTTTGATAAATTTGATAGAAATATTTTAAGATAAAAAGATCCTTTTTTGTGAAAAAATTGTAAGATTGCTTTTTTAATATATTTTTATTAAACGTTCCGTCAAATGTTCGGTTTTGTGAAATTTTGTCGCCAATCCAAGGTATTCCATTGCATGTTGCTGTCATAATTTTCTTTGAAAATTTTACGTTTAAAAACTTTAAAATTTTTCTTTTTTCTTTTATTTTAAAGGACTCCTCTAATTTGACATAAATTTTTTTAGTTTTGACATTAAGTGAAAATTTTAAATCTCTTAATATTCTGTTGATATAATAAAAATTATGCTTTTCACCAATTTTATTTTTGGTGTAATTTTTCCAATTTACAATCCCAGACCTTAAGTTTTCTAATGGGTCTCTAATTGTGACTATTAATCTTGCCTTTGGAAAAAGTTTCAAAAAATATCTTGTTTCCTCTAATGAATGAGAATGATTGACAATTGCTTTTATATTCTTCATATCGTTCCTTGTTGATTGTTCAAATGCAACAAAAATATTTTCAATAAAATTTTTTTTATTTAACTCAATTTTTTTAACATTATTCAAAAATTTTTTTTTAAAATTAGATTTATTAATTTTTATAATTTTATTTTCGAGGGGATCTTTATCAAATAAATTAATGTAATCATTTAAAAATTTATTAATCACCTTATTCTGGTCATGTTTAATTGAATTAAATTTAGAATCAGAAAAAAATTTTTTGAAATATGTTTGACCAGTCAATGTTAAAATACCAGGAATCCCATCTAAGCAGCATTGTAAATAATCACTGCCTGTTCTTCCAGTTGTCATAATAGTGAAATAATTTAATTTTTTATTCATCGTTGATGATCAATAATATAGCAATATTTGGAAAATATTATAGGAATGTGTAATGTCGAACCAGAAAAAAAAAATTTTTCTTCTAGCAGACTCAGCTGTAGACTTAAGGTTTATTTATGATCAATTGAAAGACACATACGATGTAAGATGGATTTTTTATAATAAAAAACTTAGAAGAGATTTATTTGAACTTGGTTATGAAAAAAAAAAAATGATTTTAATAAACAGTTTCAAAATTTTTTTGAAAAAAATTTTATCAAAGTTTTTGAAATCTAATTCATTTAATCTCGAAAAAGACCTAATTATTAATATAAAAACAATCAATAAAAAATTAAAACCTGATTTATGGATCACTGATACAGGTAATATTTTATCAAAAGTAAATATGAAAACAATTAAAGTGACATTTAAGCACTCTGTACCATATAAAAAATATTTTCTTGCAGATAATATTTTTGATTATGATTATGTTTTCATTCCAGGTGAATATCACTTTAATAGAATAATAAGTTTTTATAAAGAAAAAAAAAAAGAATTAGAGAAAAAATTGGTAATTTTACCCTCGCCAAAAATTATATCATACGTAAGATTAAAGAGAGATTTTTTGACCAAAAAAGATTTTTGTAAAAAATATTCTCTGGATATAGATAAGGAAATTGTAGTATTAGCAACTACTCATGATTCATTTAGAAATAAGAAGTTTTTGCCAGAAAATTTTGGCAGTGAAATTTCAGCGCTTAAAAAACTTTGCAGTATAATCACAATAGAAAACAATTTTAATTTTATTATTAAATCACATCATTACAATAATAATAGACTTGTAGATCCGAAATTTACTTTTTTAAATGAATTTCAAAATGTTCATGTTTTTAAATCTAATAAGAATTTTGATAGTCTTGAAAGTGAAGAAGTTTTTTTTCACAGCTACATAGTAATTACTGATACATCAGGTGTTGGACCATTATGTTGTTATTTAGACAAAAAAATGATTTACCTTAACCCTGATATGCCTTTTAATTGGGATACTTCTGACATTGAAAAAAAAATGAGACCTGGTTTTATTTTAAATCAAATCGATGAAACAAACCAAATTTTAAAAGAATATACAAACAAACCTTATTTATTTTCAGAAGAAAGAAAAAAATTTGCAAAAAAAATTTTTAAATATTCAGAAGAGGAAAATTTTGGGATGATAAAATCAAAAATAACAAAAATATTAGATGAAAAAAATATTTTATAAAATTTTACATAATATCTTAAACTATAAAGACAAAAAAAAAAAATCTTTTTTTAATAATTTTTGTGAAGAAATGAATTTTTTAGATATTGGAGCTGCAGAAGGTTTAGATGCAAGATGGGATTTATTAAAAGAAAAGATAAATTTTTTTTTTGTCGAACCACATCCTGAGTCTTCTCAAGATTTACTAGTTGAAAAAAAAAATATTATCACAAAAGTTTTTGATGAAAAACCAGGTCTAACAAAAAATTTTTTTTTGACTAATAAACCAACTTGCTCCTCTTTTTTAAAGCCCAATATTAAATATTTAGACAAGTTTGGCGACGCTAATAGATACCATACTAAAGAAATATTAAAATTTGAAACAACAACTGTCGACAAAGAATTTGAAAATCTTTCATTAGATTTTGTTAAAATTGATACTCAAGGAAGTGAATTAAATATTCTGAAAGGCTCAAAGAAGAGTCTTGAAGAAATCTTAGGTTTAGAAATTGAGTGTGAGTTTTTTAAAATTTATGAAAATCAACCTTTGTATGAAGATGTAAAAAATTATTTAGAAAATTATAATCTAATCTTTTTTGATTTTATTGATATTATCAGATGGGAAAGAGATAAGTTCACTCATTTAGGACAACCGCAGTTTGCAAATATTTTATTTTTAAGAACACCAGAAAATATTATTGAATTATACAAAAAAGGTAAATTTAATTTGAAAAAGTTAAAAAATTATATTTTAATTTTAACGATTTACAATAAAAGAGATTTACTAGCTTCTCTTCAAATTTATTTTGAAAAAATAAATCTTCAATTAGATATTAATGATTTTTTAGAAATTACAAAAAGTAATTCTAGATATTTAAATACTGTTGATCATTACTCTTTGATATTAAAGAGACTAATAAATAGGAGGGATAGAAACTAAGAATCCACAGATATTTCATAAATTAATTTTTTAAAACACATTGTTGACAAAAAAATATTTGAGTATGTTTGAATTAAGATGAAAAATAAAAAAATTTAATAATTAATATTTAGACTAAATGTTTAAAAATAAAATTGTTTTGGTTACTGGGGGGACTGGATCCTTTGGTAAAAAATTCTGTGAATATTTACTGAGAGATTTTAAGCCTAAAAAACTCATAATATTTAGTAGAGATGAATTAAAACAATATGAAATGCAAAAAGAGCATTTCATTATCAGAAATAAAAAAAAAGTACGTTTTTTCATTGGTGATGTTAGAGATAAATCAAGATTGGAAACTGCATTAAATGGAGTAAATATTGTAGTGCATGCAGCAGCTCTTAAACAAGTTGATACAGCAGAATATAATCCATTTGAAACAATTAAAACTAATGTTCATGGAGCTGAAAATATTATTCAAGCATCTTTATCAAATAAGGTTGAAAAAGTTTTAGCTTTAAGTACTGATAAAGCTGCTTCCCCAATAAATCTTTATGGTGCCAGTAAATTACTTTCTGATAAATTGTTTATTTCAGCAAACCAATATAAAGGTTCTGGAAAAACTATATTTTCTGTTGTGAGGTATGGTAATGTTTTTGCTAGCAGGGGATCAGTAGTGCTAAATTTCTTAGAAAATCAAAAAAAAAATTTATTTAATGTAACAGATAAAAATATGACAAGGTTTAGTATTACTTTAGAAGAGTCAGTCGAATTTGTTTTTTTATGTTTAAAAAATATGAGAGGAAGTGAAATTTTTATTCCAAAAATACCGTCTTATCATCTAATGGATCTTGTTTATGCTTTCTCTGATAATCCAAAAATAAATTTAATTGGAATAAGACCTGGTGAAAAAATTCATGAGGAAATGATTAGTTTATTTGACTCTCCCAATACAATAGATTGTAAAAATTTTTTTATTATTTACCCAAGTCAAGAAATAAAAAATTTTAGAAAAAAAATTATGAAGGGCATCTCTTGTGCAAGTCAATTTAGATATTCTAGTGATACAAATAAACATTTCCTGAAAATTCAAGATTTAAAAAAATTAATCATCAAACAAAAAAGATTATATTAAATGTTTAATTTAATTTAAAAATTAATCTAAAACTGTATATTTGATTGCTTTTAATTACATTGTTTTAATTTTATTTTTTTTAAGACTGAATTAATGATTATTAAAAACTTAGACAGAACTTATAAAAATATTAATTTTTCACATAGATATATGTTTATACTATGTTTTGTTGTATCACTAACCCTCTCAATTTTTGAGGGTTTTTTTTTAGGTACAATATTTGGTCTTACAAACAACCTGCTTGGGAAAACAAAAGAAAATGTAGCTGATTTTCATAATTTTTTTCCTTATTTTGAAAATATTAATCACACCCTAATATTATGCGCAGTAGTTATTATCTGTATAACTTTTTTAAGGATTTTAAATATATTTTTTAATACTTTTTTGTATTATAAAATTAATACTTCAGTAAGTAAAAATATTTTTAAAAAAATTGTTTTTCAAAACCTTAATTTTCACAAAAATATAAATTCTTCAAAAATTATTTCAACACTAAATGAGAAATCTAAGTCTGTAGGAGAAATAACTTTTTTTCTTTTAAATATTTTAAGATGCTCATGTATTTTATTAGTAATTTCGATTTCAACAATTTATATCTCCTCTTTTGAATTTATATTGATTATAATTATTTTTTTATTTTTCTATATGATGGTGTACAAAATACTTAGGAATAGAATAAATATTTTTGGTTTAGATATAGCTTTTCACAATGATAGAATTGTTAAAAATATTCAAGAAAGCTTGTCTAGTATAATTTTCATTCTATTACACAAGTCTCAAAAGTCTGTAACAAAAAAATTTAGTAACATTGTTTCAATTCTTAGAAAGAGTCAAGCAAAAGTAGTTTTTTTGTCATCAGTGCCATATATTTTTGTTCAATCATTAGGTTTTCTTTTTTTAATTTATTTAATATTTCTTTTTGAGATCAAAAATAATTTTATAGATTTACTTCCTTTATTAGCAATGGGTTTAGTGGCTATTCAAAGATTATTGCCTAACTTTAACGAAATATTTTCAGCCATTTCAACAATAAAATCTCTTGAAAAAAATTTTTTGGATACACTGGAATTAATAAATCTACGAATAGATGATCAGACTAGCGACAAAAAATTAAATAAAATTAATTTTAAAAATTCTATAAGATTTGAAAATGTAGATTTTTCATACTTAGAAAAAAAATTAATAATTAAAAATATTAACCTAGAAATTAAAAAGAATAAGATTTTTGGAATTTATGGACCCACTGGGTCTGGAAAATCTACAATTATAAATTTAATTCTGGGATTTTATAGACCCTCCAAAGGGAATATTTTTATAGATGACAAAAAATTAAAAAATGATGAAGTGGATAAATGGCAAGAAAATCTTTCTTATGTGCCACAAAAAGTTTATTTAATTGATGATACTATTCAATCCAATATAACTTTCGAGGATAATGATGAAAAAGTAAATCATGAGCTACTGAATAAATCTATAGAGTTAGCAGAGTTAGGAGGGTTTATTAATGAACAAAAAGATGGGATTAATCATGTTATCGGTGAAGATGCTGAAAAGATTTCAGGGGGTCAAAAACAAAGAATAGGAATAGCTAGAGCGATTTATAAAAACTCAAATACTTTAGTATTTGATGAGTCTTTCAATTCTTTAGATAGTATTACAAAAGAAAAAATACTAAAAAGACTAAAAACAATAAATAAAACAATAATAATGATATCACATCAAAAAAGTGATCTTAAAATTTGTGATGAAATATTCGAAATTTAACTATCAAAAAAGAATATCGTACGGCATGCAGTATATATCTAGTGCTGATATAAAATCTGTTAAAGAAAGCTTAAAAGCAAAAATGATAACCCAAGGTTTAAATGTAGAAAGATTTGAGAAAAATCTCTCAACTTTTTTTGGTTCAAAATATTCATTGGCAGTTTCTAGTGGAACTGCTGCTTTACATCTTTCAATGTTAGCTTTAAATTTGAAAAAAGGAGATAAAGTTTTAACTTCACCAATAACTTTTTTAGCATCCGCTAATTGTGCAGAGTATGCTGGATGTAAGATTGAACTTTGTGACATAAATAACTTAACTTACACAATTGATCCTGAAAAAATAGAAACAAGATTAAAAAAAGATAAAAAAATAAAAGTAATTGTAGTTGTTGATTATGCAGGTCACCCAGCTGATTGGAAAGACCTAGTTTATTTAAAAAAAAGGTATGGTATAACTTTAATAAATGATAATTGTCATGCTTTAGGTGCAAAAATAGACAGCAATAAAAATTATGCTATCAAATTTGCAGATATTGTTACTCAAAGCTTTCATCCTGTAAAACATATTACTACTGGAGAAGGTGGCGCAGTCATTACAAACAATAGGGATATTTATGAAAAAGTTAAAATCTTACGTAATCATGGAATTGAAAGAAACAAAAGTATTCAAAAAAATAAAGGATTGTGGTTTTATAAAATGAGTCATTTAGGTTTTAACTATAGACTTTCTGACATAAATTGTTCTTTAGGAATTTCGCAACTAAAATCTGTTAATAGGTTTATAAAAAGAAGACGATTGATTGCAAAAAAATATGAATTTCTACTAAAAGACATTAAAAACGTGATTTTACCATCTGAAAAAAAAGGTTTTTATCACTCCTATCACTTATACCCAATAAGAATCGATTTTAAAAAAATTAGATTGGACAAAAAAAAATTTTTTAAAAAAATGATGGATTTGGGAATATTGTTACAGGTTCACTATATACCTATTTATAAGCATCCTTATTATAAAAAAAAATACTCTTTTAAAGAAAAAAATTTTCCAATTTCTGAGAATTTTTATAATGAAGTCGTATCATTACCAATGTATTATTCATTATCTGATCAACAAATTCATTATGTGCATAAAAGTTTAAAATTAATTCTTTCTAAGTAGTTTTTTAAATATTAATCTTTCATTTTCAGTTCGAAAAATTTTAAATCCACATGACTTAAAAAATTTTATTGATATCTTATTGTAGGTTTTTACCTCCGCAAAAATAATATTTTTTTTTAAAAATTTTTCTGTTTTGAGAACTGCTTTTTTCATTAAACCTTTCTTTCTAAAATAAGGAAGATTTGCAATAGAAATTGAGTAAAAATTATGATTTGAAGAATATCTTATATAGCCAATTTTTTTCTTATAGTAATAAATAATATAAATTAAATTATACTTTGCAATTTTTCTAATCCACAACAAATGATTTAAATAATTTATAATTTTATTATTAAAAAAAAAATTTCTAACTTGAATGTTTTTTCTCAATGAATATAAAAACTTGATATCATGTTTAAAATCAAATTTTTTAACAACTAACATAAGATAATTTAAATTATAACATTTTTTGTAAATGAAAAATCAAAAAAAAAGGATTGCAGTTATTACTGCCAGAGGAGGTAGTAAAAGAATAAAAAATAAAAATTTGACTAATTTTTATGGTAAGCCGTTGATTTATTATTCCATTATTGCAGCAAAAAAAACACGTATTTTTGAAAAAATTTATGTAACAACAGATTCTAAAAGAATTAAAAAAGTTTCTGAGAACTATGGTGCTGTTGTGCCTCATTTAAGAGAAAAAAAACTTTCAGATGACTTTACAGGAACTCAACAGGTGGTAGAAAATTTTATTAAAAGAATGCAGCTATATACCTATGATATTTGCTGCATTTACCCTACAGCTCCATTAATTCGAGCAGAAGATATAGTTAATAGCTATAAAATTATGCCAAAGAAAAATTATGTTTTTTCTGCTAATGTAACATTTTCAAATAAAGAAAAAATATTTTTAGTAAATAATAAAAATGAAATTTCTAAATTTGGTAAATTAAAATCAAGTCGAAGATGTTACATTGATGCTGGCCAATTTTATTGGGCTGAAAGTAAAACTTGGCTTACAAAAAAAAAGATAATCAGTGTTGGGACAAAGATAAAAAAAATTCCAAAAAAATTTGCTCATGATTTAAATGACATGAATGATTTTCTAATATTACAAAAGAAATATAAATTATTGAAAAAAAAAAAATGACAAAGGAAGTTTTTTTTTATTTTGATATTTTTAAGAATAATGGGTTAGGACATTATTCAAGATGTTCTGTGTTAAATTATCAACTTAATAAAAAGAAAATTAAGACATATCTACTTATTTTAAAAAAAAAAAAAATTCAAAAATTTAAGGAATTTAATGTATTTCAAATTAATAATTTAAATAAAAAAAAAGATATTTTAATTATTGATGACTATTTTATTTCATCAGATAAAATAATGATTTTAAAAAAATATTTTAAATATATATTTCTTATTGAAGATGTTCCCTCAAAGAGAAAAAATGTTGATGTAATTATAAATCCAAATTATCAAATAAAAAAAAAAAATTATAATCAAGAAAATATAATTAAATTTTTTTTAGGGGAAAGTTATAAAATGATCAAAGAGATTAAAGTTTCCAAAAAAAAGGGTGATAGTTTTTTGATCTCATTTGGTGGGGGAATGGTTTTTAGTAGAATTAAGCATATATTGAAATATATACTAGTGTACACAATGATGTTACATTATAAGAAAAAAATAAATATTTTTTTAAACTTAAATAAAAATCAACTTAATTATTTCAAAAAATTTAAAAATTTAGATCTGAATATAAAAAAACCAGGATTGACATACCCATCTTTATTATCATCAA
>MDTD01154218.1_pt1 | contig 13287 bp, 8 predicted proteins | sample 811221 | NCBI WGS metagenome assembly MDTD01 (sample SAMN05326646, study PRJNA326480) | marine metagenome | isolation source: seawater | place: Pacific Ocean: South West | collected 2011
AGAAGATGCCCTATTTCGCAGGGGTGTTCGGAAATGTGCCGGCCATCAAATTTGCAAAAAAACTGCTGGAGAAACTGCCCAACCACGACAAGGTATACTTCTCCAACTCCGGGTCCGAAGCCAATGAAAAGGCCTTCAAGATTGTCCGCCAGGCCTCCTGCATCAGCCCGGAGCGCCGTGGCAAATACAAGATCATGTACAGGGACCGCGACTACCACGGCACCACCTTCGGCGCCATGAGCGCCACCGGCCAGGCCCAGCGAAAAGAAGGTTACGGCCCCTTCCTGGAGGGGTTTGTGGAATTCCCCCACTGCTGCTGCTACCGCTGCCCCTACGACAAAACCTACGGCAACTGTGATATCGAATGTGCCCGTAAGGTGGAAGACATCATCCTGAAAGAAGGCGCTAACACCATCGGCGGCCTGATCGTAGAACCCATCACAGCCGGTGGCGGTATCCTGAAACCCGTACCCGAATACTTTCCCATCATCCAGGAAATCTGCAAGAAATATGACATCTGGATGATCATGGACGAGGTGGTCTGCGGTTTCGGCAGAACCGGCAAGTTCTGGGGCCACGAGCACTTTGACGTGGATCCGGATATCATCACCATGGCCAAAGGCCTGGCCTCTTCCTACGAGGCCCTGTCCGCCACTGTGGTAAAACAGCATGTATACGATGTATTCCTCTGTGACCCCGCAGACCCGGACGACCGCCTGAACTACTTCCGCGACATCTCCACCTACGGCGGCTGCACCTCGGCCATGACCGCCGCCCTGGAAAGCACCCGGATCATCGAAGATGAGAATCTTCTGGACAACACCGTTGAAATGGGCGCCTATCTTTTGGAACGCCTCCAGGCGCTGACCAAATACGACGCCGTGGGGGATGTCCGCGGCCAGGGGCTGTTCTGCGGCCTTGAGTTCGTCAACGACCGTAATACCAAGGAACCGGTCACCGAAGCCCAGATGGCACAGCTAATGGGCAACGTCCTGGCAGAGAATGTCATCGTGGGCCGAACCAACTCCAGCTTCCACGGCCTGAACACGATCATGAACTTCGCCCCCAGCCTGGTCATCACCAGAGAAGAGGTGGACCGGATTGTGGATGCGGTGGAAACTGCGATTCAGAAAACCTTCGGATAAATCCCGGATGAATCCTGGATAACTAACCGGGAGATAGCTCCCGGTGACCACAGGAATCAAACAACAACAGGTCCTGTGCCCCTCTCGGGTACAGGACCTGTTGTTTCGATCAAAGAGTCCTTAAAACAGGCAGATCACGATTTGGAATAAACGACGTATCTTCCCCGTCCCGCCTTTTTGGCCCCGTACATGGCATGGTCCGCCCGCTTGAGCCAGGCACCGGGATCCGCCATTGATGATTCAAGGAAGCTGATCCCTATGGATGAATCAATAAAGGTGAGTCCTTCTTTCAGATCAAAAGGTTTTTTTATGCTGAGCAGGATGTTGCGCACAATGGTATGCACTTCATTTTCATTTTCCGGCTCCGGAAACAGGACCACGAATTCATCCCCTCCCAGCCGGGCGGCATACCCTCGCTTTCCGACGGCTATCTGCAAGCGTTCCGCCACCGCCTTGAGCAGGCGATCCCCGGCATCGTGCCCGTAGGTGTCGTTGACAGGCTTGAATTTATCCAGATCAATGATAATCAGAGCCGCTTTTTTATCCCGTTTTTTACACTCATCAAAATGCCGGGCCAGTGTCTCATAAAAAAGCGCCCGGTTGGGCAGCCCGGTCAACGGGTCGTGCTTGGCGTTATAAAGATCCTCATCAGCGGCCTTCAAATCCTGGAACAAAAATTCAAGGTGGAGTTCCCTGCCCTCTTTTTGGATCATCAGCATGGCAATGTTTTCAGCCAGTTCCCTGATCTCATCATCCACATCTTTGCGAACGGTAAAGGCAAACAGTTCTTTGCCCGCCTCAAGCTGGGCTTCATATGACTCTGCCTTTATAATATTTAAAATGATCGTGTTAAGTTCTTCCAGGTGTGTCATAACTTCTGCTCTCTTTATGGGGTAACAACGGCTCTAAAGCCCTCCTGAATTCCCATTTCCAAAAAGTTGATCCCTTATGTTTAACAGGCCGTTGAGCTGGTGTATATCATCTTCGAATAAGGTCACACAACGCACCGGCGTTTCCTTTTTGACCTGGCGTTTCAAAGATTCAACAGCCCTATGGTCGCTTTCACCAAGATGCTTAAAGTCCGTAAAATTGCTGTGCAGCTTTGTCCACAACGCGCTTGGGATATCATCCAAAACATTTGCAGGCGGACGTTTGGGAACCCTTTGATTGAATCGCGGATGCACCCGGTTGATGATGAATCCGCCAAAACTGATCTCGTAATCCTCAAGCCGGTCATACATGAAAAGGGCCTCATTCATGGGCGCCCCCATGGGACTTGCGATTGCAAAAAACAGGGTTTCCGGCCCGGACAGCAGCGTCTTAAAGTCCTCGGCCCGTTTTTGAAACCCCTCAAACAGGACATCGTTCCACAATCTTAAAAAATCGATGATGTCCTCTAACATGCGGCTTCCCATGATCTGCCTGGCAGCCTTGAAAAAGGGGGATGCCATGTAGGAAAAAAGCTTAACCCCCCATCGCCCGGCACTGATATACGGCCGGAACATCTTCCAGAAAAAATTATGCTGCAGCAGATCGGTCACCCGGTTGGGGGCATCAAGAAAATCCAATGCACGGCGGCTGGGCGGGGTATCCAGCAGGATTAAATCATATTGATCGTCCACGTAAAGTTCGTATACTTTTTCCATGGCCATGTACTCATGGGAGCCTGCCAGGGTGGCGGAAATATGTTTGTAATAGCGGTTTTTAAAAATTGATTGCTGCAGATCCGCCGATGCGTAATGGGAGATAATCCGGTCAAAGGTGTGTTTGGTGTCCAGCATCATGGCGTACAGCTCACCTTCCGGCCGGACACCGTTTTGGGTCAGGTTTTCCAGGGGCACACGCCTGGCCTCATGGGAAAAGGCCGCAAGTCCCAGGGCATCGGCCAGACGCCGGGCCGGATCAATGGTCAGCACCAGGGTTTTTTTGCCGCTGATGGCGGCCTGAAGTCCCAGGGCCGCTGAAATTGTTGTTTTGCCCACACCGCCGCTGCCGCAGCAGGCAATAACTTTCGGGCCGTCCGGGGTACAGATTGGTTCAAACATTGACACGCTCTTTTTCGTTTGCGGTGGTCATCTGCATACACACACGAAACCGTGTGGCCATATCGTTGATCTCCCCCGGGCCGAATTCACCGGTGAAATAAAAGGGGATTCCCACCAAAGGCGAATCTGTGTTACGGCAGAGTTTGTCAATGTATGTCTGTTGCAAATTGCGGCGGGTGATCTTTCGCACGGCAACCGCCAGCATAGCTGAAATCCCGTCGCCGATCTCATTTGAAGACCGGTGTGCTAAGGACTGAATCCGGGCTTGTTCATCCCGGTCAAACACATCCGGGTAAATACAATTGATGAAAATCAGGTCATGGGCCATTTTCAACTCATTCCGGGCACTGGCTTCAAATTCCAGGGTTTCGCTGATGGGAAGCTCCTCGGGCAGCGTCACCTGGACAATACCGGTTTTAACAGGGTCCTGCAGGGCTTCTAAAACAGTCCGGGTCTGGCTGGCAATGGGGCCGATCTGAATCATTTTCAAAAGGGTGGCCGGCACCCGCAACAAGCTTAAGCCGTGGCCTGTGGCCGGTGCGTCCACAAGAATCAAATCAAAGCGTGGCACCCCATCACTGTCAGCGATCATTTCCTGTTCCCAGCGCCAGATCTGCCCCAGGGTCATCACCTCTTTCAGCCCGGGTGTGGCAGCGGTCAGGTGTTCAAACAGCGATGAATTGGAAATGGTGCCGGCCAGAAAACCGTTTGGGATAAAGGTGCGGACATATTCGTCGATCACGGCCCTGGGATTAATCCGGACACCCCAGATGTTGTTTTGAAGAGGGGTGGGTGTTTCCGGCAATGTATCCCCGTCAAACAGCGCACCTAAATGATCCGCATCCCCCGCCTCCACAAGCAAAACCCTTTTGCCCCGGCCTTCGGCCAGAATCCCCAGTGCGGCGGTGATGGACGTTTTACCCGTCCCGCCTTTGCCAACGATAAAAACCATGCGCTTGTCCATCAGGCGGTGCAAGGCGTCACTGCCGGCGATTTCATCAACGCAGTCGTGGGCAAGGCCGCAAAATTTGGGTAGTGTCTGTTCCATAGGGTCTCCCGGTCCGGTTCAACGGATATCCTATATGGTTTACCAGCCATGCCTTTCCAAGGCAAGCCCATACTGGAGACACCGGTTAAAATCATCGGCCTGTTTCTCAGTGAATAATACAGGACGGCTGCCGCTTGAGTTTTCGGGACAGGGTGGATTGGTTGATCCCCAGCATCTTCGCCGCCTGCCGCTGGCTGCCGTAGCGCTGGACCGCATCTGTGATCAGCCGGTATTCATAGTCCGCCACCTTTTGCTGAAAACTGTCGTCACAGGGGATCGCCGTTTCTCCCTGTGACCGGAACGCGGGCGGCAGATGGTGCAATTCGATAATATCGCCCTCGGTCATGGCCACCAGGCGTTTCATAAGGTTCTCCAGCTCCCGGACGTTCCCGGGAAAGGCATAGGCCGTCATGGCGTTCCGGGCGGGCCTGGACAACATCTTCTGTGTTTTGAACTCCCGGTTAAGCTGGTCCAGAAAGAGGGTTGCCAGGGGCACAATTTCCTCCCTCCGGTTGGAGAGGTTCGGGATTTCAATGGGCACCACGTTGAGCCGGAAGTAAAGATCGCTTCTGAATTTGCCCTGCGCCACCATCTTTTCCAGATCCCGGTTGGTGGCCACGATTATCCGGGTGTTGATCTTTACAGGGCGGGTACCCCCTACCCGGATCAGTTCCATGCTTTCAATAAACTTGAGCAGCTTGGCCTGGACGGCCAGGGGGATTTCCCCGATCTCATCCAGAAAAAGGGTGCCCCGGTGGGCGATCTCGAACAATCCTTTCTTACCGCCTGGTGCCGCCCCTGTGAAGGCACCGGCCTCGTGGCCGAACAGCTCGGATTCGATGAGGCTCTCGGTGATGGCACCGCAGTTGAGATCCGCAAAGGGCTGATTCCGCCTGTCGGAAAGATGGTGGATCAACTTGGCAATCATGGTTTTTCCCACCCCGGAATCCCCGGTGATGATGAGGGGAACATCGAACCTTGCGGCCCGCACCGCCGTCCGGATCACCTTTTCCATGGCCGGGCTGCGGATCACCATGCCTTCCAGAAGATTGGCGGCAAGGCCCAGATCCGAAAAGTCCATGCGCAGGTTCTCCTCCCGGCCGTCCTTCACCACCAGGGTATCTGCCAGGCGGTTAATGTGGGAGACATCCCTGTCGTTGACCAGCACGAACCTAACCTTCCCCCCATCATCAAAAATAGGAATACCGGTGGACAATATCCGTTTGCCCTTGTGGGTGGTCTGGATCAGCGTAATGGCCTTTTTTTCCCGGATCACCAGCAGGGAGACAGAGGGCTGATAAAAGCCCTCGGCCACCAGGTCCTTGACGTTTCTGCCCAGTACGGCACTGCCGTCGAAATCGAACATCTCCTCGGTGGCATGGTTGACCATAACCACTATCCCTCTGGCATCCACCACAAAAAGCCCGTCTTTTGAATGGGTCATAATGGCCCCGAAGATCAGTTCAAAATCCCCCGCCGTGAGACTCTCGCTTAAACTTAAATTCTGCCTGAACATGGTCCGGCACTCCCTTTCTCAATGAGTGATGCAATTTGGCATATCCGGTGCATTCCCTATGCGAGAATGATGCCGAAATGCATCAACGATTTTGCAAGCGCTTTCACGCACCAGGCCCAAACGATCACATCACCCAAAGAAACCCGTTGAAAATTAAAGCAAAACCGCGAGTCCAACAAAATCATCCACCGGTCTGGTACACCTGTTGCTCTTAGGAACAGGGCAAACATACGAAGATTTGAGCCCCACCCCACATACCGGCCGGCACCCCGGCCCAAACACATTACGGAGGAAACCATGACCGCAAAACTGCCCACACAGGCCCAAGTCGTCATCATCGGCGGCGGCATCGTCGGATGCTCCACTGCCTACCATCTGACAAAAGTCGGTTTTAAAGATGTCCTACTGCTGGAAAGAAAGGAACTTGGGTCCGGCACCACCTTTGCCGCAGCCGGCCTCCTGGCCCAGCTCCGGCAGAACCAGGAAATGACCAACCTGGCCAAATACGCCACCGAACTCTACGCCGTTCTCGGGGAGGAAACAGGCGTGAACACCGGCTTTGTCAGGACCGGGGCCATCGGCGTCTGCCAGACCGAAGACCGCCGGCTGGAATGGCTGCGGGGCGCTGCCATGGCCAAGGCTTTCGGCATCGATATGCATGAAATCAGCCTGAAGGAAGCCGAAGACATGGTGCCAGGCATGAGTGCCAAAGGCCTTAAAGCCGCCTTCTACCTGCCCAACGACGGCCAGGTGGACCCCATCGGCGCCACCCAGGCCCTGGCCAAAGGTGCCCGGAACGGGGGCGCCACCATCATCGAAAACTGCAAGGTGACCGACATCGTTACCAAAGACGGCGTGGTTCAGGGGGTAAAGACTGAAAACGGAGACATTGCCTGTGAATACCTGATCAACTGTGCCGGCATGTGGAGCCGCGCCATCGGCAAAAAGGTGAATGTCAGCCTGCCCCTGCATGCGGCCGAACATCTCCATGCCATCACCGTGCCCATCAAGGGCCTGAAAAAACACTTCCCCACCGTCCGCGACTTTGACGGGGAAACCTACTTTAAAGAAGAGTCCGGCGGCATCCTCTTAGGTGGCTTTGAAAAAGTGGCCAAGCCCTGGGGCATGAAAGGTATCCCCGAAAACTGGAAATTCACCGAACTTGCCGAAGACTGGGATCTTTTGGAGCCTTTCATGGATTGCGGTTTCGACCGTTTCCCCGCCCTGGAGGAAGCCCAGATCCGTCACCTGCAGATCAGTGCGGAATCCTTCACCCCGGACAACGCCTTCATGGTGGGTGAAGTCCCCCATGTAAAAAACTTCTTCGTTGGCTGCGGCATGAACTCCGTGGGTATCGCAGGTTCCGCCGGTGTCGGCCGCGCCATTGCCCAGTGGGTATCCCAAGGATACCCCGAAGAGCAGCTCTGGCCCGTCGATGTCCGCCGCTGGTTCCCCTGGCAGCAAAACAGCCGCTACCTCCACGACCGGGTGGTGGAATCCGTCGGCATCCTCTACGAACACCACTATCCCAACCGCCAGCGTGAAACCGCAAGACCCGTTATCTGTTCTCCCATACATGACCGCCTCAAAGAAAACGGCGCGGCTTTCTCCATGATCGCCGGCTGGGAAAGAGCCGACTTTTTCGCCCCCGAAGGTGAGAAGGCTGTTCACAAGTACGACTGGAGACGCCCCAACTGGCTGCCCTACCAGAAGGAAGAACACCTGGCCGTCCGCCACGGCACAGGGCTCTACGATCTGACCTCCATGGGTAAATTCATGGTTCAGGGCAAAGACGCTGAGGCCGTTCTCCAGCACCTGTGCACCAACGAGATCGGCGGTGCCGTGGGCAGCGTGTCCTACACCCCGGTGGTCAACGAACGCGGCGGTTTTGAAACAGACATCACCGTGACCAAGGTGGATGACGAGACCTTCTTCATCGTTACCGCAGCCGGCACCCCCATCCGGGATCTGGACTACATCAAACGCCGTATCCCCAAAGATGCCATCTGCACCATCATCGACGTGACCCACGGTTACGCCATGCTCGCCATCATGGGCCCCAAAACCCGGGACCTCATGGCAGACCTCACAGATGCAAACCTTTCCAACGAGGCTTTCCCCTTTTCCACCGCCCAGGAAATCGACCTGGCCTATACCCGCTGCCTGGCCGTCCGCATGTCCTACGTGGGTGAACTGGGCTGGGAACTCTACATCCCCACCAACCATACCCTGGCCGCCTTTGATACCATCATGGAAGCCGGCAAAAAACACGGCCTCAAACTGGTGGGCATGCAGGCCGTCAACTCCCTGCGCCTGGAAACCGGCTACCGCCACTGGGAATCCGACATCACCCCGGACGACACCCCCTATGAGGCAGGCCTGGGCTTCGGCGTAAAGCTTACCAAGGATGACTTCATCGGCAAGGAAGCACTGATGACACAAAAACAAAAAGGCGTGACCCGCAAGATCGCCATGTTCACCCTGGAAGATCCCGACATCATGCTCTACGGCAACGAGCCCATCTACCGCAACGGCGAGTACAACGGCATTGCCACTTCCGGCGGCTACGGGTTTGAGGTGGGTGCTGCGGTGGCCATGGGGTATCTGAAAAACCCCGAAGGCGTGACCAACGCATGGATGGAAGAAGGAAAATACGAGATCATGGTGGAAGGCGAACTGCGCCCTGCCAAGCTGCATCTGTCTTCTCCCTACGATCCCAAAAACCTGCGCACTAAAATGTAATATAAGGAAACAACACATGGATATCATCGTACTCATGAAGCAGGTGCCGGATACAGAAGCACCCGTGGAAATCGCCGAACAAGGCAATAGCCTGGACGCCGAGGACCTCAAGTGGGCCATTAACCCCTATGACGAATTTGCCCTGGAAGAGGCGCTGCTGATCAAGGAAAACCGGGATGACGTCACCGTCACCGTGGTTACCGTCGGGCCTGATCGTGTGGCTGAAGCCATCCGGGTGGCCTACGCCATGGGCGTGGACAACGCCATCCACATCAACGACGAATATGATGACGAGACGTTTGCTGCCGCTGACGCATGGACCACCGCCAAAATCATTGCCAAGGTTTTAGAAGAGACCCCTTACGACCTGATCATTGCAGGTAACCGCGGTGTGGATGACGACAACTACCAGGTGCCCGCGTTTGTCTCCGGCATGCTGGACATCCCCATGATCACGCTGGTGAACAGCCAGAAGATCGAAGGCAGTGAGATCGTCTGTGAACAGGCCATTGACGGCGGCACCGCCACCGTTAAGGCTTCCCTTCCCGCCCTCATCACCGCCAACAAGGGACTGAACGAACCCCGCTATCCCGCCTTCAGGGCCATCATGAAGGCCAAGAAAAAAGCGGTGGATGAGCGGGAACCAGAAGAGATCGGCCTGGATGCGAAAACCCTTGGTACCACAGGGGCCAAGGTAAAAATCCGCACCCTGGAATTCCCGCCGGAACGGGCCGAAGGCATGCACATCCAAGGGGCTTCCCCCGTGGATAAGGCCAAAGAACTGGTCCGTCTGCTCAGGGAAGAAGCCAACGTTATTTAGCGCTGAAAAGGAGAAGAACCCATGACAAAAGAAATATTAATCGTTACCGAATTGTGGAACGGCAGTTTCCGGAAGATCTCCCTGGAAGCGCTGAGCGAAGGCAAACGCCTGGCCACCCAACTGGGCGCATCCCTTACGGCAGTGGTTTTGGGCGCCTCGGTAGAAGACCAGGCAAAAACACTGGCCGCCTTTGGTGCGGACACCATCCTCATGGCGGACGACCCTGGGCTTGCCACCTTCAGGGCATGTGAATACACCAATGTGGTGGCCGGTATCATCGGTGATCGTGCCCCCGGCATCGTCCTCTTCGGGGCCACCCGCCGGGGCCGTGAACTGTCCGCCCGCGTGGCGGCCAGGCTTTCCGCAGGTCTGGCCGTAGAATGCGCCGGATTCACCCTGGAAGAGAACCGGCTTGTGGCCACCCGTGCCATGTACGGCGGCAAGGTCATTGCCACCGTGGACATTGACGGCGACATCCAGATGGCATCCATCCGTCCCAACGTCTTCGAAGTTGCCAAAGTTCCAGGTAACGGCAAGCTGGAACGCCTTTCCGTAGACCCGGGCAAATCCAACGTAACCGTACTCGAAGAAAAAATCGAAGTCTCCACCAAAGCCGAACTCACCGAAGCCGACTACATCGTTTCCGGAGGCCGCGGAATGGAAGGCGAAGATTTCTCCGTCCTGGAAGAACTGGCAGCCGTCCTCGGGGGCGCTGTGGGCGCTTCCAGAAACGCGGTGGACCTGGGCTGGCGGCCCCAGTCCGACCAGGTGGGCCAGACCGGCAAGGTGGTCTCACCCAAGCTTTACATTGCCTGCGGCATCTCCGGTGCCATGCAGCATGTGGCCGGCATGTCCACCTCCGACATCATCGTCGGCATCAACAATGATCCCGACGCCCTGATCTTCCGGGTGTCCGATTACTGCATTGTGGACGATCTCTTTGAAGTGGTTCCGGCCATTACAGCCGCACTGAAAGCCTAAACAGATCCCCACAAATACGTTTAAACATTCCATACCGGGGCGTCCCGCACGCCCCGGTCCGCCCCCCCCAATGTGTAACGCGTTACACATCCTGCCATTACACTTTCGTCATTCGTTTTACACATTTACAATCCCGTTACACTGGGGTACCATGGCAACACACCTGTTATCCTGCACCCTTAGACATGTCGGACCGTGCCCCGGCCGTGGCACAGATCTTGATCTATTTTCTGATCATGCACATGGATGCCCACACGCAGGCCGGATGACGGGTCTGCCTCAACGAGTCACCTGCCCGAAAAGGATACGCACATGGAAAAGACCGCCCCCCCGTCCACCCGCAGGATAGTCGTAATCACACTGCTTATTTTGCTTGGGACACAGGTCTTCCACTTTGTATATCTGCACACCCGGGATGTCGCCATCCGCCTCCATGATGACCAGATCGACATCCAACGGCTCTCCAACGCCATTGCCCGGTTTATCCTGGAAGAAGGGTACGGGTACAGGGTGGTCATGGTGGAAAGCACCATCAAGGAGGTTCATGAACGCCTCACCGAAGGAGACATAGACGTCACCCTGGAGATGTGGAAGGACAACAACCTTGCCTGGTACGACCTGGTAAGTGAAAAGGGGGAAGTCGTTGACCTGGGACCCATCTACACCGGGGGCCGGCAGTACTGGATCATCCCCAGATGGTACGCCAGGGAAAAGAACATCACCGGTGTCTTCCAGATGAAGCAGCACTGGCGGGACTTTGCCAATCCCGAAGACCCTTCAAAGGGCATCTTTTTCAACTGCATCTTCGGCTGGAGCTGCCGGGACATCAACCGGGTCAAACTTACGGCCTACGGCCTGGACCGGTATTTCAACATGGTATCCCCCGCCTCTCCCGAGGCCCTGGAGGCCATCTATGAAAATGCCAGGGACCGGCAGTTGCCCGTATTCGGGTATTATTGGGAACCCAACGCCCTGATCGCCAGCCGGGACTGGGTCGCCCTGGAAGAGCCGCCCCATTCCCGGGACATCTGGGAATCCATTATCCAGGCCGCCACGGATCCCCATGCACCGCTGCCGGACAAGGCATGTGCCTTCAAGGAAATCGGGGTCCACAAACTGGCCAACCGCAACCTTCTGGAAAAGGCGCCGGATGCGGCCCGCATGCTGGAAAGAATGCAGATAGAAACCCGGGTCTTTAACGAGATTCTCTTTACGGACACCCGGAAAGGCCTGTCGTCTGAGGATTTTCGCCATATGGCCCTGCGGTTTTTTAGCACCTATCCGGATCTGTGGGAAGGATGGGTCACTGCGGCTGCCGGAGATCGGATCAAAACCGCATTGGCCAGAATCCGGGAAAACAAGGGCAACTAAGGTGGGTCCCTTTTTTAAACGCATCCATACCAAGATTATCTTCGGCGCCCTGCTCCCCGTTCTGCTGGTCATGGGGATCATCACCCTGCTTGCCCTGGTCACCATTGAAAACACGGCGCTTGAGGTGGTTATCAAACGGGATGCGGAACTGGCGGAGATTGCCGCCAACCGCCTGTCTGAAAATCTGCAGAAGTACCCGCGACTGCTCCGGGAACTGGCCGAAGAAGCGAGGATGGATGCCGTCCTCCCAAAAACCAGTGCCAAGGATATGCGCACCCGGAACTGGCTCCACATCTTTGACGGGGGGATCTTTATCTACGACCGCGACGGCAACGCCACCTGGTCCTATCCTGGGGACAGCCTGGCGGCCCACCCGGTATTTCCCGACCCCGAAGGATTGTCCGCCATCAAAGACCGGCTGCGCCCCTTCTTTTCCAACATTATCACCACCGGGGAATCAGACCTACGTATCATCGTGATCGGCGTCCCAATCGTGGATAACGACGGGGAGTGCAGCGGCGCTGTGGCAGGGATCTCGTCGGTGAACACCTCCGCTCTGGGCGCCACCTACACCCGGGTACTGGAATACAAGTCCGGCCAGAGATCCTACGCATACCTGGTGGACGGCCACGGCCGGGCCCTGTACCACCGCCATTCCTCCCTTATCGGCTCTAAGATGACGGCCCGTGCCCCCGTGGAAAGGGTATTGACGGGAGAAACCGGCGCCATGGTCACGGCCAACCCGTCCGGAGAGCGGGTTATTTCCGGCTTTGCCCCGGTGCCGGGGACGGACTGGGGGATCGTCACCCAGGGCAACTGGAGTATGATCAAGGACCTGATACGCTTTTATACGAGGCTCTTTCTCATTATCCTCTGGGCCGGGGGCACCCTGTCCGGACTGCTGATCTTTTTCCTCATCCAGCGGCTGATGCGGCCGGTCCGGGAACTGACCCGGGGGGCTGAGGAAATCGCAAACGGAAAATTCATTGAAATCCCCGTCACCCCAACCGGGGACGAGATTGACCTGCTTACCCGGCAGTTCAACTCCATGGCCAGGGCAACCCAGGCCTCCTTCACCAACCTCAACCGGAGACTGGAGGATCTTGAAAAGGCCAGACGTGCCCTGGCAAAAAGTGAAGAAAAAATTTCCGGGATCATCAATGCGGTCAACGATGCCATGCTCATGGTGGATGACACCGGTATGATCCGGTGGGTCAACGACAAGGGACGCAGCCTTTTCGGTCCCAAAGCCGAGGAAAGTCCCTACCATGAGGTGCTCTACCATCAGGCGGTGGTACCGGAGGACTGCATCGTCCGGGACTGTTTTAACACGGGCGAAGAAAACGATACCGAGCTGAAACTCCTGGACAACGGCAGGTTCCAGGATTTCTGGTGCACCTGTTCCGTGGTGCAGCGGCACCGGGACGGCCGGGTGGCCCGGGTGGTGGTGGTCTGCCGGAACCTCACCGAGAAAAAACGGCTCCGGGCCGAAGTCCTCCGGAACGCCCAGCTGGCAGCCCTGGGGGAACTGGCCGCCGGTATTGCCCACGAAATAAACAACCCCATCAACGGTATTATCAATTACGCCCAGATCATCGAGGATTTAAGCGCAGGCAGTG
>MDTD01159232.1_pt1 | contig 13287 bp, 12 predicted proteins | sample 811221 | NCBI WGS metagenome assembly MDTD01 (sample SAMN05326646, study PRJNA326480) | marine metagenome | isolation source: seawater | place: Pacific Ocean: South West | collected 2011
ATCTGTGAAAATTGTTGGCTTAACAAAATAACCCTTTTCTAGACCATTTGGTTTTTCAGGACCTCCAGCTACGAGTGTAGCACCCTCATTTATACCACAATTAATTAGATCAATAATTTTATCATATTGTGTTTTAGAAATAACAGGACCAATGTGATTTCCATTTTTAGAAGCTATATCAACTTTAATTTTATTTGCTTCATCTGTAGCTTCTTCCATTGCTCTTTTATAGATTGATTTCTCAACTAACATTCTTGTTGGTGCATCACAAGATTGACCAGAATTACTCATTATATTTCTAACACCTTCTCTTATTGCTTCAGGATGTGAATCACTGAAAACAATATTACCGCCCTTACCTCCTAATTCTAAGCAAACTCTTTTAATGTTATTTGCAGCATTTTTAGATATAAGTTTTCCTGCTCTAGTTGAACCAGTAAAAGAAATCATATCAATATCACTATGAGAAGACATGTCTGTACCAATACCATCGCCATCTCCATTTATTAGATTAAAAACACCAGGTGGAAAACCAGCCTCATGAACTATTTCAGCAAAGAGCATACCAGACAAAGGAGCGATTTCAGAAGGCTTTAAAATCATAGTACAGCCAGTAGCTAATGCTGGAATTACTTTTAATGTAATTTGGTTAATTGGCCAATTCCATGGTGTGATAAGACCGCATACTCCTATAGGCTCATAAACAATATAATTATTAGAATTTTTATCAAATCTACTTTCAAACTTAAAATTTTTTAATCTCAAAATAAAATCATTAATATGATCTGCGCCTGATGCTGTTTGCGCTGAAGATGACCAATCTATAGGCGCACCCATTTCATCAGACATTGTTTTAGTAATTTCATCCCACCTTTTTTTATAAATCTTGAGTAAGTTTTCTAGAAGAATAATTTTTTCCTTTTTATCAGTTTGACTCCATGAAAAGAAAGCATCCTTTGCTGCATTTATAGCAAAATTTAAATCCACCAAGCTCCCTAAAGAAATAACGGCATATGATTCCTCATTAGATGGATTAATCACTTCAAAATCATTTTTAGTAATAGGATTTGTCCATTTTCCATTTATATAAAATTTACGTTTATCAATCATTTATATTAAAAAAATTTAAAAAATATTCATTTATTTTTTATTATATTAGAATAGAATAGTAAACTACTAGAGGTAAGATTGGCATTACAAAATATTAAACTTGATGTAGATTACGTTAGATCACAATTTCCAGCATTTAATGATTCATTATGCAAAAACTGGTCTTTTTTTGAAAATGCAGGTGGTAGCTATGTCCCAAAAAATGTAATTGATAAATTGACTGAATTTATGACATCGACAAAAGTTCAACCTTATGCTGATTATCCAATGTCAAAAATTGCTGGTGAAAATATGGATAAGGCTACTAATTTGTTTGCTAAAATGATCAACGCAAAAGAAAATGAAATTCTTATTGGTGGATCTACTTCAATTAATTTATATGTTTTATCAAAAGCTCTAAAAAAATATTTAGATTCAGGTGATGAGATTATAGTCACTAATCAAGATCATGAAGCAAACATTAGTCCATGGATAAAACTAAAAGAAGATGGTGCAAAAATAGTTGAATGGAGATTTAATGCTAATGATCATGAATTAAAAATATCTGATTTAGAAAGATTGATTACTTCAAAAACTAAAATATTAGCAGTGACTCATTGCTCAAATATTGTAGGCTCTATTAATAATTTGAAACAAATTACAAAAATAGCCCATAAATATAATATTATTGTTATTGGCGATGGTGTTTCCTATGCTCCTCATGGTTTTCCAAATGTAAAAGACTTAGATGTAGATTTTTATACTTTTAGCTTATATAAAACCTATGGCCCTCATCTTGCTCTTTTATACGGGAGAGAAGAAATATTAAAAGATTTGCCAAATCAAAATCATGAATTTTTAGAAGGAAAATATCCATATACAATTAATCCTGGCGGACCCAACCATGAAGAGTTAGTCTCATTAATTGGGATTTATGAATATTTTGAAAATTTATTTAATTATCATTTTGAAAATATAAATTTAAACGTTTTAGAAAAAATTGAAAAAGTGAATAATCTTATTTGTGACCATGAAGAAAAAATAGCTAATCCAGTTTTAAACTATATACATAAAAGAGAAGATTTTAATTTAATTGGAAAAAATAAAATTATAAATAAGAATCGTGCACCAACAATATCTTTTTATTCACATACAAAATCCTCCAGAGAAATTTCAAATATTTTATTTAAAAATCAAATTGCTACAAGAAATGATAATTTTTATGCATGGAGATGTTTAGAAGGACTAGGAATAAATACTGAGGATGGGGTTGTTAGAATAAGTATGGTACACTATAACAGTGAAAAAGACACAGAAAATTTATTAAACGCTTTAGACAAGATTTAAAGAGAAAATTCTGATTTACTTGTCTTTATTTTATTTTTTAAATCGATAAAAATTCCATTCTTTTTTACTAGTTCTAATATTGTTTTTTTTCCATAGCTTAAAATTTTTTTATGAGGAACCGTTAATATGACTACATCAAATTTTGTATTAGGTATGTTCTTTAAATTTATTAAATTATTATTTTTTAATTTATTGTCAACTAATGGATCATATAAAAATATTTTTGAACCTTTTATTCGTAATTTATTAGCAATATCAATTGTAAGTGAATTCCTAATATCACCAATGTTTTCTTTAAATGAAAATCCTAAAAAAAGAATTTTAGATTTTTTAATTTTAATTTTTTTAAGTTTAATTCTTTTTATAATAACATTTACAATTCTTGTAATTACATCATTATTAATCTTTCTACCTGACAAAATAATTTTAGGATTATAACCAATTTTTTTTGACTTATAGGCTAAGTAATAAGGATCAACACCTATACAATGACCACCAACTAAACCTGGTTCAAAATTAAGAAAATTCCACTTAGTTTTAGATGCATCAAGAACTTCATTAAAATTTATATTCATTTTATCAAAAATAATTGATAATTCATTCATGAATGCAATATTTATATCTCTTTGAGCGTTCTCTATTACTTTAGCAGACTCAGCAATTTTAATAGAACTTACTTTCTTTGTTCCAACCTTAATAATAGAATTGTATAATTTGTTGATTATATTCAAAGAGTAATTATTTGATGCAGAGGTTATTTTTATAATATCTGTAAGTTGTCTTGTTTTATCACCAGGATTAATTCTCTCTGGTGAATAACCAACATAAAATTCTTTATTTATTTTTAAATTAGAAAATTTTTCAATTAAAGGTATACAGATTTCTTCAGTAACACCAGGATAAACAGTTGATTCATATACTATTATATCACCCTTTTTGATTATTTTAGATATATTTTTAGAAATAGATTTTAAATTTCTTAAATCAGGTTTTTTATTTCTATATACTGGTGTTGGAACTGCTATAATATAAATTTTACAGTTTTTTAATCTTTTTAAATCTGATGAATATTCAATTTTATTTGAAATTTTAATTAATTTTTTTTTTTGTAATTTGATTTGTCTTATCTATATTTTTTTTAAGCTGAGTAATCCTATCAAAAGATTTATCAAAAGCTTGGACAAAATATTTTTTGCTTAATTCATAAGCTAAGGGAAGACCTACATAACCCAATCCTATTACACCAATTGGAGAAGTGAAATACAATTTATTTTTATTCATATAAGTATTTTAAATTTTCGAATTTATTTATTAATAATAAATTATTATTTTTTAAAACTATTTGAGTCCAATGTCTTAATTCTATATCAAAATTATAAACTAAATTATTCATTTGATTTTTTGATAGCTGTTTCAATAAATATATTGATATTATCTTCTTCATTAAAACATGGAGAAACTATTGATATATCAGGTTTGTCTAAATTCACTTATTTTATTTATATCATTAATATAACTATTAATAACATATTTTTCGTCAAAATTATTTTCAATATATTTTCTTGAATTAATACCAAATAATTCTTTATTTTTAAAATCTAAATTTATAAATTTTTCAATAGCTTGAGTTAATGAATTGGAATCTTTAGGTTTACATAATAAACCATTATAATTATCTAGAATAACATTGTTACACCCTGGAACATTTGTTGTAATTGCTGGTTTACCCATTGCAGCATTTTCTAGCAAAATTCTTGATGTTCCTTCTCTATATGAAGGCAAAATTAAACAATCACTTTTTTTAATTTTGCTTCTAACATCTTTTGTAAATTTGTAATATTTAATCAAATTTAATTTCTGCATATTTGACAAGATTTGAGGATCAATAGATGATTTATTTTTACTATCTATATTTCCAACAATAGTAAAAAAAACATGATTATATTTTTTTTTAATAATTTTAATTGAATCAAACAATTCAAATATCCCTTTTTCTAATATTAGTCTTGAAATAAAAAAAAAATTAATTGTTTTTTTTTGTTCATATTTATGAAAATCAAATTTGTCTAAATCTATTCCTGATCCCGGAATAATTTTATATTTGTTCTTATATGAAATTATATTATTTTTATTAAAAAATAAATAATCAAAATTATTTTGAAAATATATTAAACTAGATTTTGATAATGCAAATTTATATATATATTTAAATATTTTAAATTTAATTTTATTTTGTAAAAAAACTGTCCCTAAACCTGTAATATTTACAATATTTTTTATTTTTAAAAATTTACAAATTAGAGAACTAAAAATATTTGGTTTTATAGTAAAAGAAAGTACAATATCTGGCTTAATTTTTAAAATTAAACTAAAAATTTTAATAAATAACGTTAGATTATAAAAAAAATTTAAAGAATTACTATTAAAGTTTATAAAATTAATATTATTTTTATTGATATTAATATTATCTTGGATATCTAAACTTTTTTCACATACTATATAGATATTGTTATCTTTGTTGTTATTTAATTTGATTATTAAATTCCTTCTAAAATTATATAAATTCCAAAGTGAGTTAGATATTATTAAAATTTTCATAAAAATAAAATGTTATTATATGGAAACCATGAATTAAAGTGTGTGGCATTATAAATCCAAAATATATAGATTGCTAAGTATATAATTATTGTTAATAAAGTACTTAAAAATTTCAAATCATTGTTAAAAATCAAATAGTATCTTGTAAAAAATATTATTTGTAGAGGATAAAAATAATAAATCATTCTATCTACAAAACTAGAATAGTTGAAAACTAAAGGAAACAAAATTATAGAAATAATTGCAAAAAACCTCCAAATAATCAATTCGTTTTTTGGAAGTTGTAATTTAGATGAAAATAATAAAAATAATAAACTGATGATTGAATGAAACAATAACCTTAAAAATGCACCTTTAGATTCAAAATATATGCCCTCTCCTAAAAAAATAAAAACTAATCTATTTATTTCATTATAAGTTAATGAATAAAATATTATAAAAATAAAGAGAATTATAAATGAAAATAAAAATTTTTTTTGTAATGAGTTTATAGTAAAAATTGGAAGAATTAGAAAAAAAATTAAAGATTTATGAAATAAACTTCCAATGATTAGAAAGATAAAAAAAAGAATATTTTTTGTATTCAATAAAGAGTAAATTGCAAAGATTAAAAATGAAAATGCAATTGACTGTCTTGTATAACCAATACTCAATATATTTATTAAAAGAGGAAATGAAATTACTAACCCCAACCATGGATTATTTTGCTTTAGACAAATTTTTGATAGAGCGATTAAGAATATTAGAGAAGAAAATGAAAAAAAATAATAAATATTTAAATTTAATTTTTTTATAATCCATAATAAAAATTCAAATAGATATTCTGACCTATATTGAAATTCTAAAAAATTAAAATTTTCAATTCTATTATTTAAAATATAAACGTAATTTGTCCAATCTCCTCCAACATTATTTCTTAGTGCTAAAAAAATAAAAACCAAAATTAGATATGATACCCATCCTAATAAAAAAACTTTTTTTGATGAAACTTGTGGGAACAAAGATGCAATAATAGGTATGCTAAAGATAAAAAAATATGGTATCAACTTTTAATCTCTTTGATCGCATGATTCAGAAAATTTTCCCATGATTGTTCTTCAAAAGAATATTTTTCTCTTATTAATTTATCTGAGAGAACTGAATACTTTGGTCTTTTTGCAGGTAAATTTAATTCATAACTAGATATTGAAGAAATTTTATTTTTTGATCCTAAAATTTTATTAATTAATATAGCAAATTCATACCAACTTAGAGAACTACCTGATCCAACAAAATGATACAAATCCTTATAAATATTTTTTTTACTATAATTTAATAAAATTTTATAAATTATATTAGCCAAATCTTCACAAGGTGTTGGAACAAAATACTGATCGTTTACTACATTTATTTCTTTGTTGTTATTTATTAATTCACACATTTTCTTTACAAAATTATTACCTAAAGAACTGAACAACGCTGATGTTCTGATGATAATATAATTGTTCATCAAGTTTTGTATATATTTTTCACCCTCTAACTTACTTTGTCCATAATTATTTAATGGTTTAGGATAATCTGTAATTAAATATGGATTATTTTTTAATCCATCAAAAACATAATCGGTAGAAAAATGAATAAACAGTGTTTCTTCTGTAATAATTTTACCTATTTTTTTAATAAAATTTGAATTAATCTTAAATGCTTCATTATTATTTTCTGCATTATCAACTTGTGTATATGCAATAGAATTTAAAATTATATCTGGTTTAATTTCGTTATAAAGATTTATAAAATTATTTTTCTCAATAATTTTCTTATTATATTTTGAATCAATATAAATTTTTATTTTTTTTTGAAGTTTATTTTTTATTATTTTTCCTAATTGACCGTTATGTCCTAATAATAATACTTTCATACGGTAAAATTTTTTATTAAATATTCATTTAAACAAATTTTCCAATTTCTCATTATATTTAAATTCAAATCATTTAATTTTTTATTTACTAATCTTTCTGAAAAAGGTCTTTTTGCAAAATATTCATTTTTAAAAAAATTTGTGTTGACCTCATTAATATTTATTATTTGCTGTAATTTTAAAATATTTATGATTTCATGTGCAACCTCTAATCTTGATGTTTGTCCTTCACAAACTAAGTTAAAAATACCATGTAAATTATTTTTTAACATTAATTTCAAATTATTTGCAAAATCATATGTATATGTAGGAGTGCCTAGTTTATCTGAAACAATATTTAAAGTTTTAATATTATTTTTAATCTGTTTAATAATTTTGTTTACAAATTTTTTATCTTTTTTTGGACCGCCTCCCATCATCCATCCAGGTCTAATAATTAAAAAATTTTTTGAATTTTTTTTTATATATTCTTCACTCAAAGCTTTTGTTTTAGCATAATGGCCAATAGGAATAGGTAAATCTTCGTCATAATATGTATTTTTAGTTCCATCAAAGACACCAGCAGAACTAATAAATATTAATTGACAATTACAATTATTAGCAATTTTGACAGCATTTTTAACTGAATAATAGTTAGTTTCTAATGCATCTTTTTTGTTTAGTTCACAATATTCTAGATCGGTATATGCTCCAATATGAAATAAATAATCAGGTTTTATATTTTTTACAGTATTATCGTATTCAGTATAATTTCGAAAATCAAGAAAATTTAACCATGTTTCATTTATATCTATATCAGTACAATACATATGATATTCATTGTTGAAAACATTGTATATCGATTCACCAAGCATGCCTCCACAGCCAGCAACAAAAATTGTCTTAGATTTTTTCATGCATTAACCATTGATTCAATTGTATTATTGACCATAATATATGTTCATTATTTTGATTATTATTAATATGATCATTATGTATTTTTTTAACATCTTCATAATTTAAAATATTATACTTTTGAATAATTTTTTTTGATAATAGATCATTTGACCAATCTTTTAATTCATGTTTTAACAAATCTCTTACAGGAACAGCAAATCCTTTTTTTGGCCTATAAATTAATTTTTTTGGTAAATATTTTTCAAGAATTTTTTTCAAAATTATTTTTGATACACCTTTGTTAATTTTAAATTCTAGAGGAATTGTATATGAGAATTCAATTAGATCTCTTGATAAGAAAGGTGAACGTACCTCTAAACTATTATACATTGATGCCCTATCAACTTTGCATAAAATATCATCTGGTAAATAATAATTAATATCATTATTCATCATTTGTTGTTCATAATTTTTTTTATCAAGATCAAACATGTTTTCAATTCTGCTCTTGTTTGTGTTTTTAATATTTTTAAAAAAATCTTTAGGTAAATTTTGATTTATCATTGATTCATAAAAAGTTTGACCATCCTCAATTAATAATAATTTTTCTAAGATTTTTTTATTCCTATTTATATTATTTCCTGTTTCATTTTTAATTAAAATATTAAGAATAGTTTGAATTATTGGTGATGTAATTTTTGAAGAATCTAATTCTTTCAAAATTTTTCTTAAAAAAATAGGCGTAGCATTAAGTAATTTTTTATATTTATTGTAATACAAATATCTATTATATCCTCCAAATAATTCATCACCTCCATCTCCTCCTAATGCTACAGTTGCATGTTCTTTTATTTTTTTTGTAATAAGAAATGTTGGAATTTGTGAAGAATCTGAAAAAGGCTCAGTATAAATTTTAGATAATAAAGGAATACAATCATTAATTTCGTATTTTGTGATACTTAATTTATGATTTTTTAATCCTAGACTAGAAGATATTTCATTAGCAAAACTTGATTCATCGTATTCTGATTTGTCAAATTTAACAGTAAAAGTATCAATATTTTTATTAATTTGACTCAATAGAGTAGCAATGATAGATGAATCTACTCCCCCTGACAAAAAAGTACAAATTGGAACATCTGAGATTAATTTTTCATCTATAGATTTAGTTAATAACAATTCAGTTTTTTGCAAAATATTGGAAAAGGAACTCTTATTTTGATTGGTATTAATATCATTCCAATATTTATTTATTTTTAAGTAGTGATTGTTTTTAATTTCTTCAAAAGCATTATAATTATTGTACTCATATTTATTTAAATTTATTGTAAGAAAGGTAGATTGAGGTAATTTAAAAATATTCAAAAATATCGATTGCGGTGTTGGAATATAATTTAAATAAAAATAATTGTAAATTGCTTCGTAATTTATTTTTTTTTTAAAACCAGGCAATTTATCAAATGATTTTAGATCAGAAGAGAAAGCAAAAAATTTTCGGTGTGTATAAAAATATAATGGTTTTTCTCCTATTCTATCCCTGCTAATAATGACTGTGTTATTTAATTTGTCATATAAGCAAAAGGCAAACATGCCGTCAATTTTTTCTAAGGCTCTATCTATTCCAATATTTATAATTAAATTTAATAAAGTTTCTGTGTCAGAATTAGTTTTAAATGAAGTATTATAGTTATTAATTAGAAAATTTCTGAGTTTTATATGATTGTATATTTCACCATTGTAAATTAATACATATCTTTTATCAGAAGATAACATTGGTTGGTTTGCTGCGTCATTTAAATCTATAATTGATAATCTTTGATGTCCCAAAAAAATATAACTCTTATTTTCATTTTCATAGTAGTTGAAATTATCAGGACCTCTATGTTTAAGAGTATTAGTTGCATGTATAAGATTTATTTTTGAAGGTTTATTTTCATTCAAACAAAAATAACCAAAAATCCCACACATTGTATTTAAATTAATTGATATATTATTATTAGTATATAGAAAACATAAAACAATGATTGAAGATTATTTTAAGAATAAAATGACATTAAGTAGCGATAATGTACATATTTTAGATAAAGATGACAATTATTCGGAAAATTTTGGCAAACAATGGCGAGATTATAGAGATATTCAAATAGATAGTTTAAATGACTTTGATATTTCGTTTAAATATTTAAATGATATTTTCTTTAATGACTTAGATTTGATAAATAACAAAAATATTTTAGAGTTAGGTTGTGGAGCAGGAAGATTTACTGAACATTTAATTAAAAAATGTAATTTATGTTTTTCAGTAGATATGTCTCAAGCTATATTTCACAATGTGTCAAAAAATAGTAAAAATCTTTTTTTAATAAAATCTGATTTTAAAAAATTATCTGTAAAAAAAAAATTTGATATTGTATTATGCAGAGGTGTTCTTCAACATACTCCTAAACCAAAAGAATATTTATTAAAATTATTTGAATTTGTAAGTAATGAGGGATATGTTATTTTTGATTTTTATAAGAAACCTAAATTATATTATTTTAATTTAAAGTATATGTTTTGGAGACCATTAATAAAAAATCTTATTAAATATGAAGTATTTGAAAGTTTTTTAAAGAAAAACATTAAAAAACTTTTATTTGTTAAAAGATTGATTAAAAATATTTTTTTTTTAGATATAATATCAGATAATCTCATACCTATATGGGACTATAAAGGAAAGTTAGATTTAAATAATAAAGACTTAGAGAAATGGGCTATTTTAGATACTTTAGATGGTTTATATGCTAAATATGATTATCCACACTCATACAGAAAAATTAAAAAGATAATTCAAAGTAATAATATTAAATTAATAAAATCCAATAAAACAAGAAATTTTTTTTTATGTAAGAAATGAAAATATTAACCTTCTAGGCAAATAAAATATAATACTTAATACTTCTTTATACTTAAAGATCTTAATTTTATTTTTTTTATAAAATCCAGTTCCATAAATAGACATTATTTTATTTCCTCTATAGCTTGAGTATATATAATTTAAATCTAATTTTATGTTGTACTTTCTGAAAAAATATTTAAGTGACGAAATAGTAAAGTAATTTAAATGATAATCTAAATAAATTCTTTTTCTTGTTAAAATTTTAAATAAAATACTTCTTTCATCAGGTACTTCGATTATTAATAGCGTATTGTTGTAAATATATTGATTCAAGTGACTAAAAAATTCGTTCAAATTTGAAATATGCTCTAATACGTGAGAAATTATAACAATATCATATTTTTTTTTTACAATTTTAGTATTATTTTGAGGATCATATATTGTATAAATGTATTTTTTATTTTCCTTTTTTAAATTTATTGCTAATTTCTCTATTATATATCCATCATCACCTCCATAATCTAAGATATTTATCTCTTCATATTTAGTATTTCTTGAATAATTAATTATGTCATTAAATAATCTTTCAATTCTAACATTTTCAATTTTTTGATTAAATTTATTTGCAAGATTGTATCCATAAATTTTATTTGGATTTACTGATTTAAATAAATCTTTTCTAATATTTGCAGCTTCATTAGAATAAAGTAATTTAGAGTCAATTGCACTTGAAATATAAATATGAAAACAATTAAGGCAAAAATTTATTTGATAATTAATATTTTCTTTTTCTAAAATCTTTAAAATACTTTTTTCAAACCATTTTAAATTATCTGATAATTTAAATATTTTTTTGAACAAAGAAATATTATTTGACTTTAAACAAACATTACAAGTATGTAATTTTTTATTTTTTGGCGTGATATCTTGCATTATTTAATTCATTTATTTTATTAAAAGAATAAGTTTGAGGATTAAAATTTAATACATATGGGTGTATAAATTTCTTTTTTTTATACATTATATTTATGCAGTCCAAAAAATTAAGTTCATGATTGTTTTTTATTTTTTTTGACATAATTATTAGTATTTTTCTTATAAAATTATAATTAATAAAAAAAATTCCAAGATCTTGATAACCATAATCCACAAATTGATTTCTTCTTTGAAATAAAACATTTTTTATATTACCATTTTTATCTGGAACAAATGTTACATAAGGATTTCTTATTAGTTTTAGAGGAGTCATTATAGTTTTTACTTTTATATTATTACTAAAATAATCCTTTAATTTTTTAAATAAAAAATCATTTTTAAAGTAAATATCCCCCCAACAAATAAATATATTTGACAATTTTTTTCTACATTTATAAATTGCATTTAAACCATCTAAAATTGCTCTTCCATCACCACTACCAGCTTGAGAAGTAACAAAAATAATATTATTTAGATATTTCTTATCAATTCTTTTAATATATTTAATTTTCTCATTAGGTCTATTGTTTATAATAATATAAAATTTATCAATATAATTTTTTAGCAAGTATAATTGATGATTTAGTGAATGTTCTCCATTTATTTTAAGAAGTGCTTTTGGTAATTTTGTATGCATTCTTTTATTATTTCCTGCACATGGGATAATTGCATCAATCTTATGTTTCATCATCTATTATCTTTAAAATTATATTTTTAGTTTTTTTGATATTATGTAAATTATTATTTGGATTATTTTCAAAATTTTCAATGATAAATTTACACTTAGAATTTTTAGGTATTGGAATATCAAGTTTTATAGAATTTTTATTTTTTGATTTGTTTATTAATATATAATTAAAAAAATTATAATATTTGATATGATTTTTTTTAGAAGATAAATAATAATTTATTTTTTGCAAATAATCAGATATTTTAAATCCTTTAGTATCAAGATCATTTTGAAGATTTAGAATGAGTATCTTGATAGTTTTTTTTCTGATATTAGAAACAAAATTTTTTGTTAAATATGTTGGAAATAAACTACTAAACTGGGTTCCAGGAGCAAATAACATAAAATCAGTGTTTTTTATTTCTTTTTTTGTTCTCTGATCAATTTGAGGCAAAATAGAATATTTTTTATTAAGATAAGAAGTTTTCAACTTAATTGTCTTGTATGAATCAATTTTATTTATTTCATTTTCACTCAAAAATTTTTTACAAAAATATATATCTTTTAATTTTACTAAATTATTATAATTAACAATCATTTCTTCGTTTTTAATAATTTTTCCATTTTTACTTATTGCAAATAAAAATAAGTTATTACAATCATTAAAAAAAACTTTATTTTTAATCTTAAAAATTTTTCTAATTTTGCTCTCCACAATATTATACGAAGAATACTTATTAGCTAAATAGGCATAAACTAAATTTGCTAAAGAAATATCTTTATAATCTAATTTTTTTTTTGAATAAAAAAATAAATTTAATGCTTTTTTAATATATGTTTGAATTTCTTTAGGAAGAAATTTTATATTTAATCTTTTATTTATTTTATTTGATAGATTTTTATCAATTATATTTTTTTTTGTATTAAATATTTTTGAATTAATTCTTGATTTAAAAA
>MDTD01130167.1_pt1 | contig 13286 bp, 18 predicted proteins | sample 811221 | NCBI WGS metagenome assembly MDTD01 (sample SAMN05326646, study PRJNA326480) | marine metagenome | isolation source: seawater | place: Pacific Ocean: South West | collected 2011
GCGGCAGAATTTTTAGAAACTATTAATCGTTCGCTAATAACTATTTTAATTTTTTGGACTTTTCATCAAATCATTGGGCCTCTTTCAGTGGTTATAAAATCAGTAGGTGATTTAATATCTCGAGATTTAGTAAACTGGATTATAAAAGCAATAAAAGTATTAATTTTTATTTTAGGTGCTGCAGCAGTATTAGAACTTTGGGGAATTAAAATTGGCCCCATAATTGCAGGTTTAGGTTTGTTTGGTGTAGCAGTTGCTCTCGGAGCGCAAGACTTATTTAAAAATCTTATTTCTGGAATTTTAGTCCTAGTAGAAAGAAGGTTTCAAGTAGGTGATTGGATTTATGTTGAAGATGTAATAGAGGGTACAGTCGAGTCTATTGGATTTAGATCAACCGTTGTAAGAAGATTTGATAAATCTTTAGCTACCATTCCTAATTTTCAATTCGCTGAAAAAGCAGTAATTAATAATTCTCAAATAACTAATAGGAGAATTAGCTGGGTTATTGGTCTTGAATATAGAACTACTAGCAAACAACTTACTGATATTAAGAAAGAAATTGAGGCATATATAAAAAATAGCGAACATTTCACTACATCAAAGGATACAATACTCTCTGTAAAAATTGATCAGTTTGCGGCAAGTTCTATCGATATTAAGTTAATTTGTTTTACTAAAACTAAATACTATTTGGAATGGATGAAAGTAAAAGATATTCTTGCAGTCGAAATAAAAAACATTGTTGAAAAAAACAAAGCGTCTTTTGCTTTTCCTAGCACGTCTGTTTATGTGGAGAAGAATTAATGAAGTCTATACTAATATTATTTGACAACATCATTAATCTTTATATTTGGGTATTAATAATTCATGTTATATTTAGTTGGTTGGTTGCATTTAACGTTTTGAATACAAGTAATCGATTCGTTTACTCTATTTTAGATATTTCTTATAAACTTACTGCCCCACCTTTAAATTTTATCAGGAAGTTTTTACCTAACTTAGGTTCAATTGATATATCTCCAGTAATATTAATTTTAGGATTAATGTTTTTTAGAAATTTAGTTTTTGAAATGTTTGCTCCAGGATTATTTTAAAATGATTATTGATGGAAAAAAAGAAGCTGAGGTGATACGAGGTGAAATAAAAAAAGAAATTTTAGATATAAAATTAAAAACAAGTAAAACACCAAGTCTAACAGTAATTTTAATTGGAGATTACGCTCCAAGTGAAATTTACGTAAAAAATAAAAAAAAAAGCGCTTTAGAGGTTGGAATAAATTCTGAAATTATAAAATATCCTGAGAGTGTAAGTGAAAAGGAGATATTAGATAAAATTAATGAATTAAATAAAGATAAAAATATTTCAGGAATTTTAGTACAACTTCCTTTGCCCGATCAAATAAGTAAAGAAAAAATAATCAATGCTATAGATCCTTCAAAAGATGTAGATGGTTTTAACCCAATTAATGTAGGCAATCTTTCTTCAGGCTATAAATCTATTGTACCTTGCACACCTTTAGGGTGTTTATTGTTAATCAAAAAAGTAGAAAAAAACCTTACTGGCAAGCACGCTGTAATAATTGGAAGATCTAATTTAAATGGTAAACCTATGGCTCAATTATTATTAAAAGAAAATTGTACTGTAACTATTGTTCACTCTAAAACAAAAAATTTACAACACGAGTGCCTTAAAGCAGATATACTGGTCGCTGCAGTCGGTGTACCAAATTTAGTAAAAAAAGATTGGGTGAAAGATGACGCTATTGTAATCGATGTTGGTATTAATAAAGTGGGTGAAAAAATCGTTGGGGATGTGAAATTTGACGATTTAAAAGATAAAACAAAAGCAATAACTCCAGTGCCAGGCGGAGTTGGTCCAATGACAATAGCGTGTTTATTAAAAAATACTTTAGAGTGTTTTAAAGCTCACCAGCTTTAGTCTTATCAATTTTTAAGTATCGACTATTCCTAAATCGGATTATAACAGTTGCTATTGCAACTATTAAAATAGCTAAAGAAATATAAATTAAATTTGAAGGGTCACTTTCTTTATCTTGCAATATTATGAATCGAGCTAATGCTGTTATTGCGATTACAAGAGGGTAAGTAATTCTTACCGCCCTCGTTTCCCAATAAGATCTAACTAAACCGATTACTTCTATATAAATAAACATTAAAAGTAAGTCAGCTAAAGAAATATCTCTGACATCATACATTTCTTTCATCTCTAAAAAGAAAGCAATAATTGTTGATATGAGAACTATAACGACTGCAACAAGTTGGATATTTCGAATCGAGTTGTTCATTTGCTAATAATCTATCAAAAATTTAAGCTTTATTTAACTGTTTAGAGTGAAATTTAATAAAATTCTCTACTTTTCTCTTATTAAAAGTTTTATTTTCCTCAAAAGAAACTTTTTTCAATGAATAAGCTTTATTTTTAGTTCTTCTGGAAAGAATAGTAATATTTCCTTTATACAAACTAAGAATTACCTCACCAGAAACCTGTATTCTTTTTCTATCGATGATTTTTTGTAGTTTTAATCTTTTTTTTGAAAACCAATACCCATTATAAACCAACTCAGCATACGCTGGCATTACTCTCTCTTTTTCGTGAGTTGTTTTTTTATCTAAAGTCACAGACTCGATTGCTCTATGTGCTGCATAAAGCAAAGTACCACCAGGTGTCTCGTAAACCCCTCTTGATTTAATACCGATAAATCTGTTTTCAACTAAATCAACCCTTCCTATTCCATTTTTTCCAGCTAACAAATTTAATTTTTCTAGAATTTTTTCAGGCTTAAGTTTTTTGCCATTGACAGCTATAGGATCACTATTTCTAAAAGTTATTTTTACTTTAGTTTTTTTATTAGGCGCTTTCTCAGGGGACACTGTTCTTTGGAATATAAAATCTGGTGCAGAATTTTTAGGATCTTCTAAAACTTTACCTTCCGTTGAAGTATGAAAAATATTATCATCTACTGAAAACGGTGGTGCACCTTTTTTATCCCTTGGTACTGGAATATTATTCTTTTTCGCATATTTAATTAAATCGGCTCTAGATTGCATTTTCCATTCTCTCCATGGTGCTATAGTTTTGATTTTTTTTCCTCCAAAGTATGCATAACCAAGCTCAAATCTCACTTGATCGTTACCTTTACCAGTTGCGCCGTGAGAAACTGCAAATGCGTTAAATTTTTTTGCAACTGCAATTTGTCTTTTTGCAATTAATGGTCTAGCTATTGAAGTTCCTAATAAATATACTCCTTCGTAAACAGCGTGCGCTCTAATCATGGGAAAAACATAGTCTTTTACGAAAACATTTTTTAAATTTTCGATAATTATTTTTTTCACCCCCAGTCGTTTGGCATTCTCTATAATTTTTTTCTTATTCATTATTTGTCCAATGTCGGATGTATAAGCAATAACTTCTGCTTTGTAATTTTCTTGTAACCATCTTAAAATAATCGAGGTATCCAAACCTCCTGAGTAGGCTAATACAATTTTTCTCATTTAATTGCAGGTCTTCTTTGCAGTATTATAAGCTTTAGTAAATCCCATCATCGAATAGTGATCTGTTGTTTCTGCTCCTTTGACAGTTCTTGCTTTAACAATAACGTCTGTTGCTTTTTTCATTAATTGAATAAATTTTTTTTCTTCTTGATCATCTAGAAGCCAAGCAAAGTCTTTTTGTGAAAAAAAAGAATACTTTCTTTTTCCAGAGCTTGCAGTCACACTAGAAGTTTTGTAGTCATGACCGCTTGTTATACTTACTTCATCTTTGATTTCTTCGGATGGTCTGAAAGTAACAAATAATTTAGACTCATTTCTTTTAATTGCGGCAGGAGCTCTTTTAGTCGGCATCGTTTGGGCGAAGCAAATTTTCCCCTTATCAGTTTCGGCTACAAAGCTTTCCCAATTTTTATACTTACCAGTAGATCTTGGCGTTACTGCAAAAGAATCTGCAGTGAAAAGAACAACAATTAATATTACTAAAATTTTTTTAACAAACATATTTTGTTTTTATACTAAAAAATATCTATTTCAATGGTTTGAATTATGGAGAGGGATTTGGGTTATTATTATGTATCACGTTAATTTTGTCTAAAATATCATTAGACAATTCAATGTTAACACTATCTATATTTTCTTTTAACTGTCTCATAGTTGTTGCGCCAATAATATTGCTTGTTACAAAGGGCCTAGAGTTCACAAAAGCTTGAGCTAGTTGAACCATTGTTATATTGCATTCTTTTGCAAGCTTAAAATACTCTTCATAAGCTTTTAAAGCTAAAGGATTTAAATGTCTTTCCCAACCCTTGAATAAGGCCTGTCTAGAATTTTTAGGCATTTGACCATTTCTATATTTTCCCGATAATGCACCTGTTGCTAAAGGGTAGTAAACCAACAAACCACATTTTTCTCTAATTGAAATCTCAGACATACCTATCTCATAGACTCTATAAACTAGGTTGTAGGGATTTTGTACCGCCATCATTCTTGGTAAACCTTTATTTTTTGAAAGCTCAATATATTTGGAGAGGCCATACGGAGTCTCATTAGACATACCGATGTACCTTATTTTTCCTTTTTTGATATATTTTTCTAAAGCAAGAAGTACGCTTTCAAAATCATTCCAGTTTCCTTCCTCGTTATCTATTATATAATCTCTTTTTCCAAAATAATTAGTGGATCTTTCCGGCCAATGTAGTTGATATAAATCTATATAATCGGTTTTAAGCCTTTTTAAACTTCCATCTATTGCATCTCCGATTTTCTTTTCATTAAAGTTATTACCACCGCCTCTTATCCAGCTACAGCCTGGCCCAGCAACTTTAGTTGCTAAAATTAACTTGTCTCTATTTTTTCTTTTTTCAAACCAATTTCCAATTATTGTCTCGGTCTTACCGAAAGAGTTAGAGTTAGGAGGTACTGAATAAAGTTCTGCAGTATCAAAAAAATTAACACCTTCTCCGATGGAATAGTCCATTTGATCGAAAGCATCTTTTTCCGAATTTTGAGTCCCCCATGTCATTGTTCCAAGACAAATCAAACTGACATCTAATTCCGTTGTACCTAACTTTTTAAACTTCATAAAAATGCAATATTTCAACAGTTTTTTAGGCCAATTTTTGCCTATTGAAAAGTATTTAAAAAAACTTATATAATTAATTATGGAATTAAATAAACAAACATCTAGCGTAAGATCCTCAGCTTCAGAAGCAGTTATCGACCAAGGTTTAAGGGCTTACATGTTAAAAGTTTACAATTACATGGCGTCCGGAGTACTTTTAACTGGATTTGTAGCTTTGTTTTTTTTCAAAATGGCAGTAATTACTTCTGGTGAAGGTCAAATAATTGGATTAACAAATTTTGGTAATACAATTTATGCATCAGGTCTGAAATGGGTAATAATGTTAGCTCCACTGGCGGTAGTATTTTATATGAGTTTTGGAATAGCAAAAATGTCGGCAGCTAAAGCTCAAACAACATTTTGGATATTTGCAGCTTTGATGGGAGCGTCGCTTTCTTCAATTTTTTTAATTTATACCGGCGCTAGTATTACAAGAGTTTTCTTCATCACCGCTGGTACTTTTGGCGCAATGAGCATTTACGGTTATACGACAAAAAGAGATTTAACGAAGTTAGGCTCATTCTTAATGATGGGTCTTTTTGGAATTATAATAGCCTCTTTAGTAAATATTTTTATGAAGTCTTCTATGATGTATTTTGTAATTTCAATTATTGGTGTTTTAGTTTTTGTCGGCCTTACAGCTTACGATACTCAAAAGATAAAGAACATGTATTTAGTTAGTGACAGTGGCGAGTTAATTGGAAAAAAAGCTGTTATGGGTGCACTAACTCTTTACTTAGATTTCATAAATCTCTTCATAATGCTTCTAAGGCTTTTTGGTCAAAGAAGGTAATTATTTAATTAACTTAAGCTTATTCCAGCTGGTTTTGTCTATCAAATGATTCAAGTTTTCTGATTTTTTAATAACGTTCCCATTCCTATCTTTAATAAAATACCTTTCTTTGAAATAGTTTGGTTTAAGATTCTTCGTAATTTTTAAAACTGGTTTTTCAGAAGACCTTTGGTAAACTTCAAATGACACTTCCTTAGAACCTGACGAGAAAGAATAATCTTTCCAAGAGCCATTCGAGACCATTTTTGCATAAAGATTTAAAATACATTGTAATTCTTTTTTAATAAAAAATTTTTCTTTATTTTTATTAATATCATTATTAATTATTAATCTAATTTTTTTCATATTTTATATTTATTAATCAATGGAATTTGTGAAGCAGTAAAAATAAAAGTTATTGGAAGAATACCCCAAACTTTAAAATTTACCCATGTTGTTTCTGGTTGAGTTCTCCATATTATTTCATTTAGTATAGCCAGAAAAATAAAAAAATAAGCCCATCTGAAGTTTAATTTGTCCCACCCTGTTTCATTTAATTGAAAAGCTGTTTGTAAAAAAAATTTTAAAAAGTTTTTTTGAAAAAAAACTTTACTCACTAATAATGTGCTAGCAAATATCAAGTTCATTATTGTAGGTTTCATATATATAAATACAGGATTACTAAAATATAAAGTTAAACCTCCAAAAATCGAAATGATTATACCTCCTAAGAGCGGAACATATGGTATTTTTTTTTCTATAAAATACATTAATCCTACAGCAAATATTGTAGCAATTATTAGAGGTGGGATTGCAACAGTGAGATTATTTCCACTTTTATAATATACTATGAAAAAAATTAATAAGGGTCCAAAGTCAGTAAAAAATTTTAAAAGTGACTTATTCACAATATAAGAGGTTAACATATTATAAAATTATAATAAATTAGATATTGATTTTAATTAAAAAATTATTAACTATTAGAATATGACTCAAAGCAATAATGCAAAATTTTCAATAGGAGAAGTAGTTAAACATCGTCATTTTGATTTTAGGGGAGTAATTTACGATGTGGATTTCGAATTTAACAATTCTGAGGAATGGTATCAGTCGATACCTAAGGAAGTGAGGCCAAGAAAAGATCAGCCCTTTTATCATCTCTTAGCTGAAAGTAATGAGGTTACCTATGAAGCCTATGTTTCAGAACAGAATTTATTATTAGATAATTCGAAAGAGCCGGTTAAGCACCCTTTAATTGAGGAAATTTTCTCAGGCAAAAAAGGTGCAAGTTATTTCAAAATTTCCAATTAAAAATCTCGCCATAAATTCAACAATATTTATTCAAACCTAGAACACAGAGGCAATATAACATTTTAGATGTTTTAGCCTAATTGAGAATAAATATCTTATATTACTCCCTCCCATTCTCAATTGGGCTTATTATTAATCTTCACAAAAAAAAAATATTATAGTAGTTAATTCTAATGTTTAATTTTTTTTATAATAGTACAATATTTGTTTGGATAGAAAAATTGATTAGGTTTATCAATTCAATATTCTTTGTTTTACTTTTAGTTGGTTTATCTTTTGCATTAATTTTTTCTCCTCCTGATTATTTGCAAGGTGATAGTGTACGAATTATGTACGTACATGTACCAGCAGCCTGGATAGGACTAGCGTCATTTACTTGTATAGCGCTATTATCAATTTTAAACTTTATTTTCAAAATTAAAAATTTAGCATTGATCACAAAAAGTATTGCACCGATAGGTTTAATGTTCACTTGTATAGCTATAGTTACCGGATCCATCTGGGGCCAACCAACATGGGGAACTTTTTGGGCATGGGATGCAAGGTTAACTTCGATGATTATTTTAGTTCTTTTTTATTTGTTATTTATCATTGTACATAAACTAATTTTAGAGGAGGACAAGGCTAACAAAATTTCGACTTTAGTCGCCGCAGTAGGTTTAATTAATGTTCCAATAATTAAATACTCTGTGGAATGGTGGAGCACTCTTCACCAACCAGCGAGCATTAAAATTACAGGCACAAGCACAATACACTCTTCCATGTTAGTGCCTTTATTGCTTATGTTTTTTGTGTTAATCGTCTACAGTGCGTTAATTTTTCTGATGAAATATAAGACAGAAATCATTAGAATTAAGAAGAAGAATTTAAAAAGATTATGATTGACAATTTAATTTTGATGAACGGATACGGCTTCTATGTATGGTCATCCTTTGCCATAACTTTTACAGTTTGTGGAGTCTTTTATTACAAGACACGCAAAACACTTAAAAAGTATGAGAGAGAATTTGCAAAAGAAATTGAAGAGCTTTCGGTAGAAAAGAAAAAAGTAGTTCTAGAAAATTCTACAATTGCTTCAAAAGTTTTGTCAGCTTACAATAAAACGATCTAAAGCATTTAATGCTTCCAAATAAAGTAAAAAAAAGAGCATCTCTTTTATCAATATTATTACTAGTTTCAGTATTTGGAATTTTCTTAATTCTAAAAGCACTCAACAAGAATATTTTATATTTTAATTCACCTACTGACATCAAAGTAAGTCAAGATATTAATTTTAATAAAAAAATTAGAGTAGGGGGGATGGTAAAAAAAAATACATTAAATATTAAGGATCAGGAAATAAGATTTATAATTACTGATTTTAAAAATGAGATTAGTGTAAGTTTTAAAGGCACGATTCCTAATTTATTTGCTGAGGGAAAAGGCGTTGTAGCTGAGGGTAAACTTCAAGATAAAAAGTTTTTCGTCGCTGATAGAATTTTAGCTAAACACGACGAAAATTATATGCCACCAGAATTAAAGAGTATAATGGAAAGAAATGCTAAGTAATATTGGAAATTTTCTACTATTTTTAAATGTTGTATTAAGCAGTTTAATCATTTTTTTATCTTTAAGCTGTTTGAAAAATCCAAATAACCCAATCTCAAAAAATATTTTTCAAGTTAGCTTATTACAAAGCACATCAATAGTGATCTGCTTCTTTACGCTTGTGGCAGCGTTTTTAGTATCCGATTTTTCTTTAATCGCAGTTTATCAACATTCACATACATTGAAGCCAATTTTTTACAAAATATCTGGAACCTGGGGAAACCATGAGGGTAGCCTGATGCTTTGGGTAATAATTTTAACAATTTTTTCATTTTTGTTTTTGATAGTAAATAAAAAACATCCAAAAGATTATAGAATATATACTTTAATAATTCAGAATTTACTAATTTTAGGTTTTTTAATTTTTATATTATTTAATTCTAATCCTTTCAGTAGCATCAAACCAATTCCTAATGAAGGTTTGGGTTTAAATCCAATCTTACAAGATCCCGCCTTAGCAATACATCCTCCATTGCTTTACATTGGTTTCGTAGGATCTTCGATATATTTTTCTGCAGCTATGGCTTCAATGATTACCAATTATTCAAGCAAAAATTTTGCACAATCTATTAAAAACTGGGTCTTTGTTTCTTGGACCTTTCAGACACTTGGGATCTTGGTTGGATCCATATGGGCTTACTATGAATTAGGTTGGGGTGGCTTTTGGTTTTGGGACCCCGTCGAGAATGCTTCATTGTTACCATGGTTTGCGATGACTGCCCTTCTTCACTCATTACTAGTTTTGGAGAAAAGAAATCTACTTTATTTTTGGACAATAATTCTTTGTCTACTAACCTTTACGCTTAGCGTTATGGGCACTTTTTTGGTACGATCTGGAATATTAAACTCCGTCCACACTTTTGCAAATGACCCTTCAAGAGGGATTTATATTTTAATATTTTTGAGCATAATGATTCTATCATCTATTTATTTTTTATTCATAAAGTACAAAGCCTCAAACGACCACATTAATATTAATAGCAGAGAAACTTTTATCTTAATAAATAATTGGTTTATGATGTTTTATCTAATCACAGTTTTGCTAGGCACCGTATATCCAATTTTCACAGATGCTTTAACAAACAATAAGATTTCAGTTGGTCCACCTTTTTACAATTCAGTAATTATACCAGTTGTAATTATTTTTTTATTTTTTATGGCATTAGGACCAAAAACAAAATGGATAAAAAATAGATTTATCAAATTTAAAAATTATATATTAATAATTTGTGGTGCAATATTTATTAATTTAATTATTATCTATATATTTAATAGCTACAGTCTAATTTCAAATTTAATTATTATTTCCTCATTATTTTTGATCATTTCATCTTTTTTTGACTTTTTCAGCAGATCACATGTAAATGTTCCGAGAATAATATCACATTTGTCCTTTGGGTTTTTAATTCTTTTTATTGGATTAAACCATAATTTTTCGATTGAGAAAGAGTTTAATCTCAAACTAGGCGAAACAAAAAAAATTGATAATTTTAACTTTGTCTTACAAGACTTAAAACTTATACAACAAAATAATTACAAAGCAATTATTGGTAAGTTAAAAGTTAATAATCTTTTAACAAAAGAAGAAAAAATTTTAAGCCCTCAGATACGAATTTATAGTAACCCACAGACTTTAACCTACGAGGCCTCTATTAAAACAAATTTTTTTAAAGATTATTATTTAACAATGAGCAATATTGATCGCTCTGATTATTACAATATAAAGTTCCAAGAAAAGCCTCTTATGATTTGGATTTGGATTTCAGTAGCTATGCTATCCCTCGGAGGTATTTTAAGTTTATTTAGAAATGCAAAACATAATTAAATTTATTATCGTTTCTTTATTCATTTTTTTACTGGGAATATTTTATTTCGCTTTAAAAGAAAACCCAAATTATGATACAAAACATTTAATTGGAAATAAATTAATTGATGTTGAACTTAAAAGTTTAAATAGTGAAAAATTTTATACTGAAGATGATTTTAAAAAAAATAGTTATACTTTAATAAATTTTTGGGCTTCATGGTGTGCTCCTTGTAGAAATGAACATCCCTCCTTAATGAAATTATCCAGAGAACAAAACCTTACGATAATAGGTGTAAATTTTAAAGATAAAAAAAATAATGCTATAAAATTTTTAAATGATTTAGGTGATCCCTATGATTACTTAGCAGAAGATAGTCTTGGGAAAAATTCTGTTAGTTTTGGAGTTTATGGAATTCCTGAAAGCATCTTAATTGACAAAGAACTTATGATCATAAGAAAGTTTATAGGCCCTCTATCTAATAACGATCTGATTGATATACAAAAAATAGTTAATTCTTTATGAAATTTAAAATTTTTATTACAATTTTTTTTCTCTTTTTTGCATCGAGTGCAGCAGCCGAGGACAAGTTAAACGAAAATCAAATACATAAAAATCTACGATGTCTAGTTTGCCAAGGACAATCTATAGCTGACTCAAATTCTGATTTTGCTATAACTTTAAAAATGGTAGTCAAAGATTTAATTCAACAAGGCAAAACTGAGGATGAAATCTACAATTTTTTATCAGAAAAATACGGGGATTGGATTCTCTATAAACCTAAATTAAATTTGGGAAATATCTTGCTATGGAGCCTTCCTTACTTTGTTTTGATTATAGGAGGTATAATAATTATTCTTTTAGTTAGAAAAGGATCAAAAAAAGCTTAGTTTTTTATCGCTCATTATTTGCCATTTTTGTCATTTAGATGTATTTTTTTAAAATGAAATTTCGTTTTTTTACATTTTTTGTTTTTCTTATATTTTTGTCTTTTTCGTCTCAAGCTGACGAAGGGAATTCTGATATATCTTTTTTTACTGGAACTTTTGACATAATTGATGAGGAAGGCGATGATCAGACAAGCTTGTTTGGGATTGAACATAAAAACCCAGATTTATTTAGAGATACCTTTTTAGGAAAGTTTAAGCCAATATCTGGAGCTTTCATAACCGGTGATAGCTCTGTCTATTTATATACTGGTATTGAGGGACAGTATGGGATTGGCCCCTTAAAAATTTTACCTAGTTTTTCACCAGGTTATTATGAAAAAGGTAGCGGTAAAGATTTAGGAAGTGTCTTAGAGTTTAAAAGTGAGATTAAGGTAGGCTTAGACATTTTTGAAAATTCAAAATTAAGTTACAGTTATAGCCATATTTCAAACAATGACTGGGGAGACAAAAATCCAGGTACAGATAACCAGCATATAACTTTTTCGAAAAATTTTTAATAACAATGAATTTAAACGATTGTTATAATTTTGAAGATTTCAGAAAATTAGCAAAAAAAAATTTACCTGCACCTATTTTTCATTACATCGACGGCGGATCTGATGATGAAACAACTCTTAAAAGAAATACTGAGTCATTTTTAAAATGTGATTTAGTTCCTAATATTCTGGCAAGCGTAGGCGAACCCGACATTTCTACTTCCGTTTTTGGTCAAAAAATAGACATGCCTCTTTTTTTAGCTCCTACAGCAATGCAAAGACTTTATCATCATGAAGGAGATAAAGCTTCTGCTAGAGCAGCTGAAAAATTTGGAACTTTCTATAGTATGTCGACAATGGCTACATCTTCAATTGAGGAGGTAGCTAATATTTCAGGAGGCCCAAAAATGTTTCAACTATATATACACAAAGATCAAGGCTTAACTGATAACCTCATAGAAAGATGTAAAAGTTCTGGTTTTAAGGCAATGTGTCTTACAGTGGATACGGTGGTAGCTGGTAACAGGGAGAGAGATCATAGATGGGGATTTACTACTCCACCAAAACTTACTATGAAAAGCCTTTTAAGTTTTGCGACTCATCCTAAATGGGCATTGAATTATTTAACTCACGAAAAATTTCAATTAGCTAATGTTTCTCATTGGACTAAAAAAGGTTCAAGTATTGCAAAAGGCGTTATGGAATACATAAACGAACAGTACGATCCTGCTATGAGTTGGAAAGATGCAGAGTATGTTGTTAAAAAATGGAATGGACCTTTTGCATTAAAAGGCGTTATGTCAATCGAGGATGCTAAACGAGCAGTTGAGATAGGAGCATCTGCCATAATGTTATCCAATCACGGAGGCAGACAACTAGATGGCTCAAGATCTCCATTTGATCAACTCCCTGCCATTGCTGATGCAGTGGGAGGAAAATTAGAAATTATTCTTGATGGCGGAATAAGAAGAGGCACACACATTTTAAAAGCTCTTTCTTTAGGAGCGACAGCTTGTAGTTTTGGTAAAGGTTTTTTATTTGCCTTAGGAGCTGGAGGGCAAAAGGGGGTGGAACAGATTTTACTAAGAATGAGAGAAGAAATTAGAAGAGATATGATTTTATTAGGTTGTAAGAGCATAAAAGAGCTAAACAGTACAAAAATTGCATATAGGTGATGCAAAAAAACTAATATGCAAAAGTGATAATTTATTTTAGGTTTAAATTATGAAATTAGCTAAAAATTTAGAAAGAC
>MDTD01190400.1_pt1 | contig 13285 bp, 11 predicted proteins | sample 811221 | NCBI WGS metagenome assembly MDTD01 (sample SAMN05326646, study PRJNA326480) | marine metagenome | isolation source: seawater | place: Pacific Ocean: South West | collected 2011
AGCCCCATGAGGGTCTCGGGTCGCCCACCCTTGGCCATGGATAACCGCGCCATTTCCGCCAACCCCCGGGTTATAATCGCGGCGCGCGCATTATCACCAAGTTCACGCCCCTCAACGATACCGCACGCAATAGCAAGAACATTCTTAACCGCGCCGCCAACCTCCGCGCCAATAACATCCCGACTTTGATAAATTCGGAACCGCGACGTGCCCAAGGCCTGTGCCAAGCTAAAGCCAATTTTTGAGTCGGCGCAGGCCAACGTTACGGCCGTCGGTTGCTCGCGCGCCACTTCTGCAGCAAATGTAGGGCCTGAGAGGACTGCGAACCGCTGTTTGGGGAGAGTCTGTTCTACCACCTCGTTCATCAAAGCGCCGCTGGTAATCTCAATCCCTTTGGCGCAAATCACCAAAGGTACTGAGAGGTCCAAATACGGCGCAAGGGACTCACACATGGACCGAAAGAATTGCGACGGCGTGACCAGAATTAGAGCGTCCACCTTAGCCGCTTCGCCAAGATCCGAGGTAGCGCAGATTTCAGACGCCAATGGTATGCCAGGAAGAAAGGACGTGTTCTCATCACCAGTATTAATGGCCTTGACGACGTCTTTTTCGCGCGCCCAGATCATTACTTCACGACCGGCTCTATGCGCCACAGAAGCCAATGCCGTTCCCCAGGCACCGGCACCGATGATCCCAATTTTATCCATATTCACACCTCGCGCTTCTTCCCTCGACTGCTTAAGCCTTGACCCCTGCGAAGACCGCTGGCGGCGCATTCGGATCAAGCGGCCAGCGCGGTCGAGGTTTAAACGCTAGATTGTCAGCGCCCCGTTGCTGGAATTTTTCTAGTCCAGCCCAAGCCACCATGGCGCCATTATCGGTACATAGATAAATTGGTGGTGCATGAAACCGCAGTCCATGCGCAGCGGCCAAGACCGTCAAGCGATCACGCAAGTAGGCATTGGCGGCAACGCCACCTGCCACTACCAGGGCTCCCACGCCGGGGCATTGGGCCTGGAACATCGCGATCGCATTGGTACAACGATCCTCAAGAACATCGCCGACAGCGCGTTGGAACGAGGCGCAAAGATCGGCAATATCACTATCTGTGAACGGCCCCGACGGCAATTCTTCCAGAGTTTGGCGGACTTTGGTCTTAAGGCCTGAGAAAGAGAACTCACAGCCCGCGCGCCCGCGCATTGGTCGGGGGAGAGGAAACCGTCTGTCATCGCCATTTTGGGCCCACGCCTCCACCTTAGGCCCACCTGGATATCCTAGCCCCATGAGCTTCGCGGACTTGTCAAACGCTTCGCCCAAAGCATCATCGACCGTCGTCCCGATGCGGCGATATGATCCCACTCCTTCAACAATCAACAATTGGCAATGCCCTCCCGATACCAACAAGAGAAGATAGGGGAAGGCGACGACCTCGCCGGATTCGGTGCCGCTGAGACGTGCCGTCAGCGCGTGAGCCTCAAGATGATTAACAGCGACGAACGGCTTTGCTTCGGCTAGGGCAATAGCCTTGGCGGTCATGACACCAACTATAACCCCACCGATCAAACCCGGTCCGCCAGTGGCAGCAATACAGCTGAGATCGGTAAATTTAGCGCCGGCTTCATACATTGCCTGGGCCACAACATCATCAACCGCCTCCACGTGGGCACGGGCGGCAATTTCCGGCACAACCCCGCCATAGGGCGCATGCGCTTCTAATTGCGAAAGCACAATATTGGAGAGTATCCGGCGATCGGCGTCTACCACGGCTGCCGCCGTTTCATCACAACTGGTTTCGATGCCGAGGACGATCATGGACAAGCGATACACACATGCTAAAACCGATCCGAGGACCTTACCCTCCGACCCGCGACCTTGCCAGAAAATTGGTGATTCAATGATCACGCCGCCCCTCCTGACCATCGGCACCCGCGCAAGCCCGCTCGCCTTAGCGCAAACCGAAGAAGCTGCCGCTTGTTTGGCCACCGCCAACCCGGCCTTAGCTGCCCACGACGCTATTATGATATCTAAGATTCGGACCACCGGTGATCAAATACAGGACCAATACCTCTCAGAGTTGGGCGGCAAAGGCCTGTTTGCAAAAGAATTGGATACGGCGCTACTCGATGGTTTCATTGACGTTGCGGTCCACTCCGTCAAGGACCTGGAAACACGGCTACCCGCGGGCATTGAGTTGGCCGCCTGCTTGGAGCGTGAAGATCCGCGCGATACTCTAATCGGTTCAGGACTTACAAACCTCGATGATCTACCGAGAGGGGCCCTGGTGGGCACCGCATCACTGCGACGCCAGGCACAGCTTCTGCATCGCCGGCCGGATATCCAGATCACGCTGCTACGAGGGAACATCCAGACCCGCATGCGAAAAATTCGCGACGGCGAGGCCGACGCCACATTCCTAGCCCTGGCTGGACTTAAGCGCATGGGCATCGGACATGAAGCGGCGTACGTGTTGTCACCAGAGGAATTCTTGCCGGCTTGTGGGCAAGGTGCCATTGGCATTACCTGTCGGGCCGAAGACTCGCGAGTTCGCTCATGGCTGCAGCGAACCAACCACGCTAAAACCATGATCCAAGTTTCTGCCGAACGGGCCATGTTGGATCAGTTGGATGGCACCTGCCACACGCCCATTGGCGGCTTAGCGGCGTTTAACGAGAACGGCGATTTGACGTTGCAGGGATTGGTTGCGCGACCCGATGGTACGGCCTTGTTCCGAGACAAGTTGATCGGAGCCAGCGTTGACGCACATGCCCTGGGACGCGAGCTTGGCGCCCGGCTACGCCGCGATGCCAGCGATGATCTATTTTTATAGAGGATAAAGTACAATCGTGCGGCTATTGTTGACCCGTCCACAAGCGGACTCTGAAAAGCTCGCTCAGCACCTAGCCGCACGCGGAGTCTCTTCTGTCATAGAGCCGCTTTTAAGTATAAAGGTTATGAGAGGGCCGTCACTGGACACCGAAGGGGTCGCGGCCCTTGCCTTTACCAGCGCAAACGGCGTCCAAGCCTTCACAGAGCGGTCCTCGCGCCGCGACCTGCCCGTTTTCGCAGTTGGTGACGCAACCGCACGCGCTGCTCGCGACGCCGCTTTCAAAGAAGTGAAGTCAGCCATGGGCGACATCAATGATCTAGCCCATTTGCTCTCACAAGACCTGTCTCCAAAAGCCGGATCAATATTGCACCCAGCGGCAAGCCAGGTGGCTGGAGATCTTGCCGGGCGCCTGATCGATGCAGGTTTTATCTATCGGCGCGAGGTGATATACAAGGCGGAAGAGGTATCAAAACTGAGCCCGGAGACGTGTACCGCAATCGCGCGTGGAGATGTCGATGGCGTTGTATTGATGTCACCCAGGACTGGTCGGATCTTCAAGGAACTAATGATCCGCTCTGAATTGGCGGAACGGGCAGCCAGCATGACCGCATTTTGTCTGAGTGCAGCAGTTGCGGGTGCTGCCAAGGGCTTGCCGTGGCGCAAAGTTCAAATAGCGGAGCGCCCCGAGCAGGACGCATTCATGGAATTATTAACAGGAGCTTGACTAGACAGTTTTGCCCGCTTTTGATGCCGATCGTGCTGGGTTCAGCGAGACGAATCTGATATAGGGTGTACTAGCAAGCTCAGATTCCGCCCACAAAGGTCGAAGCGATGATCAAATAGGCCATAGGATCAGGATGGAAGAAATGGCCAAATCTAAACCGCAAAAAAAATCTACATCTCGAGAGACAGCGCCTAAAAGCCGCGTTCGCACGACAGCGCAGCCCCGTGGGTCGAAACAGCCCGCTGCCGAGACTTCGCCCAAGAACACTGATCAAACTTCAACAGGCGACGGCGAGCACTTGAGTATCGCGTCGCCGGCGCAGACCAAAAAAAGCGGTGGCGCATGGTTGCTCTTATTTTTTTTATTGATTGTGATCGTCGGCGCCGGGCACCTTTCCTGGCCAAGTTGGCAGCCTTATGTAATGGCCTATATACCCGATGGTTTGAATATTGCGTTTGCGGATTCGCGGGTCGACAGTTTGACGACGCGCGTTGGCGAACTTGAGACCAAAACAAATTCACTGCGTCATCGGGACGAAGAAATTAACCTCTTAAACAATGAGCGCGAAAAGCTCCAGAAATCGCTCGCCAGTGTTCTGAAGCGCATTGAAACCTTGGAGCTCTCAATTCTCGACGTAAAGGAAATGGCAAAGGCGGCAGCAACAGCCGAAGCCGCTGCCGCAGCAAGCCACGGGCTCAAAGAGCTATACGAGCGTTTGGAAAAATTGGAAACAGTACCCTCTCAATCTACTAACCCCACGTTTGCAAACCGGCTAAACGAACTCGAAAAAGATCAAACTATGGCGCAGGAGTTCTCCCAGCGGATCAAAAATCTTGAACAATCCGGTGCAAGTTCGAGGCAAAAATTGACGGAAACCCTGAGCCAGCTCAAGGCTTCGCGCCTGGCCGTTCAGGCGCTGGAGGGCCGAATGGCCTCCGTCGAAACACGGCCTGCTTATGAGAGGTCCAAGACGTCATCCATCATTATCCTGGCTATCAGCGAACTGCGCGATGCGGTGCATAAAGGCCGTGCGTATCTGAACGAATTGGAAGCGGTGAAAGCTGTCGCCGGCAACAGCCCCGAGATTCTCAGAGCGCTGGTAGGTCTCAACACGCACGCTGCTCAGGGGATCGGTACGTTGTCCGACCTGCGTGAGACTTTTTCCAAGATAGCAGGCACAATCGTCGCTGCTGACAGAGTTGCTTCGGATGCCGGATGGATAAGCCGGTCATTGATGCAGATATCGTCATTGGTCAAGTTTCGAAGAGTCGACGGGCTGAGCGAGGCCAACTCGACCGAATTCTTAGTCTTCCAAGCAGAGAAACACCTGGAGTCCGATAACCTGGCCGAGGCCGTCCGCGTCTTAGAACAACTTGATGACATGGCGAAAGCTGAAGCGTCTAAATGGCTCTCAAACGCCAAAGAACGGCTTCGTGCTGAGCAGAGCCTAGCCAGCCTGCACGCCCACGCGGTGCTCATGCTGACGGCGGAAAAAGGTTAAATCGCCATGTGGCGTGTGCTCAGGTTTCTGGGACTTGTATTGGCCACGACTGGCATCATGGTATGGCTCCTGGATCAGCCGGGATTCGTCTCCCTGGACTGGTTAGGCTATCGGATTGAGACATCTGCCGCACTCCTGACCACGACGATCGCCGTGATAGCAGCCTCCGCGGCTATCGCGTACCGAATATTTCTAGCCCTCTGGCGCACGCCAGCGCAGATGGGCGAGGCCTGGCGAGACCGACGGCGGCAAAAGGGCTATCGAGCCCTTACCCGGGGCTTGGTTGCTGTTGCAGCCGGCGACTCTGACGAGGCGCGCCGTCAGGAGAAACTTGCACAAGCCCTCTTAAACGAACCGCCACTAACCATGCTCTTGTCAGCGCAGACCGCCCAATTAAATGGGGATGAAACAGCGGCGACTCGATTCTTCCAAGCGATGACCGAGAAACCAGACACCGAGTTTCTCGGCGTGCGGGGCATGCTTAATCAGGCCCTCGCACGGGGCGATGACGGCACCGCGCTCGAGTTAGCCCGGCAGGCCTATCGTCTCCGCCCACAGAGCGGGTGGGTCACTGCGCAGCTATTTGATCTACAAATTCGCAATGGCCAATGGCTTGATGCGCAGATCACCAATGACGAACAAGTGTGCGCACATCATACCGACAAGGGGGTCGGGCGGCGGCGAAAAGCGGTGCTGGCCTTTCAACAAGGCTTGGATGCCTCCGCCGCTGGGGATTCCGAGGGGGCGGCTAAATATTACAAGATCGCGTGCAATCAAGACTCAGCCTTCACCCCCGCGGTTGTGGCCTTTGCCAACTCGCTGATGGACCGCCACAAGAACTCAAAGGCTGCGGATATCATTGAGAGGGCATGGCGATTGCAACCGCACCCCGATCTGGTCCTTCCTTTCTGGCGTAGCGCCGAGGCGGGAGATGGCTTAGCCATTATGAAGGCGACGGAGCAGTTGGCGCGTGCCAACCCGGCGCATCCGGAAAGCAAAATCGCCCTGGCTCGCGCCGCCCTGGAGGCGCGACTTTGGGGCGAAGCCCGCACTTTTCTGGAGGCGGTCACCACTGATCTCGGCAATCATGACGAGACTCGGATTTGCCGATTGTGGGCAAAGCTTGAAGAAGCCGAGCACCAAGATACGAAAGCGGCGCGCGCTTGGTTAACGCGAGCATCATTGGCCGAGAAGGGCCCGGCCTGGGTGTGTGGAAAGTGCGGGAATTCCGTTGCAGAATGGTCCAGTCTGTGCGGCAATTGCGACCAATTTAATTCCCTCTCCTGGGGTCGGCCGCGACATGTCTCGCGTGTCGCGCATACCGCAGTCAGGCATAACCCGCCAATAACTGCCATCGGCGATTAGTCTTCAGACAGGATCACCCCGTCCGCAATCATTTCATCAATTTCATCATCTCCGAAACCGACCTCCGCAAGGATATCTCGTGAGTGCTGACCAATCCGTGGAAGGTCATGATGAATTTGGGTGCGTCGTCCATTCATGATTACAGGCAGGCCGGGGATTTTAGTTTTTTCTCCGTCCGGCAGTGTGACATCTAATAAGCCGCCGGATTGTTTAAGGTGTGGATCATCAAAGAGATCGTGCGGCTTGGTGATCGGCGCAAACGGCAAACCAATCCGGTCGCACTCTGCCATCAGCTCGTCCTTCTTCATGGCGCCAAAAAGGCCCTTTAGAATAGGCATGATCCTTGCCCGAGCTTCGACACGCTGCGCATTCGTCTTCAGGCTAAGGTCATCGAAGAGGTCCTGGCGACCGAAGGCTTTACAGAAGATCTTCCATTGGGTATCGCTAACAATGCCCACAAACACGTTTTCTCCATCCTTTGTAACAAACGTGTCGTATACGGCCCAGGCCCTTGGCCGGTCCGGCATAGGACCAGTCGGAACGCCGGTAACCGCGAATTGCATCATGTGTTGCGCGACCATATGGACGGTCGTCTCATACAGCGCTGTCGTCACCGGTTGTCCCCGACCCGTTCGCTCGCGCTCGCGTAGCGCTGCCATGATCCCTATCACCCCGAACATGCCACCCATGATATCGGTGACAGAAGCACCCGCCCGAAGCGGCCGACCCTCTGGACCCGTCATATAGGCTAGTCCCGCCATCATTTGGACGACTTCATCCAGGGCTTTGCGATGGGCATAAGGACCATCTAGGAATCCCTTCAGCGCGCAGTAAACTAGCTTCGGGTTGTCAGTGGATAGATCTCCGTAGCCAAGACCCAGACCTGCCATGGCGCCAGGTCGTAAGTTTTCCACTACGATGTCTGCGTCCGCACAAAGTGTTTTGGCCGCCTTGAGCCCGCTGTCCGATTTGAGATCAAGAGCAAGGCTGCGTTTATTGCGATTGTAGGTTGCAAAAAACCCCGCCCCCTGATGAACCAGGCGCCGCGTGGTGTCGCCGTGCAATGGCTCCACCTTGATCACATCGGCACCCATGTCGGCAAGGATCATGCCACATGTCGGCCCCATAACCATGTGACAGAATTCAATTACCCTGATCCCATGGAGGGGCAAGTGGGCTCTGTCATCTTGCGTCGCGTTCATGGACGCGAGAATATGGGGCATCACGAAAAAGGTCAAAGCTTGGGGGTAAGCGTATGACTTGTCGCGGCGTTTTGTATTTGGTTTGGGGTCAGTTTGACCAAAGCCTACTGGATCGTGCTATCGCCTCGGTTCGCGAATTCCATCCCGAGCTACCCGTTGAGATCGCCCGCCTGGGCGATGATGCGACGTTACTTGACAAGGCTGGCATGCTGGATTTGACGCCGTTTGATGAGACCCTATTTTTAGATGCGGATACGGTCGTACTGGGTGATTTAGGGTTTGGGTTCGACAAAGCCTCGCGCCAGGGTCTCGCATGTTCCATATGTGAGTGCCCATGGGCGCGGCGATACGGCGGTATCTCCGGCGATATTGTCGAATACAACACCGGTGTCCTATTCTTTACAAGAGACGCCAAGCCCGTTTTTGATGCCTGGAAATTTCGGGTGCGCGATATTGATTCAAGCATCGTTTTCCGCAGTGGTGATAGGCTCGCACGCATGCCCCTTAATGACCAGGCAGGCTTTGCAATGGCTATTGAAGACACGGGCTTCAATCTATTCGTGCTGCCCTATAACTGGAACTTTCGGCCAAAGTGGCACAAGAGCTGGTACGGGCCCCTGAAGATCTGGCACGACTATGAACCTGTGCCCGAACCCATCCGGCAGCGCAACGCAGACCAGGCGGCATTGAACGCAATCGTCGATCTATCCATACTGCGCGACGAATAGGGATGATCGGGCTTGACAGGAACGACTTCCTGAGTGATTAGGTGGCTATGTTAATTCCCCCGTGCCGCCTTAGCTCAGCTGGTAGAGCATCGCATTCGTAATGCGAGGGTCGGGTGTTCAAGTCACCCAGGCGGCACCATTTCTTTCCAGACAAGACCCTCGTTTTTGGATGGAGCGTTTCTCGCCTAAGCGTAATTTCGCGACATGTTGACCAAAGAACCGTAGTGATTTGGTTTATTATGCGACTGAAAGGTTCCGGTTGGAATTGCTGACGAGCATTTTTAATCCGTGTAACGCTTCGCTGCTCCACATACTCTTTTAGCCTAATTACTCTGGCCGTCCATAGTCGCAGCGTTGATTAATTTTTCTATTGATGTCGCTAGTCTGTCTTATCGTTGTCAGCGCCTCGATCACATCCGCGCGGTGCATATCCGGATACAGATTACATATCGCTGCGGCAAGTTTTTGGGTTTTGGGTTTGCGCCACACGAACTATTGCATATCCACCGGGTTACTGTTCTCTTGACGCCCATGGTGGTGCTAGATGTTTTTTTGGATTGTGCAGGCTCGATATTCGTCCACTTAAGGTCAAAAGGCATGAAAAATATCACCGTATTTGTCACAAGATCGGCGTTCTTCACCTTTGGCATTTCCATCCTCTTTTTAGTCATTGGCGCCTTAGTATCTTCGGATTCATTTTTCCAAACCGTTTGGATGGACAGAGATCTTTGGCGCGCCAGTCAATTTGATCCGCTCATTACCGTAACCGGGCCCGAGAGCGACACCGGCGCCCGAGCCCCCGGCGGATCATTTTATGCGCTGCTAAAGCTAGCGCTCTCCATTCATAGCGATCCAGTTGCAGCAAACGTGCTTCGGAACCTGATGTTCAGCGCCTCGATCGTCGTTTTATTTGGTTACATGGCTGTAAATTGGCGGTGGCCTCTTGCTTGCCTCGCAACGGCTATTTATGCGTCGTCAGGCACTCTCCTTCAGGCCTCCGTGTTCTGGAACCCCGGTTATATTCCCTTGTTTGCCGTGCTGATGGTCATTGCCATGCACCGTTACTTCAAGACACGCGGTAGCGCCCCACTTTTCGCCCTATTCTTCCTTTTTGCTCTATCCAGCCAAATTCATCAGCAGACAATTATTTTGATGCTTGGGTTTATCCTGACGCTCGCGCTTTATCGTATCCGGCCCCGATGGGCCGACGGCTTCGCCGCGTTGTGGGGCTTTCTTATAGCCTACGCACCGTTCCTAGCGCATGAACTGCCTGACGGCTTCGCGCACACGCGCGACCTTCTCCATCGACTTGTTTACAGCCCCTATGTTGGCAGCGAAGAGTTTTTTGAGTTCACGGCACCGAAATTCGCGTTGATCCAAAGACTGTTGTCCTCATCCGCTCACATTTACCAAGAGATGGGCGGGGCGGTTGGGGTGGTCGGCACGTATTTCCTGCTCCCCCTTGACGTGTTGGTATTAATCGTCACTCTCGCTTTTGTGGGTTTTGTCGCGATCGGAGCGAGCCGGGGGTTCCTCTCTCGGCACCCCTCGCCAATTGCCGTCGAGGAGGGATTTACTGCCGTCATTTTTCTTGCCTTCGTTCTTATTCTATTCAAGTCCGGCCACCTTTTGCTTCGCCATCTTGTAGCGATAACGCCGGTCGTTTCTATGCTTTCGGCATTCGCCTTTACAAGGGCCATAGAGGCCGTCCCAGGACTAAATCGCCATTTTCGGCGGCTAGTTTTAGCTGTCTTAATAGGTGCCTTTGCAGGTCGGTGTTTGTTCATCGGTACGATTAATACATTCTCCAACGTTTCTGTCACACCTACGCGTTACCATGGCATGACTGAATTAACTAAAACCTTCGCTAAGGTCTATGGTTGGAACTTTGAACACGTCGAGTCCTACGTCTCATCCTTCCGTTTTTATGGGGGTAAGTTCCACCCCCAAAATCCAACTTTTGGATCGTTCTTTAACATTCTGAGCATCCCATCTAAACGGGACGCTCGGGACGCGACATGTGTAATTGTCGTTGCAAAGTCAGAGACTGGAGATTTGAAGCTCAAAGAGATGTATCGCGCATTTCAACGGCACGCTTTGCTCGTACCCTATACGCCAAAGTTCCACGGCTTCAAAACGTCGGACAATTTCTTTTTCCTAGAATATAACGGCCAAGACGGAAACTGCTTTAAGAGCGCGACAAACGCTTATATCGACGGCCCACTGGAAAAATCCTTATCCATGGGTGCCTTGCCGCTGGCAGCACCGCTCCGCAGCAGCGTTGAAGAAATCCCCAATTCCTCTCTAGCACCACAAACCGTTGGCTTTGCCATTCGTATTCCTAAGAGCCGTATTCCTATCGGCGTGTTACTTCAAGTCGAAGGTGGAAAAATTGTACCGACTATCATTGGCCGTGAGCTTCAAGGCTACACAGGAATTCCATCTTCCACCCTGTACAAGCCAAAAATTCTCTTTCAACCCTCCGCTGGCGAACGCCAAATCGCTTCGACGTTCGTGACCCAGATCGGCGGAGGAAAAAAATGGGGAAGCCTAGCTCCTTGGCGACTGTCGCCTACCACGCTATCAGCTGGATCATGGCACGTGTCTTTTTCCGGACAATTGGATAATTTAAGTTTCTTTCACGAGCTGGGTACCATTTTTATCGAAACACACGGGCACAAACAAAATATTAGGGTAGACAAAGCAGGACAAAAGTAAGGCCGCACCCCACACATAAAGATTTGATGGCCGCAGTTTGTGCTAGCGCCGAAGCATTGAATTTTATTAGGAATCAGGTTCATGGATATTCGCACCTATTGGGAAGATAAAATAATTGGCTGGGAAGATGGTCGCTATGAGTTTAAAACGTCGAGGTTCCAGCCATTGGAATGGATCGCCAATCGATCCAGCGCCTCGCTCAGATATCGGCTGGCCTCAGCCAGCGAACTACTGGTCCCAGAAGTTAACGGGCTCCGCGTCGTTGAACTGGGCTGTGGTTCCGGCCTTTTAGCCGCCAATATAATCAATGCCGGCGCCGCATCTTACAGGGGAGTAGACATTGCTGAGGCCGCGATTGCACGGGCGCGGGATAGAGCCGCCGCAATTGGGATCGCAGATAAGGTCCAGTTCGATCGCGCCGATCTGGCGACGCTAAAGGAATTGGATGCAGATGTCGTATTCTCGCTGGGTCTGCTTGATTGGTTATCAGACCCCGAGTTGAATCATCTCTATCGAATCGGAAAAGACGCGCATTGGCTTCACGCAATCTCAGAACGCCGCGATAGCCCGTCCCAATACCTGCACCGACTTTACGTCTTTCTAGCTTATGGTTACCGCACCGAACGCTATACCCCAAGGTATTTCGCCGTTAATGAAATTTGCGAAATCGCAAACCGGTATAATCCACGCCCAGTCCGCGTCATTCGAAATCGCCAGCTGAGTTTCGGTGCCCTGCTCACTACTTTAAACGCGGACCGACGGTGTCAATGATCAGGATTGCGGTCACTGCGGATGATTACGGCCTGTCGCCGGGTGTCAGTAAGGCCATCATAGCACTGGCCAACGCGGGCCGTCTCAGCGGCACCGCATGCATGACAGTGTTCCCATGGTGGCCCGAACAAGCGTATGGGATTGCGCCCCTTTTGGATCAGATCGACGTGGGCGTTCATCTAACACTGACTGATCACGCGCCGCTTGATACGATGCCGGTCCTAGCACCTTCCGGTCGCATGCCGTCTCCCGTCCATCTTTATCGGAGAGCCGTAATCGGTGCGATCGATCCAGCAGAAATTAAGTCTGAGCTGAATCGCCAGATCGATGCTTTCGAAGACGCCTTGGGCAGGCCGCCGGCTTTCCTGGATAGCCACCATCACGCTCATCAGTTTCCACAAATCCGCGATGTGGTAATCAGCGTTTTTTTAACGCGGCTTTCGGCCCAGCGCGCATATATGCGGTGCTGTTGGGATAGTCCAGCAAGGATATTTAAACGAGGCGTGCATCCTTGGCTGTCCTTAGGTATTGCCTTGTCGGGACGCGCCCTTGCGAAACGCGCTGCTCAATGTGGCGTGCCATTGAATCGAGGGTTTTCGGGCGTCCATAAATTTTCAACCGCCACTAATTATGGCGCCCTGTTTAACAAGTTCCTTCGCCACCAGGTTGATGGCGGCATGATCATGTGTCATCCCGGTATAGTGGATGACCAGCTTGCTCAACTCGATACCGTCGTTGAAACACGCGAAAACGAGTTCGGTTGGCTTGCCAGCGACGCTATGCCCCAAGCGATGGCGGCGGCAAACAGCCAAATCTTCAGGTTATCAGAGATTTTGCATGAACGCGCGAAGCCAGCCGATTATTCCCGATCGCGGATGAAAAACGTAACCCCGCATGATAAAGAAGTTGAAAACCAGACAGGAACTATCGGCCAAAAGCTTCGCTAAAAAAATGTTCACACCGGCGATATCGCCCAAAAACCAGAGAAGGCCCAGCGAGAGGCCATAGCTGACCACATAGAGGACCAGAAATCGCCGCCCCTCTACATTTACGCGGCCCCAGGAACGGACGTCGAAGCTCCAGTATTTATTTGTGAAGAACGCATAGGCACCTCCGGCTAGGCGAGATACTACTTGCGCGACTAGATAATGCCCACCAAAAAACACCAGCGTACTATAAACTATCCAATCCACGATCGCTGATGTTATGGCAACGCTGCTGTATTTAATAAACTGCTTGGTAATGCTCATCCCGATGACCTTGCCAAAGCCACTATGCGCTCTGCAGCCTGTTGCGCGCCATCATCTGGTATCGGCAAGCGCTCATAACTCGCCCTGAATTCCTCAATTCGCAACAAGGCTGGTAGGATAGCTGCCTCTAGGCCTTCCTCAGTGATGATATCGCCAACGCCTAGGTGTTTTATAGTCCTTGCGTTGAGCCATTGTTCAG
>MDTD01012142.1_pt1 | contig 13284 bp, 11 predicted proteins | sample 811221 | NCBI WGS metagenome assembly MDTD01 (sample SAMN05326646, study PRJNA326480) | marine metagenome | isolation source: seawater | place: Pacific Ocean: South West | collected 2011
TTAATATCTGAGCATCTAATAAAAAAATTTACTAAATTTGCCGTCCATTTAACCGACATTAACACAAACCCAATTAACTACCGGTAAGAAACATGGCTACAACAAAAAAGAAAAACACAATCACATCAATTTCAGAGAAACTTGATGCTTTAGTTAATCTTCAAAAAATTGATACTGAGATAGATAGACTAAGGATACTTAGAGGCGAACTACCATTAGAAGTTCAAGATTTAAAGGATGAAGTTGAGGGATTAGAGACCAGATTGAACAATCTTAACGAAGAAGTTTCATTGTTAGAAACTGACATTTCTGACATGAAAAATGGCTCTAAAGAGTCTGAAGCACTCATTTTAAAATATAAAGAGAAGCAAAATAATGTTAGAAATAACAGAGAATTTGAGTCTATTTCAAAAGAAATTGAATACCAAGAGTTGGAAATCAAGTTAAATGAGAAAAAAACCAAAGAAGCAAAATTTAAAATCTCATCAAAAAAAGAGATTATTGACGAGACTAAGGAGAGGTATGACTTTAGAAAAAAAGATCTTGAATCAAAACAAGCAGAGTTAGATTCAATTATTACCGAAACAGAAAAAGATGAGGAAAAACTTGCAAGAAAATCTAAAAAAGCTCGATCAATAATAGAAGATCGTTTGCTTACAGCTTATGATCGACTTCGCTCTAATGCAAAAAATGGTCTAGCTGTAGTAGAAGTACAAAGAAATTCTTGTGGAGGATGTTATTATAGCATACCATTGCAACTCCAATCAGATATAAAGCAAAAAAATAAAATAATTCCTTGCGAGCATTGTGGAAAAATTTTAGTTCCAGAAAAAGAAGCAGAAACTGTATAATTTTAAAACCGTCACAAGACGGTTTTTTTGTTTAAAATGAAATTTACTGATTACCCTTTATCATCGTTAATTCTATCTCAGCTTGAGAATATGAATTTTAAAAAGCCTACTGATATTCAGTTTAAGGCCATCCCTTATATTTTAAACGGAGAAGATGTAATGGCAGTAGCTCAGACAGGAACAGGAAAAACAGCAGCTTTTGTAATACCTATTATTCAAAGGCTATTGAATAAGAAATCTAAAGGTATTAGATGTATTGTTTTGGTTCCAACAAGAGAGTTGTGCGAGCAAATATATCAGGTGTTTAAAGAGATTGGAAAAAACACACCAATTAAAATGATGAATTTAATTGGAGGTATTGAACAGGAAAATCAAATCAAATCTCTTCAATCAAATGTTAATGTTCTTGTTACAACCCCAGGAAGAATGTTTGATTTACATTCTCAAGGTTTTATCAATTTTAAATCGATTGAAACTTTAGTTATAGATGAGGCAGACTTAATGCTCACGATGGGTTTTAAAAAAGACATTGAAGATATTTTAAAAATCATTCCAAACAAAAGACAGACTCTTTTTTTTACTGCAACAATAGATAAAAAGATTAAAAGTTTGGCTTATAATGTTGTAAGAAATGCTATTCGCATTCAATTTTCACCAAAAAATCCTGTTTCTAAAAATGTGTTTCATAGTGTTATGATGGTTAATATGGATGACAAAAGGTTTTTTTTAGAAAACATTTTAAATGAATATGAGGAATCCTTTATTATTGTTTTTGTAAGGACTAAAGTTAGAGCAGATAGAGTTCAAAAAGCAATGAGAAGAGTAGGGCTAAGTGTTTCAATTATTCATGGTTCAATTGATCAAAAAGAACGATTTTCAATTTTAAATGATTTTAGAAATGGATTTAGTAAAGTTTTAGTGACAACAGATGTTACATCAAGGGGTATTGATCTTCCAAATGTTGATTACGTAATTAATTATGACATTCCTGACAATCCTGAAAATTATGTTCATAGATGTGGAAGAACGGGAAGAGGTAATAACAAAGGAAAGGCAATTTCTTTTTGTTCTGAAAATGAATTAGATTTACTGAAATCAATTGAAGAATATACTGGAGAAGATATTGTAGAATATAAATTATCTCCAAATGACTATTCAGTTATTTTAAATGATACTAATGATGTTGATTCTAATTGGAATAAATTAATTAAGGATTATAATAAGGAAAATGAAGATAAGTGGTAATTGTTAAAAATTCTCAAAAACACCTAATCCAAATAAAGCATAGTCATATTTAGCTGGATCATTGGGGTCAAATACTCTCAATTTATTCATCAATTCTTCTAAAGCTTTCCAATCATTTTGTTTTCTTTTTAATAAACCAAGTTTTCTAGCATTTCTGCTTGTATGAACATCTAGAGGTATGTATAATTCTGATGAATTAATAGTATTCCAAATTCCTAAATCAACTCCAAATTTTGAATTTCTGACCATCCACCTTAAATACATATTAATTCTTTTACAAGAAGAGTTTTTAAGAGGGTTTGCAATATGTTTCTCTGTTCTTTTTTCATGATCAATGGATAACATCTTTGATCTAAAGTTCACAATTCGACCTTTTATTCCTCTGATTTCTGGATGTTCGCAGAAACTACTTTCCAAATCACTTTCTTTATATATACTTTGGATAGAAGTCAGGAAAAAATGCAAATCATTTTTATTAAATGTTCGATGAACAAAATGTGGCAATTGATGAATTCCTTGATATTCTTTGATGAATTCGAAAGGATGATGATCCATTATTTCAATTAACTTGTTTCCACTTTTAATAATACTTTTTCGATTTCCCCAAGCAAATGTTGAAATAATTAATGCGATAATTTCAATGTCTTCTTTTTTAGAGAATTGATGAACCAATCCTAATGGGTCACTTTTAAGATAATCAGGAGTTTCGTATTGAAGTGCTTTGTGATTCAGAAAATCTTTTAGTTCATTTTTGGGAATCATAGCCTGATTTTTCCATCTGATATGGTGATTTTTTTATCGGCCATATTTGCCAAGCTTTCGTTATGAGTGACGATAACAAAAGTTTGATTTAAGTCCTTTTTAAGCCTAAAGAAAAGTTCATGAAGTTCTTTGGCATTTTTACTGTCAAGATTTCCAGATGGTTCATCTGCAAAAACTATTTTTGGTTTGTTGATGAGCGCTCTACATACAGCTACACGTTGTTGTTCCCCACCTGACAATTCTGATGGTTTGTGTTGTGATCTATTATCAATTCCAACTATTCTCATCAATTCCTGAGCTTTTATTATTGAGTCAGATTTAGAAAATCCGCCGATAAGTGCTGGTAGGATAATATTTTCTAAAGCTGTAAATTCTGGTAACAACTGATGAGATTGAAAAATAAATCCAATGGATTTATTTCTGAAGTCGGCTAATTTTTTTGAATGTAATTTAAATGGGTCAATTCCACCAATTTTTAATGAACCCTGATCAGGAGTATCTAATGTGCCCATTATTTGAAGTAGAGTTGTTTTTCCAGCTCCAGAAGACCCAACAATTGATATGATTTCTCCTTCATTAACTTTTATAGATACATCATTTAAAATATTGATGCTTCCATATGATTTAAAAATATTTTTTGCAGAGAGTATCAATCTTTCAATTTTAATGAATGTCCCATTTTATCCTTTTTTGTTTTTAGATAGTTTTCATTGTGAATGTTACATTCAACTTCTATAGGAACGGTCTCAGTAATTTCTAATCCGTATCCAATTAATCCTGTTCGTTTTTTGGGGTTGTTGCTTAATAACTTCATTTTTTTTACTCCAGTAGCAATTAATATTTGCGCACCAACGCCATAATCTCTGGCATCACCCTTGAAGCCTAATTCAAGATTAGCTTCTAAAGTATCATATCCCTCTTCTTGAAGTTTGTATGCCTTTAATTTATTAATCAGTCCTATTCCTCTTCCTTCTTGATTCATGTATAAAACCACTCCTTTTCCTTCTTTTTCAATCATTTTCATTGCATCTGCCATTTGATCCCCACAGTCACATCTGAGTGATCCAAGAATATCACCCGTAAAACAAGAAGAATGTACACGAACTAAAACAGAATCATTAGGATTCCATTCGCCTTTTATTAGAGCGAGATGTTCCTCACCGGTTGTAATTTGCTTGAAGGCTTTAAGTTTAAAGTCTCCGTATTTTGTTGGAAGTTGAATTTCTACCAATTCCTCAATTAAAGTTTCATTTTGCATTCTATATGCAATTAAATCCTCTATAGAAACAATTTTGAGGTTAAATTTTTGGGCAATCTTTATTAGTTGAGGTAGACGCGCCATAGAGCCGTCTTCATTTAAAATTTCAACGATAACACCCGCTGGATCAAATCCAGCTAATCTTGATAGGTCAATTGCTGCCTCAGTATGCCCAGCTCTTCTTAATACACCTCCTTTTTTTGCTTTTAAGGGGAAAATATGACCGGGTTTTCCAAGGTCATTAGGATTGGTTTTGGGGTCAACTAAAGCTTTAATGGTTTTAGATCTATCAGAAGCAGATATACCTGTTGTACATCCATGTCCATTTAGATCAACAGATACTGTAAATGGAGTCTCGTAGGTTGCAGAATTTTTTTGAACCATTAGGTCTAGATTCAAATCTGAACATCTTTCTTCTGTTAAAGGAGTACATATTAAACCTCGACCATGTGTAGCCATAAAATTAACTACTTCAGGAGTTGCATTTTGAGCTGCAGTAAGAAAATCACCTTCGTTTTCACGGTCTTCATCATCAACAACAATGATTACTTTTCCGTTACGAATTTCCTCAATTGCTTCTTCGATTGAATTTAATTTGATGTCTTTATTCATAGAATTGCAAATTTAAAAAACTGAATCTATTTACAGTAATAAAAACAAATTATAATAAGTAATGTTTGGTGTTAATCCCTTATTGATTTATAACCAGGATATTTTTTAGAATCGTAGACAAATTTTTTGTCATCAATCTTTAAATTGCCATTAAATTTCAAAAGTGAATAAGACATAGATGTTCCATCTTCAGTTTTAAGAACAACCTTTTTTAAGGTATAATCTTTTGCAATATATAGCATAACTGACTTATAATCAGAATTTTTACTTTTTGGTTTTAATTTTATAACATAAACAGAAGTTTTACCAATTTTTGATTCTTTAACAAATGTATTGGAAAACCCATTTTCCCAAATAGTCATTAATTTTTTTGGGTTCATTTCATCATCTTCATTTGCATTTGAGATATAAACCATTTTGTCTTCTTTAACTATAGTCCAATTTTTAAAGCCATTTGATATCATCGTATTGCTTCCATAAGAAGCATAAAACTTATCTTCCTTTACCCATCCTTTGCCAGTTTCTTTTTCATTTAAACCAGTTGTAGTGTTTTTAATGCTTGCACTAAACTCAATGTAAAATGTTTTTTGGCCTTTCATTTTGTTAGAAAGTTTATCTAAAATCGCTTGAGACTTTGAATCTTGACCATAACTAAACAGAGTTATAGTGATAAATAATATTGAAAAAAATAACTTCATTTTCTTTTTTAAAAAGATATACACTAATTCTGTGCCAAAATTAATTAATTTATTTTAAAATACTTTTCAATGTATCAATATCAATTTTATGAGATCCATTAAACCTTTCAACATGGAAATTGTTATTTTTATAATTATTAATAATTTCTTTTGCTTTAGACTCATTAAAATAGGGGTCATCATCTCCCAAAACAAAATAATTTATTTGCTTGCTTTTATTAGAAATTTCTTTGGATAAATCAATGTCAGGAGGAAATATACTTGCCCATAAAATAAGTCGATAAAAGTTGTTGTTGTTGTTAAAAAACCACCTAGCAGCGGTTGCTCCACCTTGAGAAAATCCAAGAATAATTGTTTTTTTAAATTGTTTACCAAATGTCTTATTTAATTCATTTAAATTATGAGTATTCTCAATAATATCAATTTCTCTTGCTTCTTTAGTCATCCAAGATGCACCAACTCTACCTGAAGTACCTTTTAAATAAAAACGGTGCATCCCTTCAGGAGCGATTACAAGGTATGATTCGGATAGTTTTTCAAATGATTTTATAAAATATGATGCCAATTGGCCATATCCATGAAGAACATATAGTAGCTTATCAGCTTTGTTAATATCGCCAATTATAAAATATCGCATGGTTTTTGATACAGTAATTTTTTTTTCGATCATATGCTTGTAAAATATTTTAGTTTTGCCAAATGTTTTTTTTACATGAAATTCAATTTACTCTTATTTTTCTTCTTATTATTATTTCAAACATTTGTTTTTTCTCAAAAAAAAATAAATGTAATTATTTCTGTTCAAGATCTAACTTCTATTCAACCTATATATAATGCATATTTATACAATGCTAAAGGAGGAAAGTGTTTAGGAATAACTAATTACAATGGGAAATTAAGCCTTAGAAGAATACCTAATTATATCATTATAAAACATCCAAAATATATTGATCTAAAAATATCAAAACAAGAATTAAAAAATTCAAATTACAAAATATATCTTACAGAAAAAACACTTACATATGATGAATTGGTCATTTCTGCTACTAAAATTCCTGAATTTAAAAAAGACATCTCTCAAAAAATTGACTTAATAAAGTCCTCTGAAATTAAAAATTTAAATCAAAGTTCAACTGCTGATTTATTGTCTAGCATTGGGTCAGTAATGGTTCAAAAAAGTCAGCAGGGTGGGGGTAGTCCAATAATAAGGGGATTTGAAACAAATAAAGTACTAATTGTTGTTGATGGAATTCGAATGAATAATGCAATATATCGAGGGGGCCACCTTCAAAATGTAATTACAATAGATAATGCTATTGTAGATCGAGTTGAAGTTTTGTATGGCCCAGGATCTGTAATATATGGCTCAGACGCTCTTGGAGGAGTTATGAGTTTTTACACAAAATCACCCGAATTTTCGTCGAGTGATAAAATTAAAACAAAATCCTCTTTTTACTCTCGTTATTTTTCAGCTGCAAATGGATATTCTCTACATGCTGATTGTTCTGTTGGATCTGAAAATATTGCAAGTTTAACCTCTATTTCATTCAATAAATTTGGAGACTTAAAACAAGGTAGTAATAGGAGCCCTTTTTTGAAAGATTTTGGTTTAAGAAATTGGTTTGTTGAACACATTAATGGAGTTGATTCAATTTTCTCCAATACAAATCCAGATGTTCAGATTGGTTCAGCATATGAACAAATAGATTTTTTACAAAAAATTAACATCACTCAATCTCCTGAACTTTTTCATTCATTTAATTTTCAATTTTCAACATCTAGTGACATTCCAAGATATGATAGATTAACTTTATTAGATAATAATACTCCAAAGTTTGCAGAGTGGTATTATGGTCCACAGCAAAGACTCTTAGCATCTTATACTTTGATTTTTAATCAACATGGCAGTAAATTAAAATTATTCGATTATTTAAAGTTGGTAACGGCATATCAAAATATTGAGGAAAGTAGAATTACAAGGAAATTTCAAAATGCTTTAAGAGAAAATAGAATGGAGAAATTAAACATTTATACTCTTAATTTAAATTTCTTTAAACAAATAAATAAAAATGAATTAAAATATGGTATTGAAGCGTCATATAATGACGTTACTTCTAATGCATTTTCAAATAATATATTTAATGATTCCGTATTCAATCTAGATACAAGATATCCTGATGGTGGTTCATCAATGTTTTCTTCAGCAATTTTTATTGCAAATAGTTATGAGCATTCAAAAAAAATTATTTTTCATCAAGGTATTCGTTATTCCTTTACAGATCTTAATGCAAAGTTTATTGATCAGACTTTTTTCCCTTTTCCATATAATTCAATCAAACAAAATAATTCAGCAGTAAATGGAATTTTGGGTCTTGTTTATTCACCTTTTAAAAATGATAATGTTCGATTTTTATTAAATATTGGATCTGGTTTCAGAGCTCCAAATGTTGATGATTTAAGTAAAGTATTTGAGTCCGTTCCGGGTAATTTATTGATACCAAATCCAAATTTAAAAAATGAATATAGTTATACTGGAGAAATTGGAGCCGATTGTAAGCTTAATACAAATATGGTTTTTTCCTTAAATTCATATTTCACATTTCTTAGTAATGCCATTACGGTTCAAACTTCACAATTCAATGGTAGTGATTCAATTTTGTATAATAATGAGATGAGTAGAGTCATGATGACTGTCAATAAAGGAGCAGCATATATCTATGGTATTGAAAGTAAGTTACAAGGAAATATAACGCCATCATTATCTGCCTTAGCCTCATTTAATTATACATACGGTCGAATTGTTACCGATACAACACCATACCCATTAGATCACATTCCTCCAATATTTGGTAAGTTAAGCATGCAATACTCGGCAAATCGATTCAAAGGTGAATTTTTTGTTAATTATTCTGGATGGAAAAGAGTGGAGGATTACAATTTAGTGGGAGAAGATAATTATTTATATGCCACTCAATATGGAATGCCATCCTGGTATACATTAAATCTTAAAATGTCATTTGCATTGAATAAATATTTAAATTTCCAGTTAGCTGTTGAGAATATTTTAGACCAAAATTATAGGGTGTTTGCTTCAAATATCTCAGCCCCTGGAAGAAATTTCATCTTGACCCTTCGTTCATCAATCAATTAAATTTTTAGACCAAAGGGAGGTAAATCGTAAATGTTGAGCCTTTTTTTAATTTGCTTTCAACAGTTATAGATCCATTGTGTTGATTTATTATTGTTTTAACATAGTAAAGCCCCAAACCAAAACCCTTAACATTGTGAATATTTCCTGTCGGAACTCTATAAAACTTTTCAAAAATGTCTTTTTGGTTTTCTTTACTGATTCCAATTCCATTGTCATTAATACTGATAACTATTTGATTATTTTTATTTTTAGTTTCAATAGATATGTTCGGGGTTTTATCACAGTATTTTAATGCATTCTCAAGAAGGTTGTAAATGACATTCGATATATGTACAGAATCAACAATAGCATAATTATTTGTGGCATTAAGAGCCAGTGATATATTGGAATCTTTATTAATTATTTTAAAGTCAAAATTGTTTTTAGCATCCATAATAAATTGATGAATATCTTGTTTTTCTTTATTTAGAATTAAATTTTGTTTTTCAAGTTTTGCAATATTTAAAACACTTTCTACTTGCCGTTCTAATCTTTGATTCTCTTTATAAATAATCTCAGCATATTGTTTTATTTTTTGAGGATTGTCATTAAGTTTTCCTTTATATAATGCTTCACTAGAAATAGAAATGGTAGCAATGGGTGTTTTTAATTCATGAGTCATGTTATTTATAAAATCATTTTTTATTTCAGATATCTTTTTTTGTTTTAAAATGATGTGAATTGCAAATCCAAAAAAAATGAGAATTAAAAAAACTACAGAAAAAATATAAGTCCAGGGTTTGATTGATATTGCTGATATTTTGGCTTCATCAAAACTTATGTTTGGGAAATAAACAGTGAAATAATGACCATCTCTTTTCAGATTTATGTTTGGAAACTTAATTTGGGATGTGTTTTTTTTCTCCTTAAATAATGAGTCATTAGCAAATCTGATTAGATTCCCATGATTAATTTCTTCTGTAAAACAATCATAATTACTGATGTGAAAGTCAGCATTAATATTTGCTTTGTTAAATTCTCTAATTAGAAGTGTTTGTATGTAAAATGGTTGAATCTCCTCAGTGATATCAATTATGAATAAATTTTGTTTGGCCTGAGTAATAGATGAATAAGTATTGATGCTGTCATTTGTTTCTATAGCAATTTGTTTCCTAACGTTTTGCAAGGCATTTTTTGTTTTTTCATTAAAATGGGTTCTGTTTATTGTTATTTGTTTCTTTTGTATTGCAAGATTATTTTTTTGGATTTCTTGAGTTCTTGAAAGCCAAAATAATTGAACAAATAATATGATTGCTAGAAAAAATATAGCAAGAAAAATAAATGTGTTAATACTTCTAGAATTCATTTTGCCATGATATAACACCACCTTTTAAGTTGTATAAGTTTTTATATCCCAAACCTTCCAAATATTGAATAACATTTGCACTTCTTTTTCCAGATCGGCAATATATAATCACATCACAGTCTTTTTTTGGTATTTGATCTATTTTTTGAGGAATTTCATTCATTGGTATCCAAGATCCACCAATATTGAATTCTTTTCTTTCAAAATCCTCCCTAACATCAATAAGTAAATGTTTTGTAGGTGAATCTAATATTTTTTTTAATTGGAAAACGTCAATTTCATTCATTTTAAAGAAAGTTATATTGTAATATTACTCAGTAAATATCGATATTTTAACATTTGATTAAATAAAAATAACTTTTTTTGTTAACATCTTCTTGTCATTATTGTTTGTAAAAAAAAACAATTTTTTGGCGTTTGAATGTAAGAATAGCCCTACATTTGCGTTATTAATTTTAAAGTAAAACCAAATAAATGGAAAAAATTGGCGTTTTTGGATCTAATAATGATTTAGCATCCAGTATAGGAATTAATAAATCAGGAAATCAATTCTGGAATCTTACTGCCTCTGAATTAATAGAGGATACTATAATCACAGGAGAAGGTGTTTTAAGTGATACCGGAGCTCTTGCTATAGAAACAGGTGAGTTTACTGGTCGATCTCCTAAAGATAGATTTATTGTAAAAGATTCTATTACAGAAAAACACGTATGGTGGGGAGATATAAATATTCCTTTTAGTTCTGAAAAATTTGATTCTTTATATGACAAAATGAAGTTGTATATGGAGAATATTGACCTATATGTTAGAGACTCATATGCATGTGCTGATGAAAATCATAAAATGAATATTAGAGTAGTGACTGAACTTCCATGGTCTAATATGTTTGCATATAATATGTTTTTAAGACCTTCTGAAGATGAAGTTCAATCATTTAATCCTGATTGGCATATTGTATGCTTGCCAAATTTTATGGCCGATCCAGATCTAGATGGAACACGTCAGAAAAATTTTGCTGTTTTAAATTTCACTAAAAAAATGATCATTATTGGTGGTACAGGATATACTGGCGAAATTAAGAAAGGTATTTTTTCAGCATTAAATTTCATTCTTCCTCATGATAAAAATGTTTTGTCAATGCACTGTTCAGCAAATGTTGGAAAAGATGGTGATACGGCTATTTTCTTCGGTTTATCAGGAACTGGGAAAACCACTTTATCCTCTGATGAAAATCGAAGATTAATTGGTGATGATGAACATGGTTGGAGTGATGATTCAATCTTTAATTTTGAAGGTGGTTGTTATGCAAAAACAATTGACTTGTCCTCTGAAAAGGAGCCACAAATATACAATGCGATTAAATATGGAGCCATACTTGAAAATATAGGTTTTTATCAAAACTCTTCTACTCCAGATTATGAGGATGCTTCTATTACAGAAAACACAAGGGTTTCGTACCCTATACATCATATTGATAATATTATGATTCCTTCTTGTGCTGCTGGTCCTAAAAATATTTTCTTTTTAACTGCAGATGCTTTTGGTGTATTGCCTCCAATCTCAAAATTAACTACAGATCAGGCAATGTATCATTTTATGTCTGGTTATACAGCTAAAGTTGCTGGTACAGAAGTAGGTATTACTGAACCAACTACTACATTTTCAGCTGGTTTTGGTGCTGCTTTCCTACCTCTTCATCCAGTAGCATATGCTGAGTTATTAGGCGAAAAACTTAGAGGAACAGACATTAATGTATGGTTAATAAATACTGGTTGGACAGGTGGTTCTTATGGTGTTGGTTCACGAATGAAGTTGTCATATACTCGTGCTATGATTACAGCAGCGCTTAATGGAGAATTAGACAACGTGACTTTTAATAAACTTCCAATATTTGAGTTGAATTATCCTACATCTTGTCCAAATGTTCCAAGTGAACTATTAAACCCAAGGGATACATGGTCTGATAAAGCTAAATATGATTATACAGCAACAGATTTGGCATCTCAATTTGTAAAGAATTTTGAACAATATGTTTCTGAAGCTAGTAAAGAAGTATTAGCAGCAGCTCCTAAAGTATTGGTTTAAATTTATTTGAAGAAAATGGCATTTGCAATTAGTAATTTGCCATTTTCCCAAAATCCTCTGAATAGTGGATTATCTGAAAAGAAAATAATGGTCCCGTTTTTATAATCAATTTTTGAAGCAACAATTGTGTTATCACTTTTGTTTTTTACTTTGTTTCCTACAAAACCGTTTTTTGAGGTCTCATTATTAGGAATTATGATCGCATTATTTGCATTTTTAATAGGTTTATACAACTCATCACTTAATCTTAATGTGTAATAAGGATTTTCAATTCCAAAAACTAAAGAACTGCTTTCATCAATTTTACATTTAAATATTGCACCATTAATTTTTGATGAAATTTCATTTCTCTCAATGTCTTTAGCTTTGATGATGGAATTGTCCTCAGTCGTGTCGGAATTTACATCTACAATATCAACATCAAAATAATCATCAAGTTTACTAAAAGTGATTAATTTCCCACCATCTTTTACCCAATCATGAATTAATTCAATATTTTTAAATTTTCCTTTTGGAAGAATTAAAACATCAATCTCATCTAATGTTTTTCTTTTAAGATAACGTTCATCGATAAGTGAATAAGGGTACTTTAAATCATTTTCAATAAAATGCCATATCTCACCAACGTTTAATGAAGAGGTATTTTTACCTAATATGATACCAATATTGGGTTTTCCAATACTAACTATTGATTCGGAACCCAAATCTGGCCCTTCATCCATCATTCCACTCTCAATGGAAGTGGCTTTAAAATTAATGTTGTTATTATTAATAATTTCGAATAAGTTCTGTATATTTTGATTGTCTGATTTAAGTATAATAAGACTTCCTTTTTTAAATTTTACTCCATTATTTGAAATGTCTTTTGATGTATATCTAACTTTAATTTTTTGACTAATTAAATAACTCAAGTATTCAGCGCTGTAAATGCCTTTCCATTCTGCAATGTAAGCAATGGATTTATCATTATCTGTAATTCCATATGCATTTGAAAAATCAGATATTCCATTAATAATTTTATCTGATAAAATAGTTTTAAGACCGTATGCATAAGGAATGTTCCATGATGTGATATCATAAGTAAGTGAGTCAGATAAAAATGTTTTGGGTTCAAATAAGACTTGGATAAGTTTTCCTTTTGTTTGATTGGTGCTAACAATCAACTCATTACCTGTCATGGTATACTTTGATTTTTTCAGATTTTCATATTTAAATCCTTTAACTGAAACATTTTCGTTTCCTCTGCTATATTTAATATGATGTATGTCTAATAGTAA
>MDTD01202596.1_pt1 | contig 13284 bp, 6 predicted proteins | sample 811221 | NCBI WGS metagenome assembly MDTD01 (sample SAMN05326646, study PRJNA326480) | marine metagenome | isolation source: seawater | place: Pacific Ocean: South West | collected 2011
TGACAATGATGGATGGAATACATCTGACCAAGGTGACGGTAAAACCGATGCATTCCCTGATGATGGAACCCAGTGGAATGATACAGACAATGATGGATATGGAGACAATCCTCTCCCTGCATCTCAAGGCGATGCGTGTCCCAACACATATGGGACAAGTTTCCAAGATAGATTTGGTTGCCCGGATGGCGATGGCGATGGATACTCAAATGAAGGCGATGTATTCCCAGCAGACCCCGAACAGTGGGCTGATTCTGATTCAGATGGGCGGGGAGACAATTACTACTACGATGTACAACCATTGACTGAATTACACATTAATCAAAGGGGCGATGCATTCCCGATGAACCCGTCACAATGGAATGATACTGATGGTGATGGATGGGGAGATAATTATGACAATGCGTCTTGGACTTCAATCAGACCTGTAGACGACCCTTCAACTACTGAAGAAGATGAAAGTTGGCCTGGAGAATATGATTCAACAGCTACACAAGTCGACAAATTCCCTCTATTCAGATATCAATGGGCTGACAGCGATGGCGACTGGATTGGTGATGAGCCAAATACTCCTCTATCTGACGGTTGTCCTAACACTTGGGGCAATTCTACAGAGGACCGTATCGGATGCAGAGATACTGACGGCGACGGATGGTCTGATGCCACACCTGACTGGCCGGCTCACCCGACAGGGGATGCTGATGCATTCCCTGACGATCCGACTCAGTGGCGTGACAGTGATGGAGACGGATTTGGAGACAATACCTCTGGAAACAACCCTGACGAATGTCCTGGTGAATACGGAACTTCATCAATGGACAGAGTAGGTTGCCCAGATGCTGATGGAGACGGATGGTCAAACGCAGGAGATCCATTCCCAACAGATGGGACTCAGTGGGAAGACAGGGATGGAGACAATTACGGCGACAACCCGTTAGGAAACAACCCAGATGCTTTCCCAGACGATTCAAGTCAATGGGCTGATACTGATGGAGACGGTTACGGAGATAGACCAATTCTCCCGAATGGAGATTTCTTCCCGAATGATCCAACTCAGTGGAGTGATTTCGACGGCGATGGTTTCGGTGACAACTCTGATGGCAATAATGGAGATCAATGCCCTGAATTGTTCGGTCAATCGACAATACCTGCGGCAAGAGGATGTCCTGATTCTGATAATGATGGGGTAGTAGATCCATTCGATGCCTTCCCTGAGGATTTCTATCAGCAAACTGACAAAGATGGAGACGGATGGGGAGACAACCAAGCTGTCCCTAACGGTGATGAGTGCCCAGATGAATACGGTACGAGCACTAACAACTCACGGCAAGGATGTCCTGATGCTGATAATGATTCATGGGCCGATGTAGACGATGATTTCCCTGAAGACCCTCTACAATGGGAAGATACCGATCTGGATGGATGGGGAGACAACTATGGCTGGGTCAACACAACAATCGCAGATGAGCAAGACATAGGTGCCCTAATCACAATTCGTGATCAGTGGGGAGATGCATTCCCTCTAGACCCTAGCCAATGGTCAGATACCGACGGCGATGGATGGGGAGATAACAGTACAGGGAGGTTGCCTGACGCTTTCCCTGTTCGAGTTTCACAGTGGGCCGACACTGATGGTGATGGTTATGGGGACAATCAAAAATTGGGGTCTTGGCAACCTGATGAATGTAATTTGAAGTATGGTGAATCCTACATTGATTACTTTGGATGCACCGACACAGACAAGGACGGAGTTTCTGACCAAACCGACCCTTGCCCTTACGATTCAAGCATCAGCTCGGGATTGAGAGGTCAAGTCCAATGTGCATCTTTCGATGACCATGATGATGATGGAATTCCGAACAAATATGATGCAGATTATGTAGCAGGTAGTGAAGATGATAGTATGGGGTTAGACACTGAAATAATCGTGTTAATCGCATTAGTCGTATTCCTTCTAGCAGTCATATCTGTTGCTATGATTGCAAAGCAAGCTGGTAGAAGGAAGGCTGCATACAACCGAGCAGAAGAGATGAAAGTTTCCGCTATGTTCCAAGAAGAAGAGGCTAGGAGACTTGAATGGATTGACTATTACGTCGCTCAAGGAGATACCGCCAAAGCGATGGAATTGGGTTGGCAACCTCCTGCAGAGGTCCCACAATGGCAACAACATCAGATGCAACAAGAACAGGCTCAGCAAGAAGCTGTACCTACGATGTTTAGCCTAGATGATGTGTGATCATTTCTGCTGGGACTTTGCTTTTTGTCTGCGCGCTTTCTCCGCAAGGCTATCATCAAATGCTAAGAAATCAAGACCATTCCAATCTTCATCGTCATCAAGCGCTGCAAGGGCCTCATTATCACTAAGCAATTTTTCTACCGTGATAAATGTAGGATTTGTTCCATCCAATAACTGGTATTGGTGGCCAGGAAGAACTAACCAATCGTTTGGCAAATCATTCAACCGCTCTCTCAGATGAAACAACGAATTACGTTGTGCATTAGCATCTCCGCCAAATAAATCAGTTCTTCCACAACGGCCCAAGAACATACAATCTCCGCTGATTACTACGCCTTCTCCTATGAAGGTCATGTGCCCAGGAGTGTGGCCTGGAGTACAATGGGCTTCTAATTCTAATTCGCCTATCTTTTGAATAACAAATGAATTTGCTTTGTTATTCCATTCGTTGTTTGAAGGGCCATCCCAGCCCCGTAAAGCCTCATTTGCATGAACCCAAACTTGCTTTTCTTGAAGGCCTTCAACGGCCTTTGAATGATCCCAGTGAGAGTGTGTAAGCCATACTTGTTCTAACTCCCATCCGTTATCTTTGCATAAATTAGACCAGTAATCTGCGAAGAAGGGATCCACAATAACTGCCTTTTTGGTTTTCTTACAAACTAAGAGGTGATTTAGATTATCCCAATCGCCCAACTGCGCTTGCAAAACTAACATTTTTGGGGTTTCTAGAATGCAATCTGCCATCTTCGCTCACCAATGGCATGAACCGCATCACTTCTAAGGGATGACGCCCATGGTTTACCATGGGCAGGGAGCGAATGCTGGCTGTTATGCTTGCCGGGCTGCTGGCAATTATGGCCCCTAGTGCATTTGCAGATAACGAAAATCTGAGTCTAAATGCGACAATTATCGATGCTCCTGACAAAGGTTGGTACGGTAGTGGCGACATTGTTGAAATCTCTGCCATACTCTCCAATGATGGTGATTCAACCAGCATAGTAGTCGACCCTTCATGCGACGAGGTTCTCAAGGTGTGGAGTCAAACTAACCTAGTGTATGACGGAACTGAAGCGTGCCTCGGTCAAAGTCGTGGACTAGATATCGACGCATTCTCAACTACTAATTTTGATTCATTAACTTGGGATCTAACTAATTCCGATGGTGAAATCGTCCCTTCAGGCGATTACATTGTTGAGTATTTCATTCCTGGTGAAGGCCTGTCATCATCTCTTGAAGTCCATGTTCAATCGCCTTTTGATGTTCCTGATGGATTAGAGATGAGTGTTGTCGCTACTGCGCGAGAAGGTGTATACTCTGAAGCAGAACCGAGTATTATGTCGATAAGACTTCACAATTCCTTGAGTGAGAATATCGCACTTGATTTTGGAGAGTGTAGATTAATCATCAATTCAGAGCTATTCGATGAATGTGGGCCAAACAATTTGCTAGCTAACCAAATTGTTACAATTGCTCAGATTCCATTCTCACTTGATTCTGGGATTAATGAGTTCACAGTCTCGATAGGAGATACCACTCTTTCTCAAACTATCATACTCGATGCTGTTCCCGATTCTGATCAAGGAATTAATTCAGGCAATGTAGACTCAATTTCTCTAAATTTGGTTCTAGAAGGAGATAGTCTATTCGGAGAAATGGAAGCATTCAGCCCCGATATATCGATATTCAATAATGGACCAAATGATGTCGCATTTGATTTCACTACCTCGTGTCGTGGAGAAATATGGGTCGTGGATTCATCAGGCAATGTCGTAATGGATTCTCGTTCGATGAAGGAATGTTCTGATATTGAAGTTGAATACCAGTTGCAGCCAGATACAACTAGGTCCTTCTCGCAACCAGAGTGGAATTTCATCGATATGTTTGGCTGTCATATTCCTCCTGGTGATTTGCTCGTAGTAATGGAAATTCCTGAACATGACATGTATGCTACCGAGTCTATCACATTAACAAGAGAACGTGACACATACTGTGAAGATTCAGCATTGGCTATCGATGCTGAAGTTAGTGGTGATAACCTGCTCACTGTCATTCCAACTGTTGAGGGAGATAATTTCGAAATTTCTTGGTTTACAATTTGTGGCTTAGAGACAACTTTGTTTAATGCTGGAGAGCAGATTGATATGCAGCTCTCTGAATGTGATTATCTCGAACAAATCACTCTACAAGCATCTGATATTGAATTGAGCCCTATTGAATTTGACATGGAGGGTATGGATGATGGAGAATACACTATATTCTTCGAGACCACAACCTATCCACAAGTTCGTTCATCAATAAATTTCGATTGGCCAATAATCTCTGAAGAAACAAACGAGGAAGAAGTTACTGAAGAAACAGAAGTTGTTGTCTCTAGAATCGTCTCAGGAACGTGGAGTTCAACTTCTAACGATTTGGGAACCTGCTGGTTACTAAACACCCCTGATGAAGGGATCCTAACTCTTGCTGGCTCTCAGGGACTTGCAACTTGGTCACCGGAGCGTGGCGCAACGGGTGAGTACCTAGTATACGAATCTGAGGCCGCTGTAGAATGTTCTGATTTTGCTGCACTTTCATTTACTGTCGAAGAAGTATATTCACAGCAAGTAATTTCTGAAACTGTTGAAGAAGATTCTGAAATTGTTGAAATCGCACCAATTGAAAACAATGAAGAGGAAATCAGTCCTGTTGTAGTTACTGTTGGTGTCGTAGTCGCCAGCAGTGGAATTCTCTCAATTCTAGTCGCACTAATCGCTACAAACGAATCTTGGAGAATTCCTGCAACTAGTGCAGGACTTTGGCTGCTTGGATTGGTTGGACGAACTAGCGAAACAAGTGATGGTCGTTACCAAAGAGGGCGTTTGATGGGCTATCTTACCGCTAACCCTGGCTGCCATTTCCGTGCATTAATGGCTGCTTTAGAGATGTCAAACGGGCAGATTACTCACCACCTGAAGATTTTGGAAGACGAAGATAGAATCTGGAGAAGAGCCGATGGTCGATTGGTTAGATTCTATCCATTCACCTCGAATCTCCATCCAGGGATTCTTGACGAAGATTTGCCTCTACCTCCACTCTCCCCTGATCCAAACAGTTTGCAAGGAAAGATTCTACGCTTGTTAGATGATGACGGGCAGATGAATAAATTCCCAACTCAGGCTGAACTTGCACATCGATTAGAGAGGTCTCAACAACTCGTTAGCCACCACCTTCGAACTCTACAGAAGTTTGGGCTTGTCGAGAAAAAGAAGAGTGGTGTCAGAAACAGATACTGCTTGACTAGAGAAGCTTTGTTCTTACTTGAGACTACTGAACTATGATTCTGTAGATGGTTTCAAGGCCATTACATGTGTCGACTACTCGCCCCGTAGGGGCGAAGAGGTGTTTTGGTGTCGGATTACATTCCACAAAATACAGAACTATCCTGGCAAAAGGCTTGGGAAGACTCTGGTATTTTCAATGTGGAATACAACAAGGAAAATCCAGTATTCTATTGCCTCGAAATGTATCCATATCCATCTGGAAAAATGCATATGGGGCATGTTAGAAATTACTCAATTGGAGACGCAGTTGCTCGATACAAGAGACTGATGGGATTCGATGTCCTATATCCAATGGGATTCGATTCGTTCGGGATGCCTGCTGAGAATGCAGCTATTGCCGAAGGAGGACATCCCCATGACATTACTGAAAGAAACATGAAATCGATTACAGAACAAATCAAGCGCATGGGTTTCTCATACGACTGGAGGCGTTTAGTCAAGAGCCACGACCCGCAATACTATCGATGGAACCAGTGGTTTTTCCTAAAATTCTTGGAAAGAGGTCTGGCTTACCAGGAGTTCGCCCCAGTAAATTGGTGTGAACCATGCAGCACTGTTCTTGCGAATGAGCAAGTAAAAGCAGGCAGATGTTGGAGGTGCAATGCACCAGTAATCCAAAAGGAAATGAGTCAATGGTTCCTGGACATTACAAAATATGCGCAAGAGTTGCTTGATGGTTTGGAAACGATTAGTTTTCCAGAAAATGTAAAGGCTCTGCAACAAGATTGGTTAGGTAGATCTGAAGGTGCTGAAATTGAATTTGCAGTAGAAGGTATGGATGAAAATATTCGTGTATTCACAACACGACCAGATACATTGTTTGGAGTTACGTTCGTTACATTAGCCCCGGAACATGAATTGGCTGAAAAACTAGTATCTGGGACTGAATATGAAAAAGATTGGAGAGCTCTTCATGACGAAATAATCGCAATGAGTGAGTTTGATAGAATCAAAAATATGGGTAAGAAAAAGGGTGTTCCTACTGGAGCGTTTGCTATCCATCCATTAACCGGTGAGAAACTTCCTATTTGGGTCGGTAATTTCGTAATCGCATCATATGGAACTGGCGCTGTTATGGCAGTCCCTGGTCATGATGAAAGGGACTTTGAATTTGCAAAGAAGTACGATATTCCAATAAAACGCGTATTGGTAATGTCTGAAGGCGATTCAGGTGATGCAGAATTAGAATTTGCTGAATGTGATTTAGGGTGGATGGTAAATTCTGGAATCGAAGGGTTCGATGGGCTATATGGTGCAGAAGCCAAATCTGCTGTTTGTGAAGCGCTAGAAAAGACAGGAGCTGGAAATGGCACCATTAATTGGAAAATAAGACCATGGCTGATTAGTAGACAGAGGTACTGGGGTACTCCAATACCAATTATTCATTGTGAAACATGTGGAGTAGTTCCCGTTCCCGAGGACCAATTGCCTGTGGAATTACCTAGAGACGTCGTTTTTGATGGCAAAGGAAATCCACTTGAAACTAGTGAGTCTTTCTGTAATGTAAACTGTCCAAAATGTGGAAAGCCTGCAAAAAGAGAGACTGATACAATGGATACATTCGTAGACTCTTCTTGGTACTTCCTAAGATACACAGACCCGATGCAGACCGACAATTGCTTCGACCCTGAAATCGCCAACCATTGGATGAATGTTGATTTTTACTGCGGAGGTATAGAACATGCTCAAATGCACTTGATTTATGCAAGGTTCTGGACAAAGGCATTGCGTGACATTGGCTTGCACAATATCGACGAGCCGTTTGAAGAGTTGTTATGCCAAGGCATGGTGAACAAAGCAGCGCCATGGTGTGAACCTTGTGGAATAACATTGTCTGTTGAACACACTGGCAAAAAATGTCCGCAATGCAGTTCGATATTGAGCGAGAGAAGTGCAAAGATGAGTAAGAGCCTCGGGAATACCGTTTCACCTGAAGAAATGATTGAAAAATATGGAGCCGACACAGTCCGCTTGTTCATCCTATTTGCAGCAAATCCCACTGCAGGAATGGATTGGTCAGATTCTGCACTTGAGGCTAATCATAGACAAATGGTTCAATTGTATGGAATGCCTTCTAACATCTTAGGTTGGAATGGTGATGCAAGTAAAATCGATTTGTGGATGCAGGCTCGTCTCAAACAAAGATGCCTACAGTGGCAGAACGCTATGGATAATTACGATCTGCGTGGAGCAGTGGATGCAAGCCACTTTGATTTAGTGAAGGATTTAAACTGGTATCGTCGACGCGGTGGTGGAAATCCAGAAATCGGGAAAGAAATCCTCAATGTTTGGACACACATGATTTCTATTGCTACACCGCATTTAGCTGAAGATTGGTGGAAGATGCAAGGCAATACCGATTTGATGGCTGGAAGAGTCTTCGATTTACCTGGGGAATTGAGCGATGAAGAATTGGCAGCACTCGAGGCTGAAGCATATCTTCGTACATTCCTTGAGCAAGCAAGAAAGGTTGCAAAAATTGCTGTTAAGCACATAGGTGGCGATCCTAGCCATGCCACTGTGCACATTTCGAGGCCTTGGAAACGCGAACTTGCTCAAGCAGCGATTGAGCACATCAACTCAGGTGAAAACGTCAAAACATTTGCCGGTGTTTTGTCAGGATTACCATTCGCTCAAGGTGAAATGCGAGGCGAAATAATGGGATTCTGGGGCAAGAGAATGCTCCCTCAAATCTTCAAATGGTCTGATGAAGAAAAGCAGATGATCAGTGGTAGATTGGACGAGGCTGCAATTCTGAGTGCAGCTTCAGACTTCATCTGCAGTGACCTTGGACTCTCCAGCATCGACATTGAGGCTGGTATCACTGATGTTGGAAGAAGTGGCTCCGCTATCCCCTTGGCCCCCTCTATTGTCTACAGATGATTTGGATTCTTCACCAACTTTCGGGATCGACTTTGGCGGTAGAGGCGCTTGTGGCTTGAAAGTAACATAAGCTGCTACTGCAACTAATATTCCTGCGATTATGAATAGGATAGTAATCAATGGGAATGATTCTTCTTCATCACTACTGGTTTTGGTTTCTTCATTGGTTTCTACTGTACAGCCGGTAGAAGACACTATTTCGCCGATTGGGGTTGAAGGGCAGAGGTCGTTTAGGTTGTGAACTCCGTCTCCATCATCATCTAATTGTACGCCAGAACAACCGTCGGAATCTACATCCATATCCTTTGGAGTGTATCGACACTCATCGCGTGAATCTTCAACTCCGTCATTATCATCATCGTTATCCTCAGTTGTATCGATACAACCGTCTTGATCCAAGTCCATTCCCGCACCAGCCTGACCGACATAACCACGTGGGCAAAGATCTTCGGAGTCTGCTACTCCATCGGAATCATCATCTGTATCCTCAAAATCATCATGACAACCATCACCATCATGGTCGAATGATGCGTTCCAATTTATTTCACCACGAGGGCAATCGTCTGACAAATCCAGTACATTGTCCCCGTCATCGTCTGCATCTCTGTCTGCATCTCTACAGCCATCTTGATCGTGGTCAATATCGTGCTCACTAACCCAATCGAATGAATCAAATGGACACTCATCGTATTGATCGAGAATACCGTCGCCATCGGTGTCATCTTCACAAGCATCTCCTATTCCGTCACCATCTAAGTCGGCTTGGTCATCAGAAATCTCAGGGCACTTGTCTAACTGGTCAACATAACCATCGCCATCGCTATCGACATCTTCGCAGCCGTTTTGGTCTTCGTCGTTTTCAATCGTAGAAGTCCATCCAACTGGACCTTCGGGACATTCATCATAGTGATCGAATATCCCGTCTTCATCATCATCTAAGTCTTCTGAAGCATCCCTACAACCATCGCTATCGTGGTCAGTGATTGGAGATGAAATCCATCCGGTCTCACCTGGTGTGCAGTCGTCCCAATCATCTCCGATTGAATCGCCATCGTCGTCGTCATCACACGCATCGCCGTACAAATCGCCATCAGTATCTATTTGGTCAGGGTTTGCAACTCTTGGACAGTTATCCGAGCCATCTGCGAGGCCATCGGAGTCGTGGTCTCTCGCATAACTCCAAAATGCAACATCGCTATATCCTGCTGCTGAAACGCTGAAATTACCCATTATTGCAGTGTTTTGTATAGTCATTCCAATGACTGGCGATTCATCTGGACCGAATTGAAGCGACCGAGCTACATCATCACCAGAACCACCTGCTGAAACTGCCCAAACCCATTCATTGGAAGGGTCAATTTGCGCAACAAACACATCTCTCTTTTCGCCATTTGAATCTTTGTCGGTTAGTTGGTCTAAGCCTAAAGTAAAGGTTGAAGTGTATGTTCCAGTGACGAGAATATTGTCTTTGGAATCGATAATTAATGTTTCAATTAATTCCCAACCTCCACCGCCAGCGTTGTTTACATGATTCCAAATTCCATTCGAATTGATACTTGCATGGAACATGTCTCTCCAACCATTCGATGTAGCATTTATGATACCAAAACTCGCAGTTCCTTCCAATTGTCCTACGATGTGAATTGTCCCTGTACTATCCACTGCGCAATCATTAACCCAATCCTCACCAGTGCCTCCAGCGAATGATGTCCATGTGAAATTACCATTCCCGTCCAATTGTGCTACGAACATATCTGCTTCACCTTCTGAGTCTGTTCGCTCTACGAACATGACTGAACCAACATATGTTCCAACAACATGAAGGAATCCATCAGAGGAATAACACATGCCTCCGAACGCTTCAATACCTTCTTGGCTAGTAATTCCATTCGTCCACAAGAGTTGACCATTTTCGTCATAATGAAGTAAAGCAATGCTAGTTCCTTCTGCTCCAGGGAAAAACTCCCCCTCTACCGATAAGAAACCCTTGTGGAAAATCCCGACTGATATCCCCCCATTAGGACCAACTTCTACATCAAATCCAGAAAGATCGTCTTGATTCGAAATAGTTCTAACCCAAATTGGAGTTAGTGCATTTCCAGAAAGAGCAAATCGGCCTACAAAAGCATCTCCTTCTTGATTATCTTGAGATTTGTTCAGCGTAAAAGACGACATGTTCACTCCACAAGCCTCGCCAGCTGTGCCCAGACAAAAGTGACCGACTAAGATTAAGTCTCCAGATGTATGGAGAGCGATTGCGTCAATTCCGTCTGCACCTATGCTGCCGAAATTGAATGCTGAGGTCCAATTTCCAGTTGCATTCATTACTGCAACATACATGTCAACGTCTCCAGACATTCCTACGGCCCCTAAGCCGATGTCGTCAAACAGTACCGCTGAAGTAAAAGAGCCTGCTACTACGATTTGGCCATCATCTAAAACCACATGTCCTGCAAGGATTTCATCATCAAATCCTCCTCCTGAAACAGCCCACCCCAAGGGCCCTTGACTTTCCTCCGCTACAGAAATGAGTGGAAGTACCATAATCAAAACAGCGGCTAATGCCAGCAGTCGTCGCATATACCCCCATCGGCTTCTCTCACTTGAATTGATGCCATAACTGTCCACAACATCAATGCAGTATCACAACCTGGAATAAACATGGGCAGAGTTTTCTCACATACTGCAAGAGAAGAGATGGCCCCGGAACAAGTCAAAAAGGGACTGGCTGCATTTAGAAATCCCAGTAAATGGCCGGACTGGAATAGTAGTGCTAAGAGTATGTTAGCAACCAAACCTGAATCTATGGATGAAGGGGATCACATCGCTATTTTCCAAGTAATCAAAGGCAGCTTAATCGAAACAAAATGGTTGGTTAAATCAATTCGTGAAGGAGAAGATTTCTGTGAAATCGAATTATTGGGAGAGGGACAAAGCAGGAATGAGCGCCCGATTGCTAAGGGATTGAATAATCTGCAAATTTCCATTACATTCCTCTATCAGGATGACGGGGGCATTGAAGTACACGCTAGTTGCGAAGTATCAATAATTCTGTCAGTATTCTCTAAACAGATTAATGCGTTTATGAAGAAACAAGCTGAGCAATTCATCTTAGATTTATCTAACATAGAATGACCGGTTTATCTATGGAACGGGGGCATCCAGACGGTTCCATGGCGGGTGGCAGTTCTAGGAAAAATAGCCGTCGCGGTAAGAGGCCTAAGAAACCAAAACAACACGGTGGAACTGCCAAACATTTGTTGATTGAAAGGCATGCAGAATACGAAACAGCTGCAAAAAAAGCTGCGAATGAACGATTTGCACAAAATCCACTACCTATTGCAATTCCTGAGGATTTTGAAGAGCCAAGACGCTTCTCATTCAAATGGGAAAACAACCCTGTAACTTTAGAGACTGAATCTGTACTTGCTTCAAAGGTAGTCCGTAGGGGTGAATTCGGATGGCTTTCAGACGAAAGGGTGGCAGAGATTGGAGAGATGGTTGGCGACTTGGACATGACTTTGGACCAAGCTTTGTCTCTGAGAAGTGCGTTGTTGCAACAAAAAACTGTTTACTCTCATGGGCAACTTCAGGCAAGAGGAAAAGCAATTATGAGATTATACAGAGAAGGAATGAGTATCGTTGAACTTTCAAAGAAATTCGATTTCCCTCCAATGAATATATTTAGAGTGGTGCTCAAAGAAATGGGGTGGTCAAAGTCGAGAATCAAAGAAACATTGCGTGCACCTTCGAAATTCAAAGAGAGAGAAAGGAACGAATTCAAATCTGCAGAAGCAGCTGACAGAGTAAGTAATGTAGATCAATCTGAAACTCATTCTAGGGCAGATATATTCGAAGATATACTCGCCGATTGGTTTGAAGAACAAGGCGTGAGAGTGAGAAGGCAAAGTGAGATGGTGAAAGAACAAATGGCCGAACATGGGAGACCTGTAAATACTCCAGATTTGCTATTCTTAGATCATGTAGAAATTAACGGTGAGCCTGTTGCATGGATAGACGCTAAGCATTTCTATGGTGCTGATGTCAATTTCCAAAGAAAGAAAATTGTGAAACAGGCGGGCCGATATGTTGACACTTGGGGCCAAGGGGCTTTGGTATTCAGGCATGGCTTCTGTGAAAATTTGTACATACCTGGTACGGTTTTACTAGACTGCGCTCCCCTTGATTTAGGGCCATTAAATCAGCTTACTGAAGAATAGTTTCTCTCACACCTAGGCCAAGCGCCCTTAGTTTCTGTGCTAATTCACTAGTATCGAAATCCAATTGCAAATTCCTTGGAACTACAATCAGAGAAGTTCCAAGCATACACAAATGACAACTCATCGTCTCATCAGAGTGTTCGACAACTGCGTTGAGCAAATTAGCTCTAGCTCTTTCATCAAGCAATCCAGATTCTAATGCAAAACGGTCTGCCTCTTCGAGTAGTTTGTCCCAAACACCGAGATTCCAATCAAGTCTCTCTAACCTCGCAACTGCTGCTTCGCCTGCTTTTGTTATCTTCATCTTCCAATCAGGGTCGTCAATATAATCCGAGGTGTGCTTTTCTCCTTCGGGGTCCCAAACTAAAATTGCAGGGCAACCAACATCAAATCCGTATGCCTTACCAGGAGATGGCGGACTACCAGGATTAACTCGCAGTTCGCACCCTCCTGCCCAAAGGCCAAGAATATCTCCAAGGCCTCCAGAAAACTTTCTTTCAATTCTGTGAGCCAATCTTGCTAACTGGCCCTCGTCTCCGCGGTCAAACAATTCGCCAAGAGCAAGGCTGGTCGCTAGTAATCCAGCTGCAGACATTCCAAAGCCTTGTGAAACTGGCAACTCTAA
>MDTD01055238.1_pt1 | contig 13282 bp, 14 predicted proteins | sample 811221 | NCBI WGS metagenome assembly MDTD01 (sample SAMN05326646, study PRJNA326480) | marine metagenome | isolation source: seawater | place: Pacific Ocean: South West | collected 2011
AATCTTACGGTGAGTGAAATCAAGAGTCTTGGACTAAGTACAAATAAAGCAAAGACAATTAAAGAACTATCTACTTTATTTCTTGATAAAAAATTTAGTGATTTGACAGTATTGAATAGTCGAGATCTTCATAATGACCTCTTGTCTGTTTTTGGTATTGGTCCCTGGTCTATAAATATGTTTGAAATTTTCTGCCTTGGTAAGAATGATATATTTTCATCTAAAGATGCTGGTTTACGACTCGCTATGAATAATCTAAATATGGTTTCAAAAGATAGTGATTGGAATCTTTATGATAAATATTCGGAAAAATGGTCACCCTATAGAACAATTGCATGTATTCATCTTTGGAAGACGGTTGATTAATTTTTAGATTTCTTAGTAATAAAGTAAAGAGATAAACCTATTCGAGGATTTATTCTTGCACTAAGTAATATTTTTTCAATAAATGCAAAAAAATATAATATAGAATTTAATGTTTTTGATGTGTCATCAAGCGTTGAGGGAGAATTAAATAATTTTAATTGTAAAAATCTTATAGGTAACAATAAATAATTCATTGCATATCTTTTTTCTAGATCGAAAAAGTGATATATTTCACTTTTAACTAATTTCCAATTATATCTTTTAATATGCTTAAGATCTTCATCATGCTTACTCCACAAAGTCTGATAAGCAGGTACAGCAAATATGACACGACCATCATCTTTAAGAATTTTATTTATATTTGATAAGAATTCTTGAGTATCCTCAATGTGTTCCAACACATCTAAGAGGACAATAAGATCAAATTTATATTTATTAATAAGTTGTTCAAAACTTGAAAATATTTTTTCTTTATCAATAAACTTTTTATTATCTAAATGTTGAATAAATTCTTTTTCAATTTCTAAAACTGAAACTTCACCATAGGAATTGAGTAACCCAATATTATTTCCTTTGCCTGGACCTATCTCAAGAATTTTTAGTGGTTTCGAAAAATCATGTTGATTGATTATAAATTTTAAGTAATTTCTTTTCGATTTGTACCACCACCATTCAAAATTGTCTTCTAGAGGAATAGCTTTGGACATAAAGATATATTAATCTTTGAATCAAAAAATAATGTAAAAAAATTATAATTATCATATAAAATGAATTTTCAAAAAATTAAATATCCGACTTACTTGTTATCTATCCTTTTATTTTTTTTGATCCATCAAATTTTTTATTTAACAAAAGGTGGAAATACTTATGATGAACTATTCCTAATTTATGAAAGTGGAAACATATTTAATAAAATAAGATTATTTTTTACTGATAATAGTAATCCATTACTTTATGATATTGGGGTAAATGAATATTATGGCTTTTTAGTAATCCTGCCAATTTACATACTCGCAAATTCAACCACAATAAATAATCTTCTCGATATTTTATACATAAATCTAGAAATACAACAACAAGATGAAATTTTATATTTCAACATGCATATTTTATTAAATATTTACGTGGTTCTGATTTTATTTTTTATATATAGAAAGCTTCTTAACTTTTACAGTAAAAACACTTCCTTACTAGTTGTAATATTTATTACTATATTTCCTAGTTTTAATGGACAATCTCTATTTAATATAAAGGACATCCCTTATGCTCTCCAATTATTTCTTGGAGTGATTTACTTATATTCATATTTATATAATTTATACATAGGTCAAAACCCTAACAAAAAAGAAATTTTGTTCACAGGTATCAATATTGGATTAGCTTGCCTCCTTAGGGTCAACGCATATGGTTTCATTGGACTAGTGTCTTTTTATTTCTTAATACTCGCAATATACAAGAAGAGTGATTTGGGTCAGTATTTTAAGATGAATTTTTATGTTTATTTTATTTCTTTACTTGTTGTAATAATTGGATCACCATCTTCATGGAAGAGTCCTTTTAAATGGCTATATGATGCCCTAATTCATCAATTTTTTTATGAGTGGAGTGGATATACATTAACGAATGGGAGATTTGTTGAAGCAAGTAATGTTTCATCAACATATTTAATTGAGTGGTTTTTTTATAGATCTCCAATAATTTATATCATGGGTTTGATTTTTTATGTTTTACTTTTTTTAAAAAAGAAAACAAATAATCATTTCTCAAGATTTGCTTTGTTATTTCTTTTATTTGTAAATTTATTATTTATTCTTCTGAAGCCAAATGCATATGATGGAATACGACAATTCTTATTTCTACTTCCATATATTTCACTTATTTTTGTAGAATCCATAAATGAATTATTTCCAAAAAAAAGTATCCGTTTAATTTTCCTTTTATTTTCACTTCTATATGTTATTTACAGTCAATACAGTTTAGGTCCTTATAAATATGTTTATTTGAATGAGTTTACAGATGAAATAAACATCAGTAAGTATTGTGAAAAAATTGATGGATGTGGTGATTGGCCAACAGACTACTATGCCTTTTCAGGAAGGGAATTAGCAAAAAAGATAAATAATTCAAATATACAAACTTTATTAAGTTGCAAACCTCCTCAAGCAGTAAACACGTATCTTAAGCCAAATATCAATGTCTCTAGATCTATTCAAGAATTTAAAGATGCAAGAGTAACTACTTTCTATACATCAAGTTTTCACAGACCTAGACCATTTAATGATTCGTGTAGATTTGATATAAATAATGTTATTTATGATTGTAGGTTGGTTGATAAAGTTGTAACTAAATTAAGAAGCAAAGAAATTGCACTTAGTTACATTAGTAAATGTGAAGTCAATTATTAATTATAAATAATTAGTCCTTAAATTAAAGAGTTTAATAAACATCTTTATTGAATCTGAGATGATACCAACATTTGTGTGATCACTTTCTATAATCTCAAAAACTTTCACTGAGTAGGTTTTAATTTTTGATTTATTTGCTAATAAAAATAATTCTAAATCGTAGTCAAAATCCTGTGAATGAAAATCTAAACAACTTTTAAATTCTTTTTTATTTACAAATTTGAATCCTGCTTGCGTGTCTTTTGATTTTATTTTTAAAATTTTTCGAACTAAAAAATTAAAAGTAACACCCCCTACCACTCTTAGGAGAGATGTATTTTTAAGAATCTCTTTAGAGAGCGTTCTCTCAAGATACATAAATGGAGCTATTGGTTCATCCTTATTATCAAAAAAGTTCAAGAACATTTCAATTTTATAGCTAAAGTCTGCATCATAAATTAAAATATTATTATATTTTGCTTGTCCTAACCCGTGTTTAACTGCCAGCCCTTTCCCAGAGCTTGAAAGCACTTCATGATTAACATTTTTATAGCCTTTAAATACATCCAAAACTCTAATATTTTCTAAATTGCTACCGTTAGAAACAATTAAGATTTCATAATTTTCTATATTTTTTGAACAAAACTTATCAAGATAATTAAAATTTTCAAAAATAACACCCTCATGATTTTTTGAAGGTAGCAAAATTGTCACGTTTTTTATCATCAGTATTTTTTTGTTAATTAATGTAAGTTAAGTTTATTTAGTTTTCTTGATATAAAAAGTATTTAGAAAATAATCTTCGTGGGTCGGGTGGGAATCGAACCCACGACCTTGAGCTTAAAAGGCTCCTGCTCTGCCGATTGAGCTACCGACCCTGATAAATAATAATACTGTAAATATGAGTATAGATAAATCTATTCTTCTTCTGATTGAATATCGCCGACTATATTATTAATTTTTGTCTTTGCTTTATTTATGTGAAATAGAATATCTTTCTTTTCTTCGTCATTTGTATCTATATCGCTTAAAGTTTGAGCTAATAAATCTATAGTTGATTGTAAGTCTTTTAATTTATTTTTATATTCAATCTCTAATTCGTTTGTATCATTCATATTTTAGATTTCTCAGAAAATTTTAGATTTGGGTTCCTGGTTAGTCTTTGTTTAGCCCATCTGGCTGGAGGGATAAGTCTAAAAAATGGAGGCAAAAATGGTCTTGTATATTTTAAAAGTAATAAATTGAAATTAAGTATTACAGATCTAATTTTGTTTGTCTTTATTCCGTATACCTTTTTAAATTCTTCCGGTAAAGTATTGAAAGCAGTAAATGAAATAAAAGGCCAAATAGGTTTTATATGTTTTGGGACTGGGCCTCCTGCAATAATGTCTTGAACGTCCTTCGCTACATCAGTCAAGATTAAATAATCTTTTTTTCTACTTTTTTCTTTAACCCAAAGCTTGATTTCTTCATGAGTTTTCGGCATTCTTTCAATATCAATTAAAACTAACTCGGCAGCCAACATATTCTCTTCATGATATTTATTTTTTTCTTTTTCGGTTAACTTTTTAACAGTTTTCTCATAAAAATATATCGACGACAACTGTAAACAAGCATGAACCCACAAAAGCTGTTCGTGATCTAAAGCATCATAAATTTCACCTGTTACTTCGTCTTTTCCCTTTATCACCTCATGGAGTCGATTAATTCTTTCAGCACTATCGTTTGCCTCATCAATTGTTCCAAATGTTACTGAATTCTGAAGCGACAGTGTTCTGATTAGTCTTTTCCATGGGTCTCTCTGATAAAAAGATGTTTGTCTTGCACCTGCTGCAATAAGTGGATGAGCAGCATGCATAAGTAAGGCCCTGGCACCACCAAATAAAACAGTAATTTCTTTATTCACCTTCCACATCATAGAATCTGGTCCAAAGTGTCCTGGATCTCCGCTCATATTTATAATTTAGATATAAATTAGATTTATCCAAATTCTAATAAAAAATATAAAAATAATTAATTGACCTATAAACTAAACCTATAAACAAATGAAATATTTATCAAAAATAGTGGAAACTATATGTGGTCCAAAACCAGAGTATGTAGAAATTATAGATCCAGGAAATGATCCTAATTTTGTTTTTGTACCTGACCCTAAATTTGAACAACTTACATTGTTTAACGATGAAGGAACGGCAATTAATGTAAACTCATGGACTGAATGCTCTCATTATGTTTCAGGTGGTTGGTCTAATGAAATTGGAAGTTTGTACAATTTTGAGCAAACAATTTTTTGGATCTTGTTTGGAATATCAATATTTTACATAATAGTAAAAAATTTTTTGGTCAGATCAAAATAACATGATAAGTGAAAAACAGATAAGTCTTATTAAAATTGCATTTGTTATAATTTTGCTGATTGTCCCATGGTCTTTGAACAACTATAGTGAATATGATTTAATCGAACTAACTGACGAGACTTTACAATTTTATAAATCAAACACTTGTAAGTTTTCTTTTGTAAGTTTCTACATTGAAAATAGTTCTTATTCCAATATTGAATATAATTTTGATAGTTTATCAACTATCAAATGTTTTGGAAAAATAAATGGAGTAGATAAAGTTGGTGAATCTTTCAAGGTGTATATAGGAACAAATGTTATCTTAAACTTGATGTTACAGTCACTTTTTTGGCTAACAGTAGTTTCATTTATCAAAAAAGAAAAAAATGCTTCTAGAAACAAATTCAGCTTTTTTGTACCTCTTATTGGATCTTTAGTTTTGGTATCTCAGTTTCTTGGAGAAAATAATTTCTTTGAAAATACTTCTAAAAATTTTAATTTAGAAATAAGCACAAACAATTATTACTTGCTATCAATTTTTTTCATTTATTACCTTTTATTAAATTTGATTGAAGATGTTGTTGAACCCAGAACTAATAAAATTGTTTCTTATTTTCCTTTTTTCTTTCTATTCTCAGGCACATACCTAGGGGGAAACATTAGTTTTTTTCTTATAGTGTTGGTTTTTTATACGTTAAAATTTCTACCGAAACATATAAAAAAAGAAAATATTACCGTCATTGGACTTACCGTAATCTTCTCAACCATTTGGCTAACTTCAGTAGATCCTGACAAAGATTATTTTTTTGATCCAGATAAATTAAGAGGTTTAGTAAATACATCATATACCCTTTTATCACAATTTTTTTGGATATTTATGTCAATAAGTATATTGTTTGGACTTAATTATATTTTTTCAAAAAATATTGATATTGAAAAATTAATAAATAACTTTCTAATAAGTGGTGGACTAATTGTCTTTCTGGGATTTTTAGGTTCACAATCAAAATTTATGAATTTATTTAATTACTTCATATTTGGACAAAATAAAAGAGGTATGAAAACATTTCAGAGTATAGAAGGAAATACATGGCGAGGGTTTTCGCCAAGTGCTGAAGCAGCAGGTGAATATTTTGGATTTATAATATTGTTTTATTTTTTATACTTATTAATTAAAAATGGGAGATTCAAACTATTTCAAGTTTCATTGCTATTGATAAATGCTTATGGTTTATTTAGATCAAATAATTTTGCAGCAATAATACTTTTATTATTTTTTTTAATTATTTCATATCTTTATCATCATAAAAAAATAAAACTAAGAACAATTTTTATTGGTACATTAATTGTTGTACTTATTGTTTTGTTATTTCCAGTAAGCCAATATGGCTATAGTTATGTTTCAAAACATTTGCTTTTACAAGCAACAAGCTATTCAGATATATTCATTAATGCTCCTGATTATGAAAATGCTGATAGATTTTTCAAAGAAAATGATATAGGCACAATCTTACTTATGTATGACAATCAAGAAAGGATGTCAAATAGCTTACTTAATATAATAAATATATTTACTCAAGGGTTTAATTTTCCATTTCTGCCAAACATTGTTGCTATTACAAGTCTTATCTCTATTATTATTAATCGATCTGAACTATGGGGAATATTCATCGCTAAATACGATCCCGAAGTAATAAATTTTCTTTTTGGATACGGTCCATTTCAATTTAATGAGTATTATTTTGGTCATAAAATTGTTGGGATAGACGGGCTAATTTTACCTCACTCATCAATTCTTGATTTATTAATATTTTTTGGACTTTTAGGAATACTGATTTTTGTGGCATTTATTTTTAGGTATTTGATAAAAAATAATTACTTTCATGGAAATCTACTTATTATTTTTCTATTGATAAATATATTAAAAAGTGATTCTATTCTTTATCTGCCATCTTTATCATTAATATTTCTAGCATTCAAATTATCACCAAGAATAAAAGAAATAGGTATGCATGAATAAATTAATGTACATTACCTATCAAAATTTTCCCGACCATACGGCGAATAGCCTTCAAACAATGTCGAATATAGATAAACTTACAGAACTTGGAGTTGAGATTGATCTTATTTTTCCTCTGAGAAAAAAAAATAGCTCCGATGATTTAGAAAAACTTCAAAAGTTTTATTCAGTAAAAAATAATTTTAAACCAATTGGTATCAGACATGAATATCCATTTGGAAAAATTAATTTTTTCAATAAGTTCTTTTTTCATTTGAGTCATTACCTTTGGTCGAAATCAGTTTTTAAAAGATATAAAAATGAACTAAAAAACTCAATTATTTTTACTCGCTCAGATTGGATATTTTATTTTTTCTCAAAACATAAATTTAAAGTGATTTTTGAGTGTCACTCATTAACAAAATCAAGAAAGCAGATAATAAAGAGGTCGATTTCAAATGAAAATTCAAAAATAGTTTTTCTTCACGATAATCTACTAGCAGATGCTCTTGTAAAAAAAGATTATTTAGCAAGAGTTAAAGTAATACACAATGGATTTGACGAAAATTATTTCTATGAAGAACCACATAAAGAAAAATTTACTGAAAAATTAATTTTTAATGGCAATATAACAAGACATGGAAAATTTAGAAACTTTGAATATATTTTTGATGCTTTAAATTCCGATAAACTCAGTACAAAAACATTAGAGATTTACGGTGCAAATGAAAAAGAATCAGAATACTTAAATAATTTAATCCAGTTTAAAAATGTTAATAATGTAAAGATATTCCCATATTTAAAAAGAAATGATATTGCTAAAAAGATTAGAGAATCTGATATCGGATTACTAATAAATAATAGTGATGATAACCATGCAAAATATTATTCATCTCCACTAAAGTATTTTGAGTATCTAGGTTCTGGCTTAAATGTTTTAGCAGTAAATCTCCCGTCTCATGAAAAACTTCCATTCTCCGAATATATTACATTTTTTAAAGAAGGTGATAAAGATAGCTTTATAAATGCATTAACTGATATAAAGAATTTTCCTAATAAAGAAAAAATAAAACTAAAGGAATTTTCATCAATTAATAGGGCTAAAGCAATAATTAATTTTATAGATAATTAGCACGCCTGGAGGGATTTGAACCCCCAACCCCCTGATCCGAAGTCAGGTGCTCTATCCAGTTGAGCTACAGGCGCATAAATACCAATTAAACAGATATTTATTTATATAATAGTTTCATTATGAAAAGTGTAGCTATATTAAATACAGACATTTCTGTGACAAATGTAGATGAAGTAAGCAAATTATTAACTACTAAAAAAGGTTTGTTAGTGGCAGTTTGCAATGTAAACACAGTAGTAAGTTGTTTTAAAAATAAAAATCTAAATAGAATCATTAATTCTTTTGATATTAAATGTCCAGATGGTTTTCCTATTGCAAAATCTTCTAAACTTCTATATAAAAATGAACAAAAAAGAGTTGACGGATACAACCTTTTTTACGAGACCATTAAAAAGGGAATTGAGAATAATACATCTCATTATTTTTTTGGAAATATAGATAGTGTGACAAATAAAATGATTTCTAATTTAAAAAAAGAATTCCCAAACATAAATATTTTGGGATATAAATGTCCACCTTTTCTTAATCTTGAGATGTTGACTAACGATGACTACATTACTGATATAACAATAAAAAAGCCAGATATAATCTGGGTATCATTAGGCTTTCCTAAACAAGAACAGTTCATAAATAAATTAAAAAAAGAAATTAACTTAGATTCTAATTTAATTGGTATTGGTGCTGTATTTGAATGGGTTGCCGGAACTAAAATAAAAGCTCCTGAGTGGGTTGCAAATATAGGACTTGAATGGTTGTTAAGGTTAATCCAAGAGCCAAAAAGATTGTTCAGGCGTTATTTTATTGATAATTTTTTATTTATAATTTACTTTGTAAAACAATACTTAAGTAAATAATGTTTCAGTTATCAAAATTAATAAAGAGCTTAGAAGATGAATTTATAAAAAATGATATTACTGAGTCGATTACTTTAAGAAGATCGAGCATTCCAAGCTTTGATTTACAAATCGATAACCTTGTTAAGTTTCAAAAACACAAAAATATAAAAGCGATTGTAAATTCTTTTTCAAAACTAATTGAAAATGAGCCACTTATCAAAAATTTTGAAGTCGCAAAAAATGGTTTTATCAATATTGAAATTAATTTAGAAAACTATGTTTTTGAAATCGAAAATATAATGAATGCACTTAAAAAAACTAAAAAATCAAAAAAAATAATTTTAGATTACGGAGGACCTAATATTGGGAAACCTTTACATGTAGGTCATCTTAGATCATTAAATATTGGAAGAAGCCTCTATCAAATAAATAAGTTAGCAGGAAACAATGTACTCAACGACATCCATTTAGGTGATTGGGGTATGCCTGTTGCTCAAATAATTTGCTACATGGAAATAAACAATATCGATATTGAAAAAATAGAAATACATGACCTTGAGTCAATTTATCCAAAAGCATCAAAACAATATTTGGAAGATAATATTTTTAATCTTCAAGCACAAGAACTTAATAAAAAGCTTAATGAGAATCAAAAAGATGTTATAAAAAAATGGAAAAAATTAAGATCAATTTCGGTGGAGTCTATAAAAGAGACTCTGAGAATATTGAACCATAGTTTTGATCTATGGATGGGAGAAAGTGATGTTAATAATTTAATACCCTTAATGCTTGATGATCTAAAAAAAGATAAAAAAATATCCATAGATAAAGGAGCTTATGTTTCAAATTTTGAATCTGATCCTAAAGTATTAATTACAAAATCTGATGGTTCTTATTTATATTTAACAACTGATCTTGCAACAGTATTAAACAGAAAAGATAAAAACAAGATTGATAAAACATTATACATAGTCGATAAGAGACAAAAATTGCATTTTGAACAACTATTTAATTCGATACAGTATTTTCAGTTTGATAATGGAGAATATACACATGTGGAATTTGGAACTGTAAATGACTCTAATGGAAATCCATTCAGAACTAGAGATGGGGATTCAAAAAAACTTAATGAACTATTTGAAGATACATTATCAAAAATAAAAAGCATTAATGAAAAACTCGATGAGGAGACAAGTAAATTACTTGCAAATACAGTATTAACTTTTAGTGATTTAATCACAAATAGAAAGACTGACTATAAATTTGATCTTGATAAATTTACAAGAATAAGTGGTAAAACTGGAATTTATGTCCAATATGCACATGTACGAGCAAAAAAATTAATTCAAAATTCTAATATAAATATTGATAAAGTAGATTTAGCCACATCAGAAATGGATGATACAGATATAACTTTATTAAGAGCATTCTTAAAATTTGAATATACTTTTAGCCAAGCATTAAAAAATAATGAGCCGCATCATCTTGCGGATTATTTGTACGAATTATCAAGTGTTTTTAACTCTATGTACCAAAATGTCAATATATTAGAAAATAAAAATACTAAATTAAAACTGAACAAGTTAAAAATAACAAAACATTTTGTGAACTATTCGAAGTTATTAATGCAGTCATTAGGTATTCAGCCTATAGAAAAAATGTAATATTAAAGAAATATTTGAGAAGACAATACCCACGCAAAATAAGTTAAACTATATGAAAAACCATCAGAAATTCCAATAGTCCTTTTTAAATTATGCTGAAAAAATAAAATTAGAGGGATAGCTATAAATCCGGAAAATGATACTGCTTTTCCTATATCAATCAAATCCTTAAGAATCATTGAAGTTGGACTTAAAAAAAACTGAAAGAAAATTAAAGACATCAGAGATAAAATTATTACGAAAATAATGTTCATAATTAAATCTTTGAATGTTAAATTATAGACTTTAAACACATTCAGAAATTCAACAGGTATGAAAAGTACAAATATAGATAAGCAAAATAATATTAGAAACCAATAAAGGCCCTGTGCATTCCAAGTGGTTACAGATCTTTCAACTATTCCTATTGCTTCAAAAAGAATATAAATTGAATAGCCTAAAACAGCTGTTCCAAGCGAAAAAAGATATAATCCAAATACACTAAAGAAATTTTTTCTTTGGAAGTTTAAAGTTTTAACTTCTTGATTTAATTTTTGATAATTCATACAGTAATATTTTAATGATTTTGTATTAAAATTAAGAATAAATATGGAATTAATTGATACACCAAATCCAAACGCAAAAAAAATTGAAACTGATGTTCAAAATGATTCAATAAAGAAAAATCTTGATAAAATTGAAAATATCGATTCTGTTTTTTATGGTCCAGGATTTATAACTATCACGAAAAAAGAAAATATTGAATGGGAATCAATATCCCAAGACATTACCAACATCTTTGATAAACTATAATCATGGAAACATTTAATGAAGATCCTAAACCGGGCAGACTAGTATTACCTTTAGTTCTCATAGGTATGATTGCTACTACCTATACTTTTATAAATAGAGTCACAACCAATAATAATTTAGATATACAGCCTGATGTAGAGGAAGTCATTGAGCCAATAGAAACCCAAGTTGTGGAGGAAGAAACAACTACCACTACAACTACAACATTACCAGATGAAGTTATTTCATATCTTGAAGAAATATCATCAGAAAAAATACAATCTATTGACCTGGCTACAAAAGTCCTTGAAGCTAATGACAGGTGGGATAATGAAGAAGTAACTTATCAAGAAGCTAAAGATGAATTTGCAAGTTTTATAGAAGATGCTGAACAATTTGTATCTACAATTACCGAACCTGGCCCTCCTACAAATTTTGCAGGATTAGTAAAAAGCCATGAAGAATTAAAAACTTTAGCTACATTAATCTATGCTGATTCTCAAGAACTTTTGGAGGGATTAACTTCTTCTGATACAGGAGAGCGCAGAGCCGCAGCGTTAGATTCTTTTAATAATAATATAAATCAATTTCAGCAAAAAATTGAAGAAATTGTTGCTACAAATACCTCTGGTTGATTAGCTAGAAGCGTCAGAACAAACAGTATCAATCATGACAGTAGCAATCACATATGGATCAGCATTTGCATTTGGTCTTCTGTCTTCTAAATAACCTTTTTTATCAGCTTCAACTTGCCAAGGTATCCTTATTGATGCACCCCTATCACTGACGCCGTATGAAAAAGTATCAAATTTTTGGGTTTCATGGTCACCAGTTAATCGATCTTCAATTCCATCACCATAATTTTGAACATGGAAATCTGCATTTTTTTCAAGAGCCTCACAACCAGCAATTATTGCATCAAATCCACCGTCTTCTCTCATTTGCTTTGTTGAAAAGTTTGTATGCATACCGGCACCGTTCCAATCACCTTTGACTGGTTTAGGTGTCAATGTTGCTGATATATTATAATCTTCTGCGATTCTGTACAATAGCCATCTTGCAACCCAAATCTGATCACCAATGTCGGGCGCCCCTATAGGCCCAATTTGAAATTCCCATTGTCCAGGCATAACTTCTGCATTTGTTCCGGATATATCAAGTCCTGCTTGCATACAAGCAGAGGCGTGATCTTCTGAAATAGATCTTCCATAAACTTCATCTGCTCCAACTCCACAATAATATCCACCCTGAGGTGCAGGATATCCAGATGGGGGAAATCCTAGTGGCTGTCCATACTTTAATGAATCGTAAGACTGTTCATAAAATGTATACTCTTGCTCCAAGCCAAACAGTGGTTCAAACTCTGCAAAATTTTCTGCCGATGTGACACACGTAGCTCTAGTATTTGAAACATGCGGAGTCATGTCAACATTTAAAACTTCGCACATTACAAGAATATTATCTCCACCTCTTATTGGATCAGCGAAGGTAGCAACGGGTCTTAAAACGCAGTCTGATTGGTTACCAGAAGCTTGGCCTGTGCTTGAACCATCAAATCCCCAAATTGGAGGCTCTGTGCCTTGATCCATTATCTTAGTTTTACTTCTTAATTTAGCAGTAGGTGTTTGGCCATCTATCCATATATATTCAGCTTTAATTTTCATTGTTATTTTTACCTCTTTTAATATTATCGTTAATAATGTAGTATCTATTTTAAATATTGGTTACTAAATATTATTAAATATTTGTTTCGAGATTATGGTAAATACTTATATTAACGTTGAAAAAGAG
>MDTD01078182.1_pt1 | contig 13281 bp, 14 predicted proteins | sample 811221 | NCBI WGS metagenome assembly MDTD01 (sample SAMN05326646, study PRJNA326480) | marine metagenome | isolation source: seawater | place: Pacific Ocean: South West | collected 2011
GGGGAAAGCCGCCCGCATAGCGCGCGCCGCGCGCATCGGTCGAAAGCCGCACCCGCCAGCCGCGCCGCAGCATCACCTCCGCCAGCGCCTGCGCGGGGAACATGTGCCCGCCGGTGCCGCCCGCCGCGATGATCAGAAGCGGCGCGCTCACCGCCGCCCCCGCAGCAGATCCCCGATCTGCCCCTGCGGGCGCGTCCGGGTAAAGGCCAGGAGCATCCCCAGCGCGATTCCCCCCGCCACCACCGAAGAGCCGCCATAGCTCACGAAGGGCAGGGTCATTCCCTTGGCGGGCAGCAGGCGCACCGCCACGCCCATGTTGATCATCGCCTGCGCGCCGAAGACGGCGACAAGCCCCGTGCCCGCCAGCCGGATGAACGGATCACGCTCGCGCATCAGCCGCAGGAAGGAGCGCAGGACGATGCCGCCATAAAGCGCGATGATCGCCAGCACGAGGACAAGCCCGTATTCCTCCGCCGCCACGGCGATGATGAAATCGGTATGCGCGTCGGGCAGTGACCATTTCACCTGCCCCTCGCCAACCCCCACGCCAAAGAAGCCGCCCTCGCGGATCGCGTTGGTGGCGAAGCCCAGCTGCGTCGTGGGGTCGAGTTCCTGGCTGAGAAACCCGTCGATGCGGCGGGCGAAATGTTCCGAATGGGTATAGGCGAGCGAGCCCGCCGCCACCACCAGCCCGGCCATGATCAGGAGCAGCGTCACCGGCGCGCCGCTCACGAACCACATTGCCCCCCAGCCGAACAGCACCAGCGCCGCCTGCCCGAAATCGGGCTGCATCGCCAGAAAGCCGAGGATCGCCACCATGAGCGCAAAGGACCAAAGCCGCCCCGGCGGGCCGTTGATCTCGTCGCTGGCCGCGATCATCCAGGCGGCGGCGACAACGAAGGTGGGCTTGAGGAATTCCGAGGGCTGCACGCTGGCAAAGCCGAGACTGTACCAGCGCACCGCCCCCTTGCCGAAATCCGTGCCGAGAAACGGCAGGCACATCAGCGACAGGAGCGCCGCCAGAAAGCCCAGCACCGCGAGCCTGCGCACCGTTTCGGGGCGCTGCATCGAGACGAACGCCATGATGAAGAGTGCGAGCGCGCCGAAGGCGATCTGGCGCTGCACGTAGTGGAAGGGCGCGAAGCCGTTCTTTTCGGCCAGCGGCACCGAGGCCGCGAGCCCCAGCAGGATACCGATGGCAAAGAGCATGAGTACCGAGAAGAAGGACCACTTGTCGAGCGTCCGCCACCACCGGGGAAGAACGGGATCCGCGTCCCGCAGGGGCACTGCCCCGTAGACCATTTCCGTCATCTGCCTGCCGCCTCATGTCATGCGCCCCTTTGCGGGGTCTCGCGCCGCAGTCTAGCCGCATTTCGGCCCCCGCGCCAGAACCTCTTGCCAAGGGTCGGCATTTCGCGTCAGAGCACGCGCCATGACGAGCACGGTTCCCACCCTGATCCTCGGCGCGGGCGCGGCGGGGCTGATGTGCGCGGCCCATGCCGGGCCGGGGGCGCTGGTGATCGACCACGCCCGCGCCCCGGGCGAGAAGATCCGCATCTCCGGCGGCGGGCGGTGCAATTTCACCAATCTCCACGCCGCGCCGGAGAATTTCCTGTCGCGGAACCCGCATTTCTGCAAATCGGCGCTGGCCCGCTATACGCAATGGGATTTCCTCGACCTCGTGGCGCGCCACGGCATCGCCTGGCACGAAAAGACGCTGGGGCAGCTCTTCTGCGACGGGCGCGCCACGCAGGTCGTGGCGATGCTGCTGGCCGAGGCGCGGCGCGCCGGGGCCGAGCTGTGGCTTTCGACGCGGGTCGTCGATATCGGCCATGACGGTCACGGCTTTCGCGCCGTGCTCGAGCGCGAGGGCACCCGCGTCACCGTCTCCGCCCGCAGTCTCGTGCTGGCCACCGGGGGCAAGTCGATCCCGAAGATGGGGGCAACGGGGCTGGCCTATGACATCGCCCGCCAATTCGGCCATGCCGTGACCGAGACGCGGCCCGCCCTCGTGCCGCTGACGTTTTCCGACGCGCCCTTTGCCGCGCTCTCCGGCACCGCCCTTCCCGTGCGCGCCGCCTGCAACGGCGCGGCCTTCGAGGAGGCGGCGCTCTTCACCCATCGCGGGCTTTCGGGGCCGGCGATCCTGCAAATCTCGTCCTTCTGGCGCGAGGGGGCGGCGATCACCCTCGATCTCGACCCCGCGGGCAGGCTCTACGACAACCTGCGGACAGAGCGGCAGAGCCAGGGCCGCCGCAACCTGACCACCGTGCTGGGCCTGCACCTGCCCGGAAAGCTCGTGACCCGTCTTGCCCCCGCGCTCGCCCTTGCGGGCAATCTCGGGGACCAGTCCGACGCGCGGCTTGCCGGGATCGTCTTGGCCCTGCGCGGCTGGGAGCTGAGGCCCACCGGCACCGAGGGCTACCGCTCCGCCGAGGTGACACTCGGGGGCATCGACACCCGTGGCCTTCACTCCGCCACCATGGAATCGCGCCACCTGCCGGGGCTCCACGTCATCGGCGAGGCGGTGGACGTGACCGGCTGGCTGGGGGGCTACAACTTCCAGTGGGCCTGGTCCTCGGGCTGGGCGGCGGGACAGGCCATCGCGGCGCGGCGGTGAGGGGGGTGGTTTGGGGCGGATGCTCAGGTCCTGGCACCCATGCGGGCCGCCGTGCGGACCTCTACCCCTTCGACTGCGCCCGCGCCGCCATCACGTCACGCCCCAGCGTGAGCGTATAGGCTTCGAGTTCCGACAGCGCCGCCTGCGCCGCCTCGGCCGCCTGGCCCTCCAGCGCGTCGGCGATGCGGGTGTGAAGGCCGACGATCGCCCCGCGCGAGCGCGCCGTGAAGGTGATCATGTTCATCAGCGGCTGCATCGCCTCGACCGCGCCCGCCAACTGATAGGACAGCACCGGGTTCCCGGCGCTGTCCACCAGCGCGCGGTGAAAGGCCACGTCCGAGGCGCAGAACGCCTCGTCCGTCAGGCCCGGCTGCTCCTGGCGATGGATCTCGGCGCGCATCGTGGCGAGCGTGTCGGGCGAGCGGCGCAGGGCCGCAAGCGGCGTGCAGGCGCGCTCCAGCGCATAGCGCGCCTCGCAGGCCACGTCGAAGCTGACGCTGTTCATGCTCAGCAGGAGCGTCGATGTGGTGATGTGCTGCCCATACGCCTCGGGGTAGCTCAGCCGGTTGACGAAGGCGCCGCCGAACGCGCCCCGCGCGGTGCGGATGAGCGACTGCGCGGCCAGCCGCTTGAGCGCCTCGCGCACGGTGGGGCGCGAGACCGCGAAGTGATCGGCCAGTTCCGCCTCCGAGGGCAGCCGCTCGTCCACGATGAGACGGCCCGCGACGATCTCCTCGCGGATGGCCTCGGCGATCTGCGCCGAAAGGTCGGCCCTGTTGTCCGGATCAATTTTCATTTGTCTTACATTTAAATGTCTGACAATTTGCCCGTCAACGGTTGAGTCTCGCGGGAGGGGATGATGATCGCGGCACGGGTCCGGCGGATGGGCGGCGCGCAGTGGCTGGCGCTCTATGCGCTGATCCTCGGTTCCTGGGGTCTGCTCTACGCCATGGCCCTGCCCGCCGACCTGCGCGAGGGCGCGGTGATCTTCGGCACGGATTTCCTGCGCAGCCTCTGCGTTCTGACCCCTGACGCCGCCGGATTCGCGCGCATCACGCTCATGTGGGCGCTCATGTCGGCGGCGATGATGGCACCCACGGCGCTCCCGGCCTTCGCCACCTATGACGATCTCGGCCATGCCGGAGAAACGCGGCTCGGCGCGCTGGTGGCGGGCTACCTCGCGGTCTGGCTCGGCTTCTCGGTGATCGCGGCTTGCGCGCAGATGGTGCTCTTCAACGGCGGGCTGCTCACGGCCTTCGGCGACAGCCGCTCGGGGTTTCTCTCGGCGGCGCTGCTGGCGCTGGCGGGGCTTTATCAGTTCAGCCCCGCCAAGGCGGCGTGCCTTTTGAGGTGCCGCCGCCCGCTGGCCTTCTTCATGGCCCATTGGGACGAGGGCGCGTGGCGCAACGGGCTGCGGCTGGGCCTTGTCTGCCTTGGCTGCTGCTGGGCGCTCATGGCGCTGGCCTTCGTGGGCGGCGTGATGAACCTTGCCTTCATGGGGCTCGCCACGCTGGTCATGGTGCTGGAAAAGCTGCCCGAGCTGGGGCGATACCTGACGCGACCCCTGGGCGCGGCGCTCCTTTGCGCGTCCGCCTGGGTCCTGTTCACGACGATCTGAGAGAGGAGACCGGACAATGGCATTGGACACGGCGGGCACGGTGCCCTGGACGATCAAGGGGGAGCTGATCCTCAACTGCAACTGCACGGTGTTCTGCCCCTGCGTGGTCAGCCTTGGCAAGCATCCGCCCACCGAAGGCTATTGTCAGGCCTGGTCGGGCGTGCGCATCGACGAAGGCCATTATGGCGACGAGGAACTCTCGGGGCTCAAGGTGGGCCTGATGCTGGAAATCCCCGGCCTGATGGCGCGCGGCAACTGGAAGGCCGCGGCCTTTATCGACGAGCGCGCGAGCGAGGCGGCCTATGAAGGGCTGGTCAACATCTTTTCCGGCAAGGCCCGCGGCACGACGGGGCTCTTCGGGGTGCTGGTCAGCGAATTTATGGGGGCCGAACGCGCGCCGGTCATCTTCGAGACCGAGGGCAAGGCCCGCCGCCTGATGGTGGGCAAGAAGATCCAGGGCGAGGTGGTCCCCGTGGAGGGCCACAAGGGCGAGGATATCGTCGTGACCAATACCGAATACTGGATGGGCCCCGACATCACGGTGGCCACCGCCACCAAGGGCCGCGTGCGCGCCTTCGGACGGGTCTGGGATTTCGACGGGCGCAGCGCGGAAATCTGCCGGATCGACTGGAAAGGCCCGCGCTGATGATGCTGACGGCGGATTATGTCGCGCTCATGGCGCGTTATAATGCGTGGCAGAACGCGCAAGTGACCCGCGTCCTCGACGGGGTGAGCCTCAAGCTGCTGACCGAGGATCACGGGGCCTTCTTCGGCTCGATCCTCGGCACCCTCAACCATATCCTCTGGGCGGATCGCATCTGGCTGCACCGCTTCGGGGTTGAGGAGAACCGCCCCGAAGGCGGGATCAAGGAGAGCCCCACGCTCACCCCCACCGGGCCGGCCTGGAGCGCCGAGCGCTTCACCACCGATGGCCGGATCAAGGCCTGGGCAAGCCGCGTGAACAGCATCCACCTCACCGGCGACCTGACCTTCTATTCGGGCGCGCTCGGGGCCGAGGTGACGCGGCCCATGGCCGCCTGCGTGGCCCATTTCTTCAACCACCAGACCCATCACCGCGGCCAGGTCCACGCGATGCTGACGCGCGCCGGGCTGGCGGCGCCCGTGACCGATATCGTCTTCATGCCCGAGGAGGCACAATGACCGCGCCCCGCCTGTCGCTGTTTCGTCGGGTGGCACGTGGTGACATGGCCGGGGCTGCGGGCCTGAACGCGGGAGCGAGGGGCCAGCCCCTCGCGCTCCCCGGAGTATTTCTGGAACGATGAAGCGGGGGCTGGCCCTGCGATGGAAAAGGAGAGCGACATGTTCAACGCATTGGTCGTCGAGAAGGACGAGGAAAGCGGCAAGACCTCCGCGGCGGTGAAACAGATCACGGTGGACGATCTGCCCGAGGCGGAGGTGCTCGTCGCGGTCGAGTATTCCACGGTGAATTACAAGGACGGGCTGTGCATCGGGCCGGGTGGGGGGCTGGTGCGCAAATATCCCCATGTGCCGGGGATCGACTTCGCGGGCACCGTCGAGGAAAGCCGCGACGCACGCTACAAGCCCGGCGACAAGGTCGTGCTCACCGGCTGGCGCGTTGGCGAGGCGCATTGGGGCGGCTACGCGCAGAAGGCGCGGGTTCTGGCCGACTGGCTGGTGCCGCTGCCCGAGGGGCTCGACACACGTCAGGCGATGGCCGTGGGCACCGCCGGGTTCACCGCCATGCTGGCGGTGATGGCGCTCGAGGATCACGGGCTGGTGCCGGGGCACGGGCCGGTGCTCGTGACAGGTGCGGCGGGCGGCGTGGGCTCGGTGGCGACGGCGATCCTCGCGCAGCTCGGCCATGAGGTCGCCGCCGTGACCGGCCGGCCCGAGCAGGAGGCCTATCTGCGCAGCCTCGGCGCTACGCGGATCGTGGCGCGCGAGGAGCTGACCGAGGTCACGAGAAAGCCGCTCGAAAGCGAGCAATGGGCGGGCTGCGTCGATGCCGTGGCGGGCGCGGTGCTGGGCCGGGTGCTCAAGCAGATGAAATACGGCACCTCCGTCGCGGCCATCGGGCTTGCGGGCGGCGCGGCCATCGAGGGGGCGCTGATCACGCCCTTCATCCTGCGCGGGGTGAACCTTCTGGGGATCGACAGCGTGATGCAGCCTTACGAGAACCGCGTCCGCGCCTGGGGCCGTATCGCGCGCGATCTGCCGATGGACAAGCTCGAGGCGATGGTCGCGCCCGCCACGCTGGCCGATCTGCCCCGGCTGGGGGCCGAGATCCTCAAGGGCCAGGTGCGGGGGCGGGTGGTTGTCGACGTGAATGGCTGAGCTCACGATCCGGCCGGCGCGCGAGGGCGATTTCGACGCGCTCTGGCCGATGCTGCGCGCGGTGATCCGCGCGGGCGAGACCTATGCGCTCGATCCCGGTCTCGGCCCCGAGGCGGTGCGCGCGCTCTGGATGGAGACCCCGCGCGCGACCTTCCTCGCCGAGGCGGGCGGCGCGGTGCTGGGCACGTCCTACATAAAGACCAACCAGGCGGGCGGCGGCGCGCATGTCTGCAACGCGGGCTTTGTCGTGGCCGAGGCCGCGCGCGGGCGCGGCGTGGCCCGGGCCCTGTGCGAGCACGCGCAGGCCGAGGCCCGCGCCATGGGCTATCTGGCGATGCAGTTCAATTTCGTGGTCGAGACCAACGCGGGCGCCATCGCGCTCTGGCAGGATCTGGGCTTCGAGACGGTGGGCCGCCTGCCGCGCGCCTTTCGCCACCCGGCGGCGGGGCTCGTGGATGCGCGCGTCATGTACAAGTGGCTGGCCCGGGACTGAACCGGCCCCCGCGCGCCCTGCCAGAGGCCCCGCCGGAGCGGGGCCTCTTGCGTCATGCCACCCCATGGTCCGCCCCCGCGCGCCAGCGCGCGACCCGGCCCGAGGCGGAGCGCACCCCCGGTTCGGACAGGTGATTCGGCTGTGATCGTGCCGGATTTCGGCGCGAACCCGTGGGAAATGATGGCACACGGGCCGGGTAGGGGAATATTTCTTGGAAATCATGGGAAATCAGAGGGCAGAAGGTCTGAACCATATATTGTGTAAGAAAATCATCAAGACGCATCATATTCCAAAAAATAACCGAAATACCCACACGATCTTGCTCTGCCGAGGGCGACTGAACAAGATCATGCGTCATTTCAGCGAAAAAATCGTTGCGGTGGCAAGAAATACCATGCTATCCATAACTCACGATGAGGACGGGACAGACGAAGGGGCATCAAGACCCCGAAACAAACTCCCAAGTCAGGTTTCATACAGGCACCCAGCTTCATCGAACAAGAATCCGGCGCGCGGGCGAGCAGACATCCCCCCAGGTGGCGCGCGCAGTCGGAAACCCCGCTAGGCGGGACGAGGGCGGCGGGTTGATCACTGGCAGCAGATCAACCCGCCGTTTTCCGTCTGAGGGGGCGGTGTCAACCGGGGGCGCGGTGAGAGGCCAACGGGACAGTGGGTCGGGTATTCAGAGGCGAGAGCACCCACAAGGTGGATGCCAAGGGCAGGGTCTCGATCCCGGCGCTCTTTCGCCGCGTGATCGAAGCCTGCGATCCCAACTGGTCCGCCGGGCAGCAGCCCGAACTGATCATCGTCTACGGCGATCACCGCCGCGATTTTCTCGAATGCTACACCATCGAGGCGATGCAGGAAGTGGACGAGAAGATCGCCCGCCTGCCGCGCGGCTCGAAGGAGCGGCGCTATCTCGAACACATGTTCCAGGGCCAGTCGCTGCCCACCTCGGTGGATGACACGGGCCGGATCGTGCTGCCGGCGAAGCTGCGCAAGAAGCTCGATCTGGGCGACGAGGCGTTCTTCATCGCCGCCGGCGACACCTTCCAGATATGGAAGCCCGAGACCTACGAGGCCAAGCGCCTTGCCGATGTCACCGACTGGCTTGACGAGTTCCCCGAGGATTTCGACCCGCTCATCCTTCTCGACAGGCCGGACGGGGGCTGAGCCATGGCCGCCGCTGCCCCTGCCGCCCCCGCCCCGCATGTCCCGGTTCTCCTGCGCCCGCTGCTGGCGGCGGTCGCGCCGGTGCGCGGCACCTGGCTCGACGGCACGCTCGGCGCGGGAGGCTATGCGCGCGCGCTGCTCGATGCGGGGGCCGAGCAGGTCATCGGCATGGACCGCGACCCGCTGGCGATCGCCATGGCGCGCGACTGGGGCGCGCCCTATGGCGAGCGGCTGCGGCTGGTGCAGGGCAATTTCGCGCGGATGGACGACCACGCCGAGGCGCTTGACGGCGTGGTGCTCGATCTCGGGGTTTCCTCGATGCAGCTCGACCGGGCCGAGCGGGGCTTTTCCTTCCAGAAGGATGGCCCGCTCGACATGCGGATGAGCCAGGAGGGGCCATCGGCCGCGGATCTGGTCAATACCGCCTCGGAGGCGCAGCTCGCCGATATCCTCTATCTCTACGGCGAGGAACGCGCGAGCCGCCGCATCGCCCGTGCCATCCTGCGCGCGCGCGAAAGCGCCCCGATCGAGACCACCGCCGCGCTTGCCGCCATCATCGAGCGGTGCCTGCCGCGGCCGAAGCCCGGCCAGGCCCATCCCGCCACCCGCAGCTTTCAGGCCATCCGCATCGCGGTGAACGACGAATACCGCGCCCTCCTCGACGGGCTGGAGGCGGCCGAACGCGCGCTGAAACCCGGCGGGCAGCTGGCCGTCGTCACCTTCCATTCCATCGAGGACCGCATGGTGAAGCGGTTCTTCCAGGCCCGCGCGGGCGCGCAGGGGACCGGCAGCCGCCATGCCCCCGAGACGCCACGGGAGGCCCCGCAATTCACCCTGCTGACCCGAAAGGCCATCGCCCCGGACGCGGACGAGCTGGCCGGGAACCCGCGCGCGCGCTCGGCCCGGCTGCGCATCGGCACCCGGACCGACGCCGCCCCCGGCCGCTCCGATCCCGCCGCCCTCGGAATGCCCCTGCTGAAGCGAGAGACATGATGCGCAGCCTTCTCCACGTCCTGACCGTGCTTGCCGTGATCGGCCTTGCCTTCTGGGCCTATCGCGAGAATTACCGCACCCAGGAGGCGCTGGCCGAGGCCGAGCGGCTTCAGCGGGGCATCGCCGAGGCGCGTCAGCGGCTTCGGATGCTCAACGCCGAATGGGCCTATCTCAACCGCCCCGACCGGCTCATGGATCTGGTGGAGCTGAATTACGACCGGCTCGGCCTCATGCCGCTGGAACCCTACCAGTTCGGGCGCGTCGATCAGGTGCCCTATCCGGCCGCGGCGGCGCTTGTCATCACCGATCCCGTCGAGGTCTCGAACACGGAGCAACGGCCATGATCCGCACCCCGCTGCGCCCGCTCGCACGCATCCTCGAGGCCCGCCGCAAGGGCGAGAACCCCGACGCCATCGAGCGCGAGAACATCCGCCTGCGCCACGAGGAGATGCGCGACCGCGCGCGGCGGCGCGCCGAGGGGCGGCTTCTGGTGCTGGCGGGGCTGTTCTTCATCGGCTTGTCGGTTGTGGGCGGCAAGATGGCGGTGCTGGCGCAATCCGAACCGGCAGAGCCGCGCGTCGGCAGCGCGGGCGCCGAGATCTTCGCGCAGCGCGCCGATATCGTGGACCGGCGGGGGCGGGTGCTTGCCACCAATTTCGACACCCACAGCCTCTACGCCCAGCCCCCGCAGATGGTCGATCCCGGGCGTGCCGCCGAGAAGCTGGCCGAGATCTTCCCCGATCTCGACCGGGACCGGCTCCTGCGCGATTTCACCGGCAAGCGCAAGTTCCTCTGGGTCCGCCGCACCCTCAGCCCCGAACAGAAGCAGGCGGTCCACGACATCGGCGAGCCGGGGCTGCTCTTCGGCCCGCGCGAGATGCGGCTCTACCCCAACGGACGGCTGGCCGCGCATGTGCTGGGCGGTGCGGGCTTCGGCCGGGAAGGGGTTCACGGGGCCGAGGTGGTGGGCGTGGCGGGCATCGAGAAGCGGCTCGACGCGCGCCTGCGCGACCCCGCCCGCGCAAACGAAGCGCTTGTGCTCTCGCTCGATCTCAGCGTTCAGGCGGCGCTGGAGAGGGTGCTCTCGGGCGGCATGAAGATCATGAACGCCAGAGGCGCGGCGGGGATTCTCATGGATGCGCGGACGGGGGAGGTGATCGCGGTGGCCTCGCTTCCGGATTTCGACCCGAACGACCGGCCGCCGCTGCCCACGCAGGGACATCCCGCCGACAGCCCGCTCTTCAACCGCGCGGTGCAGGGCGTCTACGAGCTTGGCTCCACCTTCAAGGCGTTCACCCTCGCGCAGGCCCTCGAAGAGCGGATCGTCACGCCCGACACGGTGATCGACACGCGCAGCCCGATGCAATGGGGCCGCTTCCGCATCCGCGATTTCCACGATTACGGCCCCGAACTCAGCGCCGAGAAGGTGCTGGTGAAATCCTCCAACGTGGGCAGCGCGCGCATCGCGCTCCAGATCGGGGCCGAACGGCAGCGCCATTTCCTGGAGGCGCTCGGTTTCATGCAGCCCTCGCCCATCGAGATCAGCGAGGCGGCGGGCAGCGCCCCGCTCCTGCCTGCCAACTGGTCGGAGCTTTCGACCATGACCATCTCTTACGGCCATGGCCTCTCGACCAGCCCGATGCACCTTGCCGCCGCCTATGCGACCCTCGTCAACGGCGGGCGGCTGGTCACGCCCACGCTGCTGCGCGATCCGGCGCATGGACCGGGGCCGCGCGTCATCTCCGAGAAGACCTCCGCGACCATGCGCGCTCTGATGCGCAAGGTCGTGACCGAGGGCACGGCCAGCCTGGCCGAGGTGGAGGGCTATGCCGTGGGCGGCAAGACGGGCACCGCCGAGAAGCCGAAGACCACCGGCGGCGGCTATGACGAGGACAAGGTCATCGCCAGTTTCGCGGGCTTCTTTCCGGCCGACGATCCGCATTATGTGCTCGTCGTGACGCTCGACGAGCCGGTCGAGACCTCGGGCTCCGAGCCGCGCCGCACCGCGGGCTGGACCGCCGTTCCCGTCGCCGCCGAGATCATCCGCCGCACGGCCCCGCTTCTGGGTCTGCGGCCCGCGATTGAACCCGCCGAAACCGCTGCTATAAGGCCCGCATCTCGATAGGGGGCAAAACCGCGCGTGGGGCAGATTCGGACATTGACAGAGCTTGGCCTCACCGCGCAGGGCGGACGGCAGGCGCGCCTTGCCGGGCTTGCCACGGACAGCCGCGCGGTGCGCGAGGGGATGCTCTTTGCCGCGCTGCCGGGCACGCAGGTCCACGGCGCGCGTTTCGTCGGGGCGGCGCTTGCGCAGGGGGCGGCGGCGATCCTGACCGATGCCGAGGGCGCGCGTCTCGCCGCCGAGGCGCTCGCCGCGCATGACGCAGCCCTCGTGCTGGCGGAGGATCCGCGCCAGACATTGGCCTTCACCGCGGCGCTCTGGTTCGGCGCGCAGCCCGAGACGATGGTGGCCGTGACCGGCACCAACGGCAAGACCTCGGTCGCCACCTTCACCCGCCAGCTCTGGGAAAGGCTGGGCCTTGACGCGGTCAATCTCGGCACCACCGGGGTGGAGGGTGCCGTGCGTGCGCCGCTTGCCCACACCACGCCCGATCCGATCACGCTGCATCGCGTGCTGGCCGAGTGCGCGGCGCAGGGCGTGACCCATGCGGCGATGGAGGCCTCTTCCCACGGGCTTGCCCAGGCGCGGCTTGACGGGGTGCGGCTCGCGGCGGCGGGGTTTACCAACATCACCCAGGATCACCTCGACTATCACCCCGATTTCGAGGCGTATTTCCAGGCCAAGGCCGGGCTTTTCGCCCGCGTCCTGCCGGAAAGCGGCGTGGCCGTGATCAACATAGACGATCCCCATGGCGCGCGCATGGCCGAGATTGCCGCCGATCGCGGCCAGGATCTTCTGACCGTCGGCCGACAGGCGGGGGCAGACCTGCGCCTTCTCGCGCAGCGCTTCGACGCCACCGGCCAGGTGATCCGGCTCGGCTGGGAGGATGGCGTGCAGCAGCTGCGCCTCGATCTCATCGGCGGCTTCCAGGCCGAGAACGCGGCGCTCGCGGCGGGGCTGGTGATCGGCGCGGGCGCGGACCCGGCGCGCGTTTTCGCGGAACTGCCGGGCATGACCACGGTGCGCGGGCGCATGCAGCTTGCCGCCACGCGCGGCAACGGGGCGGCGGTCTTCGTCGATTACGCCCATACCCCCGATGCCGTCGCCACCGCCATCCGCGCGCTGCGCCCGCATGTCATGGGCCGGCTCGTCGCCATCATCGGCGCGGGCGGCGACCGCGACCGGGGCAAGCGGCCGCTGATGGGACAGGCCGCCGCGCAATTCGCCGATGCGGTGATCGTGACCGACGACAACCCCCGCACCGAAGACCCCGCTGCGATCCGCGCCGCCGTGCTCTCGGGCTGTCCCGGCGCGCTCGAGGTGGCCGACCGCGCCGAGGCGATCCTGCGCGGCGTGGACATGCTCGCGCCCGGCGACGCGCTGCTGGTCTGCGGCAAGGGGCATGAGACCGGGCAGGTGGTGGGCCAGGACATCCTGCCCTTCGATGATGCCGAACAGGCAAGCCTTGCGGTCTCGGCGCTTGACGGGGGGGTGGGATGAGCCTCTGGACCGCAGCCGAGGTCGCGGCGGCCACCGGGGGCCGCACGTCGGGCGCGTGGACGGCCTCCGGCGTCTCCATCGACACGCGCACGCTTCGGCCCGGCGATCTCTTCGTGGCGCTCAGCGCGGCGCGGGACGGCCATGACTTCGTGGCCGAGGCGTTGAAGAAGGGGGCCGCGGCGGCGCTGGTCAGCCGTATCCCCGAGGGCGTGGACGCCGATGCCCCGCTCCTTCTGGTGCCGGACGTGCAGGCCGCGCTCGAGGCCCTGGGCCGCGCGGGCCGCGCCCGGATGAAGGGCCGGGTCGTGGCCGTGACCGGCTCGGTCGGCAAGACCTCGACCAAGGAGATGCTGCGCGCCGTGCTCGGCCATCAGGGCCGCGCCCATGCCGCCGAGGCGAGCTACAACAATCACTGGGGCGTGCCGCTGACGCTGGCGCGGATGCCA
>MDTD01011773.1_pt1 | contig 13280 bp, 13 predicted proteins | sample 811221 | NCBI WGS metagenome assembly MDTD01 (sample SAMN05326646, study PRJNA326480) | marine metagenome | isolation source: seawater | place: Pacific Ocean: South West | collected 2011
CATAAAGGCGAGATAGCTCAGTTGGTCAGAGCGTCGGATTCATAACCCGGAGGTCCCGAGTTCAAATCTCGGTCTCGCTACAAAGTAAAAGCGGTTATGCATTTTGACAGCATAACCGTTTTTTTAATTCTTCTTTAGTGTTTTCAACAACTCATCTCTATCAACAATTTGCTGCTTGCCTGTTTTCATGTCTTTTAGTTTCAAAGAGCCTTTTGCTTTTTCTTCACTACCATAAAATAAGACATATGGAACATCATTTTTATTTGCATAATTTAATTGTTTTCTAAGAGGAATAGGGTCTGGATAGAATTCTGAATTAATTTTATTAAATCTAAGGAAATTAGTAATTTCTATTAAATCATAAGAAAAAGAATCACTAAGGTTTAAAATTAGAACCTTTGGTGATTTGTTTAAAAGCTTAGGAAATAAATCTAATTCTTTGACAACAAGGAACAGACGATCTAATCCAAAGCTAATGCCAATACCACTCATATTTTTTAAACCAAAAATCTCAGTTAAGTTATCATAGCGTCCTCCTGCTGCTATCGAACCTAAATTTATTGAATTGGGTGGTAAAACCTCAAAAATTATTCCTGTGTAATAATCAATTCCCCTAGCTAACCCAATATCAAAAACTAAATTTGATCTAATCAACTTGTTTTTAGAAAAATAATTAAAAATGTATTCAATATCAGAGATAGCTTCTATTCCAATTTCTGAGGTTTCAAAAAATAATTTAAGTTCATCTAAATTAGAATTAAAATTTTTTGACAATTCTATTACTTGAAATAAAGAATCAATTATTTTATCCTCAAAACCATTTTCAAATAAATTTTTCTTTACAGTTGATGAACTTAATTTATCTAATTTGTCTAACTCTCTAGTCAAAAGTTCAAATTTATCAATACAGTTATTTATCTCACATATAGCAACTAATAGCTTCCTGCTATTAATTTTTATTTTACAACCATCAATTTTTAAATCATTAAAAACAGCGTCAAGCAATGATATAAAATCAATTTCTTGCATCATTGAATTTGAGCCAATAACATCAGCATCACATTGGATAAACTCCCTAAACCTGCCCCTTTGTGGTCGATCAGCTCTCCAAACGTTTTGAATTTGATACCTTTTAAATGGAATCGTAATATTGTTCTGGTTTTGAACCACATATCTTGCAAATGGAACAGTTAAATCATAACGCAATGCTTTATCAATAATTTTTGGAGCTAAACTGCTTGAATTAAGTTCTTTGATATCAATACCCTTGAGAAAATCACCTGACTTAAGTATTTTAAAAATTAGCCTTTCCCCGTCTTGCCCATATTTACCCAATAGAGTTTCTGATCTTTCAAAACTTGGTGTTTCAATTGGGTTAAATCCAAATTTTGAAAAATTTTCTTTAATTATATTAATTATATAATTTCTCTTATATAATTCGTCAGAATTAAAGTCTCTTGTACCTTTTGGTAAAATTGGCTTTTGCATTTTAAAAATTATTTTAGTTAAATTAAAAAAAAACACCCACATGAGCAGGTGTTTCTAATTCATAAATTTATTTTAAATTATTTTTTATCAGGAACCACCTCAAATGATAAGTCTACTAAAACTTCTCGGTGCAGTCTAATTTTCGCGTTGTATTTACCTAATTGCTTAATGTTATTACCAGCAAGTAAAATTATTTTTTTATCGACCATAACTCCGTTAGATTCAAGTTCTTTTTGAATATTTATATTATTAATAGAGCCGAATAATTTACTTCCCTCACCAACTTTGGCTTTTATCTTTAATTCCAATTCGGTAATCTTCTTGGCTAACTTATTTGCATCATCAATTATTTTCTTGTCCTTGACTGCTTGCTGTTTAATATTTTCAGCAAGAACCTTTTTAGCTGATGATGTAGCTAAAATTGCAGAACCATTCGGAATAAGAAAATTTCTAGCATATCCATTTTTGACAGTCACTAGTTCATCTTTAAAACCTACTCCTTCAACATCTTTTTTTAATATAATTTCCATAAAGAATATTTATTTTAATAAATCAGCTACGTAAGGCAATAGTGCTAGATGTCTTGCTCTTTTGACTGCAACTGAAACCTTTCTTTGATATTTCAAAGAGGTGCCCGTAATTCTTCTGGGTAAAAGCTTGCCTTGTTCATTTACAAATTTTAATAGAAAATTAGAGTCCTTGTAATCAATATACTTTATTCCGTATTTCTTAAATCTACAATATTTTTTTACTGTACTTTGATCAATATCTAAAGGAGTTAAATATCTAATTTCTGCGCTTTTCTTACCCGATGCTTCTTCTTGAATACTTGCCATAACTAGGATTCTTTTGTATTAATTTTACTTCTTCTTTTTTCTGCCCATTCCGCTCCGTACTTATCTAATTTTACGGTTAAATATCTCATAAACCTTTCATCTCTTCTAAATTCAAGTTCTAAATCGGAAATTACTTCAGGATTCACGGTATATTCAAAAAGGTGATAAAAACCACTTTTTTTATTTTGGATTGGGTATGCTAACTTCTTCAAACCCCAATCCTCCTTAGAAATCATTTTAGCACCTTTAGATGTTAAAAATTTTTCATATTTGAGGACTGTTTCCTTTGTCTGCTCTTCAGACAAAACGGGATTTAAAATGAAAACAGTTTCATAGTGATTCATAACTTATTTTAATTAATGCGTGCAAAAATATATAATTTAAACATCATTTGATAATTTTTTGTAGCAAAAATTTTATCAATTAATCAATTGGGGTCTACATCAACAATTACTTGTACAGCCCTGTAGTCGGGTATTAATTGGAATGTTTGTATATATTTCTTCATTATTAGCTTTACCCCAGAGAGAGAGAAGTCATGTGGAATTTTAATCAATATATTTTTTTGATACTTATTTCTAACTCTTGAGATGTATGGGAATTCAGGGCCTAATAAATATCCCTTAAAGTGATAGAATAGTTTATCAAATAGCCATTTTGAAGAATTGTTTACAACATTTAAATTTTTATGTTTGACTGTTAATTGAATTAGTTTTGAGAAGGGAGGGTAATTAAATTTTTCTCTGTCATTTATCTGTATTTGAAAAAATTTTTCGTAGTTACCATTTACAATTTGGTTCACCAATTTTGGGTTTGAATTATATGTTTGTATAAAAACCTCTCCTCTTTCAGTTGCTCTTCCTGCTCTTCCTGCAACTTGTTGAACAAGTTGATAACATCTTTCATTAGATCTAAAATCAGGAAAATTCATTGAGCTTTCAAGATTCATAATTCCTACCAGTTGAACATTTTTAAAATCTAAACCTTTAGTAATCATCTGCGTTCCAACCATTAAGTCATAATCTTTATTTTCAAAAGAACTGATAATTTTTTTAAAGCTATTCTTTCCTCTAGTAGTATCATGGTCAAGCCGAACAATTCTAATCTCAGGAAATAGATTTTTAAGTTCAATTTCTATTTGCTCCGTACCTAAGCCTCTTGAAATAATATCACTGCTTCCACATTTAACACAATTGTCTTGAATATTTTCATGATATCCACAATAATGGCACCTCAAAGATTTCTTAGAGTAATGGAATGTAAGAGAAACATCACAATTAATACACTTGGGGGTAAAACCACAACTATTACACGCTAATACTGGAGAAAAACCTCTTCTATTTTGAAATATTATAACTTGTTTATTGTTTGAAACAACTTCTTTTATTTTAGATAAGAGTGGTTCAGAAAAAAAACCATACATTTTTCCTTCTTTAACCATATGCTTAATATCAATAATATTAATTTTTGGTAAAGGTGATTTTCTATATCTTTCATTTAATTCGACTAAACTAAACTTTTGAATAGACGTGGAGTTATAATAGCTTTCTACAGAGGGAGTAGCTGTACCCATTAAAACATTTGATCTATGAAGCTTTGAAAGAACCAATGCAGAATCTCTTGCATGATATCTTGGAGAGGGTTCAAATTGTTTGAATGATTGCTCATGTTCTTCATCAATAATTATTAATTTTAGCCTATTGAAAGGAAGAAAAATTGCAGATCTAGCTCCAATTACAATTTGGTTGGTTTTGTTTTGATTTATCTTAAACCACAATTCCGCTCTTTGATTTAAACTTAGTGCTGAGTGGTAAACGAGTAAATTATCTGAAAAAAAATGACTTAATCTATCAACTAATTGTGTGGTTAAAGCAATTTCAGGAACCAGATATAAAATTTGATTTCTTGAATTCAAATATTGTTTTATCAGTGAAATATAAATCTCTGTTTTTCCAGATGCGGTAACTCCTTTGAGTAAAACATTTTTATTTAAGTTAAAATTATTCTTTATTTCATTAAGAGCTGATAACTGTTTTTTAGAGAGCTCTATTTTTATTAATTTCTTTTTTGACTCAATAATATTCCTACTTATTTCCAGATCATAAAACTCGAATATTTTTTTTTCAACCATTTTATTCAATATGGAATGATATGATTTATTAAGATTCTTAAAATCAGAAAGTCTAATATTTCTATTGGATTTTAATTTATTTGCTAAGTAGTGTTCATAAAATTTAATCTGATTTTTTGCGTTTTTTGGAATTGATAAAATTAAATCTTTATTGAAATTTTTGGATAATCTAACACAACGAATAAATTTTGGTGAATATTTTCCATAAATTTTTTCGTCGATTAAAATAAAATTCTTCTCCCTCATTGAGTTTATTATTGGAAAAATATTCTTTTTACCAACTATTTCTATAATTTCTTTTACAGATAAATTTTTTTTTATTTTTAGTGCATCTAAAATTAGATATTCAAGATCATCACAATTGTTCTCATTTATTATTTGATTTTTATTTAAGCTTACTTCCGTTTCACTCTGAAGGACTAAATTGCTTGGTAAACATGCTCTCATAACATCTCCAATTGGCGCGAAATAGTATCTTGATATCCAGTCCCAAAAATTTAACTGGAAATTGTTAACCGTTGGAGTATCATCAATTATTTGAACAATAGATTTTAGTCTTATTGTATCATCATTATTTCTGTGTAATTTAAATGCAATTGAGGTATAGAGTTTTGTTTTACCAAATGGAACAATAATTCTCATTCCAGGCTTAATAAAATTAAATTCTTCTTCGGAGACTGAATATGTAAATTTTTGATTTACAGGAATTGGCAAAATAACATCAACAAAATGGCACATATAAAAATTAATGCAATTTTTTAAATTTTAATTAGAATATATAATAAATTTATCTATAAATAATCTTATGAGGGTTAAACTTATTTACATTGGAAAAAATAGAGATGAAAATTTAGAAAAACTTGTAAATAAATATAAAAAAAGAATTAATTATTACCTAAATTTTGATGTAATTCAGATTAAAAGTAAAATTTTAAATCCTGAAAAATCATTAATACAATTGCACGAAGCAGAACTGCTTTTTAAAAATATTGATGAAGATGAAAATATTGTTTTACTGGACGAAAAGGGAGAAAATTATACAACTAATGATTTTGTATTTTTTATTAATAAAAGTATCTTGAACAGAAATAAAAATTTAACTTTTGTTATTGCAGGAGCGTATGGATTTTCAGAAAAAATAAAGATGAAATTTAAAAAAAGTATATCCCTTTCCAGTATGACATTTACCCACGACATGGCAAGATTAATACTTGTTGAGCAAATATACAGGTCTTTAACTATTATCAAGAATATTCCCTATCATAACAGATGAAAAAATTAATTTTTGCTACTGCCAATGAAAACAAATTATTTGAAGTCAAAAAACTACTAAAAAATTATTATGATGTAGTTGGACTTAAAGAAATTGGATTTGAACATAATATAATTGAAAATAAATCATCAATCATTGACAATTCAATACACAAAGCTCTTTTTGTTAAAGAAAAAACAGGATTTAATTGTTTTGCAGATGATACGGGATTAGAAGTTGATGTTCTTGATGGAGCTCCAGGTGTTCATTCTAAAAGATATGCTGGTATCAATGCAAGCTCAGAAGATAACATTAATAAACTTTTATACTCTTTACAAGGGGAAAAAAACAGAAAAGCACAATTTAAAACTGTTATATCTTTAAATATTGATGAAAAAATTAAAACCTTTACAGGTATTTGTAAAGGTAAAATTTTAAACAAAAAAAAAGGAGAGAATGGATTTGGATATGATCCTATTTTTGTTCCAGAAAAATCTAAATTATCATTTGCAGAAATGACTTTAGAAGAAAAAAATAAAATTGGTCATAGGGGAATTGCAATTCAAAAACTTTTCTTCTATTTAACAAATCTTTATTCTAAATAATTAAAAGTTGGCTTGATAAGTGTATATATTTATGGTGATGAAAAAAATAATATTTTTTTTAATATTCTCGATTGTCAATTTGATTAGTGCTCAAAATGATATAGTTAAAGGCATTATAATCAACTCAAAAAATAATCAACCTCTGGAAAATGTAAATATTGTTAACATAAATCAAGTTACAGGAACAGCCTCAAATTCAAGTGGACAGTTTGAAATTCAAGCATACCCCAATGACACATTGTATCTTTCTTATATTGGCTTTAAATCTATAAAAGTAAAGGTGACAAACGATTGGATTAATCTTAATATTGAAACTATGATTGAGTTGACCGAAATGGCTTTGGCCTTAGAAGAAGTTGTTGTTTATGAACTAAAGTTAACAGGTTATTTAGAACTTGATATTAAACAAGTACCGATTAATAATAATTACAGATATAGTATTTCTGGACTTCCTAACGTTGGTTATGAATCAAGTTCCCGACCCACTAATGCTTTAACAAAAACTCTAAACGCTATTTTCAATCCTGTTGATTTCCTTTATAAAATATTTGGAAGAGAACCAAATCAATTAAGAAAAGTTAAAAAAATGAAAGAAGATGATCGAATAAGAAATGTTTTATCAAATAGATTTGATAGAGAAATATTAGTTGAATTGCTTTCCATAGAAAAAAAAGATCTTGAATTTTTAATTGCACAGTGCAGCTACTCTGATGATTTTATTATGAAAGCTAATGATCTACAAGTGTTAGAGGCAATAAGTGAATGTTATGAAGAATACAAAGTTTTAAATAATAGCATTAAAAATCAATAGAATCTAACTTTATTGACTTTAACTTTAAATAAAAGTTTGTGTAAAACATGTAAATAAAAGGAATGTACCATAACAATCCTAAGAACATAGTTAAAATTAAAAAAGGTAATAAAGGAATAATCAAAATTAAATTGTAAATTAAAAACTTACGTTTATAACCATTTATCATTAACCAACCTTTTTGAATTGCCTCCCACGCATCAATTGATGTATCCTCTGCCATAATAAAAAAGGTTACAGAAAATGGCAAAGAAACAATAACCCATGGTAATACAAACGAAAACAAGAAACTAAAAATCAAGAATAAAATAAAAATAAGTGATTGAATAAAGTAATTTGAAAAGCTGATAGCCTTGAAAGGAGTTAATAATGCACCCATTTCATATAAATTAACAAATGCATCAAAAGATTGAGGAAAAAATGAATTTAAAATTAAAAGATAGAATAAGAAATTTAATAATAAGAATATAATTGACAGTATAGTCCCAAATACAATAATAAACAAAAAAAAGATTAGTGATACCAAAATTGCATTACCTAAGTTATATTTAAATCCATCTAATATGCATTCAATATTTATCTTCTTATTTTTTTTTAGTTTAAGAGAATAGGTATATATACCAATTGTTACTGGCCCAGTAATTAAAACTGATATTAATATTCCAATAGCAGGAATTGATTGAACCATGATCCAAATTAAATTTAAAGCGCCGAAAACTAGTATTGATTGTAACCATTTTCCTTTTAATGAACTAAGTGTTTCTGTAATAAGGGAGTTTAAAGAAATCAGCTTTAAAATTTTTGAGTTTGAATTAACAAAAATAATTATTAAATGTAATTATTTATTTAACTTTGCAAATCTTTAACATATTATTGAGTATATGATAAAAGCTAATCTACATGCAATTTCTCCTGTAGACGGAAGATACTTTTCAAAAACATCTCGGTTAAAAGATTTCTTTTCCGAAATGGCGCTTATTAAATATAGGGTTTTAGTTGAAATTGAATATTTTATATCATTATGTGAATTAAAATTACCAGAATTAGAGAAATTTAATTTTGACAATTTTCAAAATCTGAGAAATATATATTTAAATTTTTCAGAAAAAGATGCTATTGAAATAAAAGAAATTGAAAAAATAACCAATCATGATGTCAAAGCAGTTGAGTATTTTATTAAGAAAAAATTCAAAGATTTAAACATACACCAATTCTCAGAATTTATTCATTTTGGACTCACCTCACAGGACATAAATAATACTGCCATCCCATTGAGTATTAAAGATATGTTAGAGACTGTTTACCACAGTGAATTAAGTATTGTAATTGATAAGCTTGAAATGATTTCAAAAGAGTGGATGAATCTAACCATGCTTGCAAGAACACACGGACAAGCAGCATCCCCTACAAAACTTGGGAAAGAAATAGATGTTTTTAAAAATCGAATTGAAAATCAAATCAAATTACTAAAATCAATCCCTATTTCTGCAAAATTTGGTGGTGCAACGGGAAATTTCAATGCACACAAAATCGCTTACAAACATTTTGATTGGTTGAAGTTTGCTAAAAATTTTGTTGAAGATAAATTAGGACTTAACCATTCTTTTCCGACTACCCAAATTGAGCATTATGACAATCTTGCTGCATTATTTGATAACTTTAAGAGAATAAACACAATCTTAATTGATTTTAACAGAGATATATGGCAATATATTTCGCTTGACTATTTCAAGCAAAAAATAAATAAAAACGAGATTGGAAGCTCTGCAATGCCACATAAAGTAAATCCAATTGACTTTGAAAATAGCGAAGGAAATCTTGCATATGCAAATGGAATTTATGAGTTTTTGTCCAGAAAACTTCCTGTATCAAGATTACAAAGGGATTTAACCGATAGTACGGTTCTTAGAAACATCGGCGTACCCATAGCCCATACAATCATTGGATTTAAATCTGTTTTGAACGGAATTGATAAATTAATTGTTAATAATGAGGCTATTAAATATGATTTAAGTCAAAACTGGGCTGTTATCGCCGAAGCAATTCAAACTATATTAAGACGCGAAAGATACCAAAACCCTTACGAGGAATTAAAAAAACTAACTAGAACAAATAAAAGACTTAGTGTTAAGCACATTCATGACTTTATTGATAAACTGGACGTGAAAGACTCGGTCAAAAACGAACTTAAAGAAATAACACCTGAAAATTACACTGGTATTTTTTAATTTTAAGAAATGAAAAAAAGGTCATTTGTATATTTCTTTTTAATAGCTTCTTTATTCCTAAGTTGTTTTGAAGATAATGATGATAATATTGCAAGAACTTCAGATATCAATGATTTTATTTGGAGGGGTATGAATGCTGCCTATTTGTACAAAGATGAAATTACAAACCTTGATAATGACAGATTTGGAAATATGGAAGAATATTTTAGTTTTTTAAATAATTACAATTCTCCTGAAACTTTGTTTGAATCTTTGATACATGAAAGAAATTTGATTGATAAGTACAGTCTGATTATTGATGATTATATTGAGTTACAGCAATACCTAAGCGGTAATATTCTTTCTAATGGTATTGAGTTTGGTTTGAGTTTTATTCCTAGTTCAAATTATGAAATTTTCGGTTATGTTAGATATGTACATAGTGGTTCAGTGGCAGAGGCTAAAGGAGTCAAAAGGGGAGATATCTTTATTTCTGTGAATAATACGATTTTGAATATTGATAATTATTCAAATTTATTATCACAAAACTCATATGAAATGGGTTTTGCAATTTATTTAGATAACAACACTAATGATATAAGTGATGACAGTATATTATCTAATGGAGTAAACATTAACCTTTCAAAAGTACCATTGGTTAAAAACCCAGTTTATAATTACTCAATTATCAATGAGGGTGGTAAAAAAATAGGGTATTTAATGTATAATCAATTCTTATCCAATTATGATTCATATGTTGAATCAATTTTTTCTGAGTTTAAATCAAACTTAATCGATGAAATTATTATAGACCTAAGATATAATCCTGGTGGTAGTGTAAATTCAGCTTTACTAATTTCTAGTTTGTTAACTGGTCAATTTACAAACGAGATATTTAGTTATGAAGAATGGAACAGCGAAATTCAAAATTATTGGAATAATAATAATCCTGAATATTTAGTAAATAGATTTTTAAGTTTGGAGAATAGCCTTAAAATGAATAAAATATATGTTTTAACATCCAGATCTACTGCTTCTGCAAGTGAACTGTTGATTAATTGTCTATCTCCTTATATTAATGTTGTTCAGATTGGTACATCAACATATGGAAAATATCAAGCCTCAATAACTCTTTATGATTCAAATAATTTTTCAAATCAAAACACAAATCCTGCTCATAATTATGCTATTCAACCTCTGGTAATGAAAACTCTAAATGTAAATGGAGTTACTGACTATTATAATGGCTTAGAGCCAGATTATATTTTTGAAGAAAGACCTTACAATATGGGGATTATTGGTGAATTGAATGAACCAATGCTTAACTATACAATAAATCTTATCAACCAGAGATCGGTTAGTTTTGAACAGTCAGAGTTATTTGGTACTATTGGAGATAATTTTAAATTTGAATACCTTAATAAAGAAATGTATATTGACAAATCATTTTTAAATATAAATGAAATCTCCTTTTAATAAATCGCAAAAAATTGTTCTTGCAATTATTATTTTTGGAATATTAGCCAGACTTATACCTCATCCACCAAACTTTTCTCCTATAACGGCTATTGCATTATTTAGTGGACTTAATTTCAAAAATAAAAAATTTGCATTTCTCATTCCTATTTTAATTTTATTTATTTCTGATTTGTTTATCGGTATTTCAGTGATAAATATATTTGTTTATTCTGGATTTCTTTTGGTTGTTAAGCTGGGTTCGAAAATCAGCTCAATAAGATTTTTAAATATTATCTTAGCAAGTCTTATTTTTTTTATTATATCCAATTTTGGTGTATGGATTATTGGTTACCCGAAAACTATTGATGGATTAATTCTTTGCTACACAATGGCAATTCCTTTTTTTGGATATAGTCTGGCAGGAGATTTATTTTTTGGATACTTATTTAAGTTTTCCTTTGCTAAAATTGAATCATACTACATGAATGCTGAAATCTAATTATCCTCATTTGGAATATCAATAAGTTTATCTTCAATATTCAAATCTGAATTTCCTGAAATTTTGATAATGTCTTTATCAATTTTCTTAAATTCCTTTGTAGTGTCATTAAATCTGTTCACGGCTGCACCAAGGCTATTTCCAAGTCTATCGTGATAAGATTTATATGCCTTTAGGTGTTTATTTAATTTTTCTACATTTTTTATAATATCATTTATAGAATCTTCAACTTTCATATTGTGCAGTGCCTTTACGGTAATTTGAAGCATGGGAAAAAGACTCATTGGAGATACTATCATAACTTTTTTTTCATAAGCATAACTTACGAGATCTCTTTGATTTATTTTTAAAGATCCTACTCTACTATTTAGTAAATCTTGATAAAGTCCATCCGCAGGAATAAACATATAAGCGTAATCAGTAGTTTTTTCGTTTGGTCTAATATACTTTGAGGTTTCGTCAATTCGATTTTTGATATCAGCTTTAAATTTTTTTTCTAACTCTAATAAAAGATCTTTATCATTAGATTCAATCATCTTATTATAGTTATCCAACGAAAACTTTGCATCAATTGGGATAATATAATCTCCTACTCTAACAATTGCATCAACTGATTCATTGTTTGAAAAAGAAAATTGCATTTGAAAAAGCTCAGGAGGCAATACATTGGCTAATAAATTTTCTAATTGAATTTCCCCAAGAACTCCTCTTTGCTTTTGATTACCTAAAATCTTTTCTAAAGTCTTCATTTGATTTGCAAAACTTAGAACCTGCTCATTAGTTCCTTTTATTTTTTCAAGTTCTGAGGTAACGTCTTTAATTACTTTATTTGATTCTTTAAATTGTTGAGTTATAGAAACTGAAGATGACTTATGATAATCATTGATTTGCTTATTAATATTATCTAATTTGTTATCAATTTCACTTCTACTTTGTTTTGAATTACTATCAATTTCTTTTCTTATGTCCTGTATTTGAGTGTTTAAATTATTTGAGAAATTCATTAAATCGGAAGCATCAAGTGAACCTTTAGAAGAATTAGATTTATAGATAAGATAAATTAATGTTGTTGAAACAAATACAAGTAAAATAATTATAATTAATTCCATAAAGTGATTTAAAAAAACTCTACTATTTGCTCAAATACATTTTTCTTCGTGAATATAAATCGTAAAATTTATCATCTTGCAAATTATCTATAAATAATATACTCTCACCCGTACTTTTCATCTCAGGACCAAGCTTTTTATTGACATTTGGAAACTTACTAAATGAGAAAACAGGTTCTTTGATTGCATATCCATTATATGTAGGATTAAAATCAAAGTCTTTCACCTTTTTTTCACCTAACATTATCTTAGTAGCATAATTTACATAGGGTTCGTGGTACGCTTTGGAGATAAACGGAACAGTTCTAGAAGCTCTTGGATTTGCTTCAATTATATATACCTTATCGTTTACTATTGCAAATTGAACATTAATTAAACCTACAGTGTTTAATGCCAAAGCAATTTTTTTTGTGTGATCTCTTATTTGTTGAATCACCAAATCACCTAAATTAAAAGGCGGTAAACAAGCATTACTATCACCCGAGTGTATGCCACAAGGTTCAATGTGCTCCATTATTCCGATAATGTAAACATCTTCTCCATCACAAATTGCATCAGCTTCTGCTTCAATAGCACCGTCTAGATAGTGATCCAAAAGCAGTTTGTTGTTAGGGATCTTACGGAGCAAGTCTACAACGTGGGCTTCCAACTCTTCTTTATTGATTACAATTTTCATTCCTTGCCCTCCCAATACATATGAAGGACGAACCAAAATTGGGAAATCCAATTCGTCAGCCAAAGCCAAAGCCTCATCAGCATTTTCGGCAACTCCAAAATCAGGATAAGGGATATTATTTTGTTTCAAAAGTGTAGAAAAACTACCGCGATCTTCTGCCAAATCAATTGCATCAGGGCTAGTGCCCAAAATCTGGTCTAGTGCCAAA
>MDTD01035909.1_pt1 | contig 13278 bp, 13 predicted proteins | sample 811221 | NCBI WGS metagenome assembly MDTD01 (sample SAMN05326646, study PRJNA326480) | marine metagenome | isolation source: seawater | place: Pacific Ocean: South West | collected 2011
ATAAATCCTGGTGAAACACAATTAATGTTTATATTTTTTTTTGCATATTCAATAGCTAAACTTTTCGAAAAAGCTATGATTCCAGCTTTAGAGGCAGCGTAATTAGCTTGACCTAAATTACCTGTATGACCAACTATAGATGTAATATTAATTATTTTACCATATTTCTTTTTAAGCATTTTTTTTATGGAATGTTTGCACATCAAAAAAGTTGAAGTCAAATTTACGTCTAAAACTTTTTTCCAATTTTCTTCAGAAAGCCTTATAGATAAATTATCTAAAGTGATCCCTGCATTATTTATAAGTACATCTAGCCCACCTAATTTTTTTTCTACCTTATCAATAAATTTTTCGATATTTTGATGCTCATCTAATTTAAATTTTTCAATTTCAATTTTATCGTAATTTTTTTTTAAATTATTAAGTTTCTCTTCATTTGTGCCTGTTGCTAAAATATTTGCACCCAACTTATCAAACTTCTCGATTAAGCTTTTTCCTATACCACCTGTAGCACCTGTAATTACGATTTTTTTATTTTTTAAATTTATCATTTAAATTTTTAATATCAGCAATTGAGTTAATTGAAAAGCAGTTAGCATTTTTTATTGTTCTTTTAACCATGCCTGTTAACACTTTTCCAGGACCAATTTCTATAAAATTTTGAATACCTTGCTGAGAAATACTGATTAAAGATTCTCTCCATCTTACAGTAGAATATATTTGCTCAATCAAAAGTTCTTTTATTATATTTGGATCGCTTTCTGGTTGAGCTTTTACGTTGCTGACTATTTTAAATAAAGGTTTTTTAAAGTTTGTCTCACTAATTTTTTTTTTCATAATATTAGCTGCCGGTTTCATCATGGAGCAGTGGAATGGAGCACTTACTTTAAGAGGGATTGATTTTAATTTTTTCTCTTTTAAAGTAACTTCAAATTTATTTATACTTTCCGTATTTCCACTTATTATAACCTGTCCATTCGCATTATCATTTGCAATTTCGCACACATCTTTTTTTTGTTTATCAAGTAAATTTTTTATTTCTTCAATATTTGCGCCCAATACGGCTAGCATTCGACCTTTACCGACAGGTACAGCATTTTGCATCGCTTTACCTCTTTCGTTTACTAATGAAATTGCATCTTCAAAGTTTAATGCTTCAGAGCAAACAAGGGCGCTATATTCCCCTAAAGAATGTCCTGCAAAAAATTTAATGTCTTTAAAATTAAAATTAAACTCATCTTTTAATGTTTTAAAAAATGAATAACTTACAGTAAGAATTGCTGGTTGAGTTATTTCTGTTAATTTTAATTGATCCTCAGGGCCATTTAATATTATTTTTGATATAGGTATTTTGAGTTTATCATCAGCTTTTTTGAAAATCTCTTTTACTGAGTTGAAATTGTCATATAACTCAGAACACATACCTACAACTTGTGAACCTTGGCCTGGAAACAATAATGAGTACATTTTATAATATTAATTAATAATTATTAGTATTGCTATAATATTTCATTATAGTATAACCCAATCTTTATAAATAACTTTTTAAACAAAATAACGTATAAGATATGGCTTTTTACGAAAACACGATTGTGGCTAAGCAAGATCTGGCTGAAAAAGAATTGAAGTCTATAGTCAAGAAGTACAGCTCACTAATTGAAAATTCATCTGGAAAAATAGTAAAAGTTGAAGAGTGGGGACTACTTAATTTATCTAACAAAATAAAGAAATATAAAAAAGGTTTTTACATACACTATAAATTTGAAGGAAATAAAGAAACCTTGGGAGAAATAGAAAAAAAAATAAAAGTAGATAGTTCAATTATAAGGCATTTGACTGTAAAATATAAAAAACTAGATACTAAAAATGAATTTTTTAAAAATAAAAATAATTAGATGAAAAGAAAAAATAAAAAATTTCAAAAAAGGAACAACAATTCATTAAATAAGTTGAGTTTATTTCAAAAAAATGATGGAAAGTTTTCAAAAAAATGTCCTTTATCAAGTAAAAATGCTCCAATAATTGATTATAAAAATGTCAATTTGTTAAAAAAGTATATGTCAGATAATGGAAAAATAATTTCGTCAAAAATTACTTCGGTTTCATTTAATAAACAAAGAAAGCTTACAAGAGAAATTAAAAAAGCAAAGGTTTTAGGATTAATTTAATGGAAATAATTTTACTAGAAAACATTTTAAACCTTGGAAACATTGGTGACAAAGTTAAAGTTAAAAATGGATTTGGAAGAAATTTCTTACTAAGACAAGGTAAAGCATTAAGGTTTAATAAAGAAAATTTGGATTTTGTTAATAAGAAAAAAGATGTTCTGAACAAAAAAAATATAGAATTAAAAAATAAATTTAAAGAAATTGCAAAACTAGTTAATAACAAAACTTTTATTTTTACAAAAGAAAGTAAAGAAAATGGTGAACTTTATGGATCAATCAAACCAAAAGAAATAACGAATTTGATTAAAGAAAAAGTGAATGCTGAAGTAAGCCCTTCTCAAATTATTTTAAAAGATGAATTAAATAAAATAGGATCTTTTAAAGCAAGCATAAACTTCCATTCTGAAGTAAAAGCAGAAATTTCTATAAAAATTAATAAAACACAATCTAAGTAACTTTTCCACAGATCAAGTGAAAAAGTGTGTAACTTTTTTCTTTAAATTAATAAACGTATATTTAAGATGTTTAAGTGGAAGAACTAAAATCAATTCAAAAAAATAACAATCAACAGCCTTCTAATATTGAAGCTGAACAGGCTCTTCTGGGCTCAGTATTAGTTAACAATGATATAATTGACGAAATATCTACTATAGTAAATCCATCTATATTTTACGACCCAGCCCACGTAAAAATTTACGAAGTAATAGAAAATCTTAACAATAGAGGAATGATAGCTAACCCCATTACCCTTAAAAATTTTTTTGAAAAAGATAATATGCTTAATGAAGTAGGTGGTACAGAATATTTAGTAAAATTAACTAGATTTTCTGGTTCAGCTAAACAAGCTTTAGATTATGCAAAAATTATTCATGAAATGTATTTGAGAAGAGAATTGGTTTTGATTTCAAGTAAACTCTCATCAGATACTCTTAACGCAAATACTAGAGAAGAAAATGCAGAGAAAATAATTGAAAGTACAGAAAAATCTTTATTTGATTTAGCTGAAAGAGGAAGTTTTTCACAATCTTTTAAAAAATTTAATCAAGCGTTAGATCAAACAATTGAAATGGCTACTTTAGCAATGCAAAGTGATCAAGGTATTGTCGGAGTTCCCACTGGTTTAACAGATTTAGACGAAAAACTAGGTGGCTTACATAAATCAGATCTTATAATTTTAGCTGGAAGACCCTCAATGGGTAAAACGGCTTTAGCTACAAACATTGCCTACAATGCATCACAAAATATTTTACAAAGGCAGGAAAAGTCATCAGTTGCTTTTTTTTCTTTAGAAATGTCTTCTGAACAACTATCAACTAGAATTTTATCAGAACAAGCAAAGATTAAATCTGATGATATTAGACGAGGTAAAGTTTCTGAAGATGAAATAAATAGATATATTGAAACATCAAGAAATATTTATAACCTACCACTTTATATTGATGAAACGCCAGCAATCACTATCGCTACTTTAAGTAATAGAGCTAGAAGAATTAAAAGATTATTTGGCTTGAGTTTAGTTGTAGTGGATTATATCCAGCTAATGAGATCTAATTCAAATAAAGCAGAAGGTAGGGTTCAAGAAATATCTGAAATAACTCAGGGACTAAAAGCTTTAGCTAAAGAACTTTCAGTTCCTGTATTAGCTTTATCTCAGCTATCTAGGGCGGTAGAGCAAAGAGATGATAAACAGCCACAATTGGCTGATTTAAGAGAGTCAGGTTCTATCGAACAGGATGCCGATGTTGTAATGTTCGTTTATAGGGAAGCTTATTATTTAGAACGTAAACAACCAAAATTAGGTTCAATAGAGCACGCAGAATGGCAATCAAAGATGAACGATGTAAATGGGTTAGCAGATATAATTTTGGGTAAACAAAGACATGGTCCAACAGGAACGGTAAAAGTTGAGTTTGAGGGAATTTATACGAAATTTAAAGATTTGACCAAAAATTAAAGCTAATTTTCTCTTTAGTTATAAATAAATTAAGATATATCTGAAATATCTGAATGTGGTCTAAAATTTATAAAAAAATTGTAATAGATTTTTCTAAAATTACTATTTTGCTATTAATAGCAACGGTTGTTTTTTCATTTTATCAAGCAAAAAATTTCAATTTAGATGCTTCCTCGGATGCTCTTTTGTTGGAGGGAGATAAAGACCTTAAATATTTAAGAGATGTGAATGAAAGGTACGGCTCTAAAGACTTTTTAGTTCTTACTTATACTCCTGTATCAAGTTTTACTGAAAAAGAAACTATCTTAAACTTGCAATTATTGAAATCTAAAATTGAAAAGTTGACCTGGGTCGATAGTGTTATAACAATTATAGATGTTCCTCTTTTGAAAAGTACAGATGAAAGTTTAATGGATAGGTTAAAAAATTATAAAACTTTAGCATATCCTGAAATAGATAGACAAAGAGGTTTTGATGAAATTCTCAATAGTCCCATTTATAAAAATTATGTAATAAGTGAAGATGGAAAAACTTCAGGGATTGTTGTCTATTTAAAAAAAGATGAAAGGTTAGCTGAATATATAAAAGTAAAAGACAAATATTTTAATCAATTTATTGAGGGAAACTTAACAAAAGAGGAAAAAAATAATTACAAAAAATTTTTACTAGAATACGAAGATTATAAAAATCTTTATAATGTTAGAAATCATCAAAACATAACAGAAATAAGAGATGTAATTAACAAATATGGAGAAAATGCAAAAATTCATTTAGGTGGGATACCAATGATATCAGACGATATGATGAGTTTTATTAAAAGTGATATTGTTATTTTTGGAATTGGAGTATTTGTATTTATAGTCTTAACACTCTGGTTGATTTTTAGAAATATTAAGTGGGTTTTAATGCCTTTGCTCGGTTGTGCTACTTCAGTAATAATTATGATTGGTATGCTTGGTTTTATTGGTTGGAAAGTTACCGTTATATCCTCAAACTTTGTTGCTTTGATGTTAATACTAAATATGGCTATGAATATCCATGTATCAGTGAGATTTCTACAATTAAAAAAAGAAAAACCTGAATTGAATAATCAAGAGGTGATTTTAGAAGCGAGCGAAAAAATGATGATGCCGGTGCTATATACTGTTTTAACAACAATTTTTGCTTTTCTCTCTTTAATATTTAGTGGTATTAAACCTATCATTGATTTTGGTTGGATGATGACTTTAGGGCTAATCGTTTCATTTTTTGTAACTTTTCTTTTACTGCCATCATTGATAAATATTTTTTCATCAAATAGCGAGATAACTGTAAAAGATACTGAAAACTCCATTATCACCTCCCTATTAGGCACCATAGCAAAAAAAAGTAAAATTTTACTTTTTGGAACAACTATTATTGTAATTGTTGCCAGTGTTATTGGTATTTCAAAATTAGAAGTGGAAAATAGTTTTATTAATTATTTTGATAAAGAAACAGAAATTTACAAAGGAATGAAAAAAATTGATGATGACCTAGGTGGCACTACACCACTTGATATAATACTAAAATTCCCGACCAAAGAAATAAATAAATCAGATGATGACGAATTTTCAGAGTGGGATGAGGATAATAAAAATGATGAAGATAAATCTAAATATTGGTTTACCAGAGATAAAATGGATAAAATCCTTAAAGTTCATGATTATTTAGACTCTCTTCCAGAGGTTGGTAAGGTATTATCTTTTGGTTCAATTTTAAGGGTAGCGGAGGACTTAAACAAAAAGAAGCTTCAAAGTTTAGAAATAGCAGTTTTATATAGCAAAATACCTCAAGAAATTAAAAAGGAAATAATTTTACCCTACATTTCTGTAGATAAAGATGAAGCTAGAATAACGGTGAGAATTAAAGACTCTTTAGAGAATTTAAGAAGAAACGATCTAATTAACAAAATTAACGATGATTTGCATAAAAAATTAAATTTTGAAAAAGAAGAATTTAGATTAGCTGGAGTATTAATATTATTTAATAATTTATTACAAAGTTTATTTAAATCACAAATATTAACTTTAGGAATTGTAATGATTGGTATATTTGGAATGTTTTTTATACTATTCAGAAACATTGTATTGTCATTTATTGGAGTTGTGCCTAACTTTATTGCTGCTTTTTTTATTTTAGGAATAATTGGATTAATGGGAATTCCACTTGATATGATGACTATCACTATAGCTGCAATAACTATTGGTATAGCTGTAGATAATAGTATTCATTATATATACAGGTTTAAAGAAGAATTTCAAAAATTAAAAGATTACGAGAAAACGTTAGACAGGTGCCATAAAACGGTTGGTATAGCAATACTAAATACATCAATAACAATAGTTTTTGGTTTTTCGATTTTAGTTTTATCTAATTTTATTCCCACTATCTATTTTGGGGTATTTACTGGAATAGCAATGCTTTTAGCGATGATTTCGGTTCTTACTTTGCTCCCTAAATTATTATTAATTTATAAACCTTTTGGTAATTTGAAATTATAAGAATGACGGGAGAGTTTTTAAACAATATATTTAAAAATATAAATATTTTTGATACAGCAGTTTTGATAGTTTTTCTTTATTTTATCATACAATGTTTTTTAAGAGGTTTTTCTTTGAGTTTGATTTCATTTATGAAGTGGGTAATTTCTTTAATTGTTACAATAATTTTAGTTCCGAAATTACAACCTATTGTAAGTGAATATATCGACTCAGAGTTTGTAAATAATGTTGGTTTAGGAGTAGCAATATTTATTTTTACTCTTTTTTTAACTATAATAATTGGTAAAGCTTTTAATAGAGCTGTAACTTGGACGGGAGTTGGCTCTGTTGATAAACTATTTGGTGTATTGTTTGGGTTTTTTAAAGGTTACATAGTTTCTGTGTGTATATTTTCTATATTAAATTGGTTTTATCCTTATAAAAATTGGGATATAAAAGTTGAGAATGCACTCTCATTTGATTTAATTTATAAAGGAAGTAAAATTTTAGTTGAAGAGTTTCCTTCAAGTGAAGATTTTATTGATACGAAAGAAAAGATTGAAAAACTTTAATAAGGATAAACTCAGAGAAGAATGTGGTATTTTTGGAATATCCAGCCATACAGATGCTTCGGCGATGGTAGCTTTGGGCTTGCATGCATTACAACATAGAGGTCAAGAAGGTTGTGGTATAGTTTCCTTTGATGGAAAAAATTACCATTCTGAAAAAAGACAAGGTTTAGTAGGTGATCATTTTACAAATCCAGAGTTATTAAAAAAATTACCCGGCTTTTCAGCTATAGGTCATAATAGGTACTCTACTACTGGCGAAACCTCTTTAAGAAATATTCAACCATTTTTTGCAGATTTACACACGGGAGGCCTAAGTATTGCTCATAATGGAAATCTCACAAATGCTTTGTTATTAAGAGAGAGTCTAGTTAAAGATGGAGCTATTTTTAGAACAACTAGTGATACTGAAACAATTGTTCAATTAATTGCTAAATCAAAAAGAGAAAAAATTCTAGATAAACTTATTGATGCTCTTTTTCAAATACAAGGAGGGTATTCATTAATTCTTATGACAAATAAAAAACTTGTGGGGGTTAGAGATCCTTTTGGTATAAGACCGCTTGTAATAGGAAAATTGAAAAACTCCTATATTTTTGCTTCTGAAACTTGTGCTTTAGATATAGTTGGAGCAAGCCTAATTCGTGAAGTTGAAAACGGAGAGATAGTAATAATAGAAGGCGACCAAATTGAAAGTATAAAACCATTTCCAAAACAAAAATCTAGGCCTTGTATATTTGAATATATATATTTTGCAAGACCAGATAGTTTAATAAATGGGAAATGTGCCTACGAGTATAGAAAGAATTTAGGTTTAGAACTTGCTAAAGAAACTGACTTAAAAGCTAATTTAGTTGTTCCAGTTCCAGACTCTGGAGTACCGGCAGCGCTTGGGTTTGCAGAACAATCAAAAAAGAAATTCGAGTTAGGATTAATTCGTAATCATTATGTAGGAAGGACTTTTATAGAGCCCACACAAAACATAAGAAGTTTGGGTGTAAAACTGAAGCTTAATTCAACAAAGTCTTTAGTTAAAAATAAATCAATAATTTTAATTGATGACTCTTTAGTAAGAGGAACTACTTGTCATAAGATAGTTACAATGCTTTATGAAAATGGTGCAAAAGAAGTTCATGTAAGAATTGCCTGCCCGGAAATAAAATATCCAGATTTTTATGGTGTTGATATGCCAACAAAAGAAGAGTTGTTAGCTCATAATAAAAGTAATGAAGAAATGTGTAAATATATTAATGCAAAGAGTCTGAAGTTTTTGAGTTTAGAAGGCTTATATAGAGCTTTAACAGGACAAAAGAGAAATACCTTATACCCACAATTTAGCGACCATTATTTTACAGGTGACTATCCAATAAAACCCTCTGATGATTTGCATGGACTAAAAATAAAACAACTTTCTTTACTGAGCGGAAAATCAAATAATTAGTTTAAAACTGATAGTTTATTGTTTTTGTCCAAATACAATATAGAGCCATCAATAATTATAGGATAAGTTTTAATTCTTGTCGGTAATTTCTTTGTTTCTAATAATTCTCCATTTAGATCAAATTTTAAAATGTAGGAGTTTTTAAGAAATATAAAAATTTTACTATTAATTATCATTAAATCTTTATACTCAACTCTTTTTTTTTTAACATTAAGAAATTCAGAAATTTTTTGATTTATATCGTAAGAATATATTATTTTTCCATTTTTTGAATTAATTGATACTAAAAGATTATTTTTTGTTATTAAAAATATATAATCTGTAGTCATTGTAGGTTTTATGAAAGATGAAAAATTTTTTCTAAAATTTATTGATCCAGAAAGCGAATCTATTACGTATAAATATTTGTTTGACGTAACTACAATTTTATTTGAATTATTTATTATTTGATTTCCCAAAAATAAATTACTAGGATTTAAATCCAATGATCGATTTAGATTTAAAAACCAATTAATTCTAAGATTTTTTTTATTTATTGAATATAATGAACCGTATGTGTTTAGAAAGAGAATAAAGTCTTCATTTAAGGATATATTATTTACAAATTCATTTTTAATTATATTTTCTTCTGTTGGTATTTGTTTGATTAAATCTCCATTTTTTTTATTCACAAAATATAAGTCATTATTTTGATTAGCTAATATAATTTTATCATTTAAAATTTTTAAATTTGACCTAAAAGGAATTTTAAAGTTTTTCGCCCATAAAAGTTTACTTTTTTTAATACTAAAAGCATATAAATAGCCAAAATTGTCTGAAACGTAAATAATATTGTTTTCAGTAATTAAGTTTAAATTTTTTTTAAATGATTTATATTTTTTTTTATAAAAATTAAATTTCTGAATTATTTTATTTGTATTCAAAGAAAATATTATTAAATTTCCTTTTTTATCGTTTGCTATTAAATGATTGTTTTCGAAGAGGATAAAATTACCTAATTGATGTTTGGTGAATTTTTTACTTTTTAAAATTAAATTATTTTGTTCTTTGTATTTATAATTGTAATAATTATTTGTTGAATTCGAAAATTGGTCCTTCCATTCAAAATTTTCTACTTCTTCAATTAAATTAAACTTGAAATTTTTTTTTATACTAATTATCTCATTAAATGATTGATCTAAAGAAGATAATGTTTCAAAACCTTCCAAATAATTTTTATCTTTCTTTCCAGTGTAATTTTCATTTTTCCAAATTCCGGATTTATTATCAAATGAGCAACTCTGTAAAAAAATTGAAAATATAATAATGCTTAATACCTTCATTTAAATATTAATCGGAAATCAGATCTTCAGCTAAAGATTTTAAATTTGAATTAGAATTAATTAAATTATTTAAAATATCTTGAGCTTCATCTAATTTTGTTTTTTTTAAAAGAAATAAAGCCTTTTTTAGAGATAAAAGATCAAGTTGATCTTTTGAAAGATTCAAATTTTCTACTTTTTCAAAGTATTCTAAGATTTTATTTTTGTCATTTTCTAACTCTTTTTCTAGAATAGTGTTTAATGCTAAAATGGAGTATATTTCATTTTTACTTAAAACTATCTCTTTAAATATTTTGCTAGCTTCATCTTTTTTTTCTTTAGATAGCAATAATCCAGCAGAAATATATTTTTCAGATATTAAATTATTTTTTTTTTCTTTATGATTTTCAAAGATAAAGTAAAAAATAATTATAAATAAAGATAAAAATAAAATTGAGAATATTTTAATTTTATGTTTTTTATAAAATTCCCCAGTATTGAATTTTAGATCTTTACTTTCAGTATTTTCACTCATTTAAAAAATTTTTTCTATTTGGAAACCTTTTTAATTTTACATCTCTAGTATATTTTTTTACAGCTTTTTCAATTACTACGTCTACTGAGGCATATTTTTTTACAAACTTAGGGTAAAAACCACTTATTCCAAGCATATCATCAGTAACAAGTATTTGGCCATCACAAAAGCTAGAGGATCCTATTCCGATTGTTGGTATACTTAGTTGACTTGTAATTAGCTTAGATGTTTTTGGAGCAATGCATTCAAGCACAATAGAAAACGCTCCTGCCTTTTCTATTAGTAATGCCTCATTTAAAAGTTCTTTCTTTTTTTTTTCTGTAACACCTTCTATCTTAAACTTTTTTTTAAATTGCGGAGTAAAACCAATATGTCCCATTACTGGTATCTTTGATTTTATCAACTTATTAATTATCCTATAATTTTTTTTATTGCTCTCTATTTTTACTGCATCACATCCAGTTGAGCGCATAAGTATTTTTGCATTTTTTTTTGCAATGTTTGCATTGCGATACGATCCCTTAGGCATATCTACAACAAGAAGAGATTTTTTAATTCCTTTTTTTACACTTAAAGTGTGTTGTATGATATTTTTTAACGTTATCTTGTGAGTATTTTTAAGTCCGTATAAAACATTTGCCATTGAGTCTCCTACTAAAATTATGTCACAATACTTATCTAAAATTTTTGCTATGTTTTTTGAATAAGCCGTCAAACTTACAATTTGTGTCTTATTCTTTTTATTAATAATTGCTTTTATCTTTTTATTCATTTTTATATTTTACTCTAATTCGATAGTACTAGGAGGCTTTGAAGTTATATCATATACAACTCTATTAATACCTTTTACATTATTAATAATTTTATTTGATATTTTTTCGATAAATTCTTTAGGAAAGTTATAGTAATCTGCTGTCATACCGTCTTCAGAAGTAACGGCTCTCAACAAACAGGTATATTCATATGTTCTGGAGTCACCCATCACACCAACTGTTCTTACAGGTAGAAGTGCTGCGTAAGCTTGCCAAATTTTATGGTAAAGATTACTATTTAAAAGCTCATTGATAAAAATGTGATCTGCTTCTTGTAATATTTGTATTTTTTCTTTTGTGATATTTCCAATAATTCTTATAGCTAAACCAGGTCCAGGAAATGGATGTTTAAAACTTATACTTTTAGTCAAACCTAACGAATTGCCAAGTTTACGAACCTCATCCTTAAAAAAATCTTTTAATGGTTCAATTAATTTTAATTTCATTTTTTTTGGTAAGCCGCCGACGTTATGATGAGATTTAATTTTTGAAGTTTTACTGCCAGTTGAAGATTTGCTCTCTATTATATCAGGATAAAGTGTCCCTTGAGCAAGAAATTTAGCATTTTTAATTTTTTTTGACTCCTTTTCAAAAATTTTGATAAATAAATTACCTATTATTTTTCTTTTACTTTCAGGATCTGATGTATTTTTTAATTTTTTTAAAAAAATATTTGATGCATTTATTAATTTTATATTAAGTTTATATTTTTTCTTAAATATTTGATAAGTATAATTAAATTCATTTTTTCGCATCAAGCCAGTATCTACCATAATGCAAATAAGATTCTTTTTAATTGCTTTAGAAATCAAAAGTGCAGTAACACTACTATCTACCCCCCCTGACAAAGCACAGATAACTTTTTCGTTTTTTACCTTATGTTTTATTTCTTTAATAAGTCTTTTTTTTTGTGAAATTGCATTCCAACTTTTTTTTATTTTGCATATTGAAAATAAAAAATTTTTAAATATTTGTTTCCCATTTTTTGTATGAGTTACTTCAGGGTGAAATTGAACACCAAAAAATTTTTTTTTTGAGTTCTCTATTATAGCTAATTTTGAATTTTTAGTAGATGCAATTATTTTAAATTTTTTTGGTAATTTTATAACAGCGTCTTCATGACTCATCCAAACAGTTTGTTTTCTATTCAAAAAATTTTTAGTCAAAAGTGATTTACTTCGTTTAAACAAAATTGCCCTACCAAACTCTCTTTTTTTTTTCGACGATTTTATTTTACCACCGTAGAGTTTTGAAATTAATTGTAAGCCGTAACAAATGCCAAGTATTGGAATTTTTTTTGAAAATAATTGTTTTGGTACACTTTGAAATTTATTTTTGGTTACAGTAGATGGGCCTCCAGATAGGATGATACCCTTAATGGCTCTAAAATCTTTTATTTTTGAAACATCTTTTGAAGCAATTATTTCTGCATAAACTCCTAAATCTCTAATACGTCTTGCAATAAGTTTAGTTACTTGAGATCCAAAATCAATAACAAGAATTTTTTCTTTATTAGTTTGAAATTGCATTTATTTTTTTGATAAATTTTCAATTTCAATTTTCAAAGTTTGACTGCGATCACAAAACTTATTACATATTTTTGTTAATCTATTATTTAATTCTTTGCTTTTTTTAAAATCAGATAATTCTAACTTTAACAGGGCTAAATTATAAATCGCTTCTTCATTTTTTGGATTGAGCAAAATTACTGTATTTAGGTTTTGTTCTTGTAGATTTTTTTGGTCTAAATTTTCAAATATTTTTGAAAGATACAAATAAGATAATTCACTTTTTGGATTTAAAACTATTTCTTGTTCAAATTTAAATTTTGCAAGATCAAATTCTTTATTTTTAAAAAAATCTAATCCTTCCTCAAAAAATTTTGTATTAGCCTTTAAAGGGTTTGTTATTAAAAAATAAATAAATATTAATTTTATAAGCTTAAGTATCATAATTTATAATTAATAGTTTTTTGTGTCATTTCAACGCTATGAACC
>MDTD01021148.1_pt1 | contig 13277 bp, 14 predicted proteins | sample 811221 | NCBI WGS metagenome assembly MDTD01 (sample SAMN05326646, study PRJNA326480) | marine metagenome | isolation source: seawater | place: Pacific Ocean: South West | collected 2011
TCCACTTGAAGTATACAAATTAAGCCACATATGGTTTTGATCCCGATTCACTTCTGCTATTAGTAAATGTTTATTATCTGGAGTAAAACTAATATTGGTTAGGTAATTGTCTTTTGCTCCTCTTGGTTTAATATAACTGGTCTTTTGTTTTTCAACATTAAAAATCCCAACACAAGGCATTTCGGAAGTTTGCCCTGCCATTGGATATTTTACAGCGTTTAATTCACCAGGAGTTTGATTGATATTTAGCAGTGGGTAATCATGAACCTTACTTTCGTCTTTTTGATAAAAGGCAAGTAAAGACCCATCTTTTGACCAAAACAATCCTTTGGTAATTCCAAATTCACTTCTTGCAAATGCTTGACCAGCCACAATATTTTCATCTTTAAATTTGGTAACTTCTATTTCCTTTCCTTTAGTTCCACTAATCCATATGTTGTTATCAATGGTGTAAGCAGTCATGAGTGAATTTTCATTAAATTCATTTCCGGCAGCTTTTTTCTTAACCGTAAAAAGTGTTTTTCCTTCTTTTTTTGAAAAATCGTAGCAATAGTAATTGCTTCCATCGTTTAAAAAAGCTTTGTTTTCATTTTTCCAAGTAAGTGTCCAAAAGCCGTATAGTTTTGCTTTTAAATTTTCATTTACTTCTTGAATACTAGCAATTTGTTGTTTCTTTTGATTTTTTATAGAAGCTTTATAAAGCGATTGTTTTTCAGTAAATGAATATTCATTTTTATTAGGAATCCATTGAAAAGAACGCACAAAATTGGGGTAGAAATTTCTGTATTGTTGCATCACAGCATCTTTTAAAGAAAGTTCCTTTTTTTGGGCATTTAAAACAGGTGATATGAAGAGTAGAGCGAAAACTAAAGTGAATATTTTTTTCATTTGATGGTTTTTAAATTTCGATAATGTTAACAAAAATACCGATTGTTAGAATACAAATGCAAAAGGATAAATAATTTGAAAACAGAAAGCTTGTTTTTTCTAATTTAGATTTAAATTTATAGTTATGGCGCTTATCAAGGAATGTAGGGGTAATTCTCCAAAAAATGGAAATGATTGTTGGTTTGCAGAAAATGCAACCATTGTTGGTGATGTGGTAATGGGAGATCAATGTTCAGTATGGTTTAATGCTGTTGTTAGGGGTGATGTCAATTCCATAAGAATAGGGAATCGTGTTAACATTCAAGATGGCGCTGTGTTGCATTGCACATTTGAAAAAACAAAGCTTCATATAGGAGACAATGTATCTATAGGCCATAATGCACTTGTTCATGGATGTGACATTGAAGAAAATGTTCTTATAGGAATGGGGGCGATTGTAATGGACAATTGTCATGTTGCATCAAATTGTATTATTGCAGCAGGAGCTGTTCTTCTAGAAGGAACAAAAGTGGAGTCTTGGAGTATATACGCAGGTGTTCCTGCCAAAAAAGTAAAAAACTTATCGCCCAAATTATTTGAGGGCGAAGTAAAAAGGATATCTAACAATTACGTAAAATATAGTGGTTGGTTTAAGAATTAATATTTCAAGATGTTAAATTTTCAAAAATCGCAGTAACGCAACATATTCGTATTAGTTGTATGAATATGCGACTAATATGTTCCCTTTTTTTCTTTTTTACGCTTCAAGTATTAGGTCAAACACCCCTTGATTCTATTTTATTTAAAAAAATAAACGATTATAGAAATTCTAAAGGTTTGGACTCTTGGGTGTGGGACCAAAATGTCTGGAACGCTTCCAAAGGACATAACGAGTATTTAATGGAACTAGGAGACTGCACACACTTTCAAGAAGGGAGTGATTCATCATATTCGGGGGGGGATAGATTGTTGTTAGAAGATGTTTTATGGGCTTTGACAAGAGAGAATTGTGCAGTGACCGACAGGTATAATGATGAAACAGACGAAGAACAAAGTGAAAAAATTCTTTTACAATGGATTAACTCACCTGGTCATCACAGAACTTTATTATGCACTAGAACAAAATACGGAGCTGTATCTACTACACATACAGCAAAATTTCAATGGTCAATAGGTGCATGGTGGACATACTCTACTCTTAATGTTTGGAAATGACTTATCATGTAATATTGAATGTTTATAATTCTAAATATTAATTTGTAAGTTAATTTATAATAGTTTGTAAATTTGTATCAATCAATCAAATAAAAAATGGCACTCGATAAAAATGGCATTGCAAAAAGAATCGCGCAAGAACTAAGAGACGGATGGTACGTTAATTTGGGGATTGGTATACCAACTTTGGTAGCTAATTATATCCCTGAAGGAATTGAGGTTGAATTTCAATCAGAAAATGGAGTTCTGGGAATGGGGCCTTTTCCTTTTGAAGGAGAAGAAAGTGCAGATTTAATTAATGCAGGGAAACAAACCATTACCACAAGAGATGGGGCTTCATTTTTTGATTCAGCAACTTCTTTTGCTATGATAAGAGGTCAACATGTTCAGCTAACTGTTTTAGGAGCCATGGAGGTATCTCAACAAGGAGATATTGCCAACTGGAAAATTCCTGGAAAAATGGTAAAAGGAATGGGGGGCGCAATGGATCTTGTTGCATCAGCAGACAATATCATTGTGGCAATGATGCACTCAAATAAAAAAGGAGTATCTAAAATTCTTTCTAAATGTACCTTGCCTTTAACTGGTGTTAAGTGCGTTAAGAAAATTGTTACTGATATTGCTGTTTTAGAAATTAAAAATGATAAATTTCACCTGCTAGAAAGAGCTCCTGGTGTTAGTGTAGAAGAGATTATTTCTAAAACAGAAGGAGAGTTGATTGTTCCAGATGAAGTTCCTGAAATGATAATCTAGTCATTTTGACTCTTATCAATTATGGCAACCTCAAAATTCATAAATCGTTTTGAATAAAACTGTTAATTGTTTATAAACTATAGTTTTGGCATGTTTTTAGTTTGTTGAAACCAAAAACCAAATATCTCCGTTAACTGATTTATCAAAATTTGATGATTATGAAACCAGTAAAGCAAACGTTTAAAAGAAACATCTTAAATATTGCTAAAGAGAAGTTGAACAAACATCGTGAAATGGGAACAAACAGTCCTTTTAGCATTATTGAAGTTGCTCACATGTTAGATGTTGTTCATTCAAAAAGTTTAAAAGAAACAGAGGCACAAGAGTTTATTTTCTTTTCAGTTAGTCTTAACTAAGATTCAATAACACCTGAACCAACAAGTACTTCACCTGAATACCATGCGGCAAATTGACCACCAGTAATTCCTCTTTGATTTTCTTCAAAAACAATGTAATGATTTCCATCTTTACATATTAGTGTAGCCTCTTGAAGCTTTTGTCTGTATCTAATTCTAACTAAAAATTTTCTTTCAAAATCTTTAACCGAATTATTAAAAGAGTCATCAAGATAATTAATTGTTCCCTTTTCAATTTTTAATGCTTTCCTATACAAACCTAGGTGTTTTTCTCCTTGTCCGGTGAAAACAATGTTTTTTTCAACATCTATTCCAATAGCAAAAGAGGCTTTTGGACGTCCGCCTACATGCAGGCCTTTACGCTGACCTATCGTGTAAAAATGAGCTCCTTGATGATTTGCAACAACACTTCCATCCTCTCTTTTAAAACGAAATGGGGTTGAAAGAGTTTCTAAATTATTCAGGTTGCTCTTGGTTTGATGGTAGCTTTGAATGTCTGACAAACTTTCTGGGATTTCAACAATATCACCTTTTTTTAGTTTGAGTTTTTGCTGCAAAAATATAGGGAGACTTACTTTACCTATAAAACAAAGTCCTTGAGAATCTTTTTTTTCTGCAGTAACCAAGTTCATTTTTTTTGCGATTTGGCGAACCTCGGACTTTTTTAATTCTCCAATAGGGAATAAAGCTTTAGACAATTGTTCTTGGGAAATCTGACACAAGAAATAGGATTGGTCTTTTGTTTTATCAACTCCAGCAAGTAATGAATAGCTGCCATTTTCATTTGTTTTCTTTCTACAATAATGTCCCGTAGCAACATAATCCGCTCCAAGTTCAAGAGCAGCTTTTAAAAAAAGGTCAAATTTAATTTCTCTGTTACATAAAACATCTGGGTTCGGTGTTCGCCCACGTTCGTATTCATCGAACATATAGTCAACAATTCTATTTTTATAAGCCTCACTAAGGTCAATTACTTGAAAGGGGATGCCTAAATCTTGAGCTACCAAAAGAGCATCATTTGAGTCATCTATCCATGGACATTCATTTGATATAGTAACCGATTCATCATGCCAGTTTCGCATGAACATAGCGATTACCTCATATCCTTGCTCTTTAAGTAGATATGCAGCCACGCTTGAGTCAACTCCACCAGATAAACCAACAACGACTCTTTTCATAGGTGCAAAAGTAAATGATTCTATTAATTAATGAGAAGGAAACTTTTTTTCGAACAATTTCTTCTGTTCATTTTTAAGTTTTTCTAGATTTTCAGGCACTTCTCTTTTCCATCTTTTATGAGTCCAAAGCCAGAATGCAGGATTCTCAAGGATTAAGTTTTCCAATTGCTTGGTGTGCCATTTTGTAATGTCGCCCCATTTTAAATTTTTAGTGGATTGGTTCATATGTACAAGTTCAATTTGATAATGTCCTCTTTTAACTTTTCTTGTTTTATAAAAAACAATTTCATATTGATATTCGTGAGCCATCATCTCAATACCAAAAAGTACTGCCGTTTGTTGATTTAAAAAAGTGGTCCAAAAACTTTTCAAAGAATTTCCAGGAGATTGATCGCTTAATGTAAGAATGGCAAGTGGTTTGTCTTTGTAGGTTTTTATTTTTTCTTTGTAATTTTTAGCATGTGCTATATCCATTCCAAAACGCGCTCTTTTGTTGTTTATTTTTTTATCCCAAAACTTATTGCTTAATGGCATCCCAATTCCCATTGCTTGGTGAGAAAATAAAAAGGACTGAGAACTAATCATCCATTCCCAATTATTGTAATGACCCGAAACGAGAATCACGCTTTTGTTTTGCTTATACAATGAATCCATTAGTTCGGGGTTTAAAACCACAAAACGTTTTTTTAGTTCATCTTTTGAAATGCTTAGATTTTTTATTCCTTCAATTAGCAGGTCTGAAAAATGTCTGTAAACCTCTTTTTTTAATTTGTTTAGTTCTTTTTTGTTTGAGTTTGGAAATGAAGATTTTAGGTTTTTAATAATAACATCTTTTCTGTAGGTTAAAATACTAATTAAAAGAAAGTAAAACAGATCGCTAAATATGTAAAGGACCCAAAGAGGCAATAGAGAGATTGCATAAACGATATAATAGATAAGTCGATTCATTTATATTTCTCTTTCCAATTTTTAATAATGTTTGCTTTTATCTCTTGCTCTTTTTTATTGTCAGAAGCCTCAATAAATGAAGTTCCTTTAATTTCCTCGGGTAAAAATTCTTGAGCAATAAAATTATTGGGGTAATCATGAGAATAAAGATAACCAGTGCCATAATTTAAGTCTTTCATCAATTGAGTTGGCGAATTTCTTAGAGGTAATGGAACTGGGGCGTTGCTATTTTTACGGATGAATTCTTGAGCCTTGTTAATTGCTTTATACGCCATATTGCTTTTTGGAGAATTGGCAAGATAAATAACACACTGTGCAAGAATTATTCTTGACTCCGGCCACCCAATTACTTGAACAGATTGAAAACAACTGTTTGAAAGTAAGAGTGCATTTGGATTGGCCAATCCAATATCTTCGGAGGCTAAAATAATAAGCCTTCTTGCTATGAAAAGTGGATCTTCTCCTCCTTCAACCATTCTTGCTAACCAATAGATGGCTGCATTTGGATCACTTCCGCGAATTGACTTTATAAAAGCAGAGATGACGTCATAGTGCTGTTCTCCATTTTTATCATAACGCGCAATAGATTCATTTGAAAGTTGCTTTGTTAATGCATTTGTAATTTCTACTGTTTCTCCTTTTTTAAAAGAGGATACAATAATTTCTAAAAGATTTAAAAGTTTTCTTGCATCACCCCCAGAAAGACCAATTATATAGTCTGATTCCTTAATATTAATAGTGAAATTCTTTAAAAAAAGATCTGTTTTGCAGGCATTTTGAAGAAGAAGGTCTAAATCTTCTTTTTTGTGTTCTTGTAAATTGTATACTTGACATCTAGAAAGCAATGCAGAAATCACTTCAAAGGATGGGTTTTCAGTGGTTGCCCCAATTAGATTGATGGTTCCTTTTTCAACAGCTCCAAGAACAGAATCTTGCTGTGTTTTTGAAAAACGATGAATTTCATCAATAAACAATAAAGGTTTTTTCTTTTCAAACAACCCGCCACTTTTTTGAGCTTGAGTGATGATTTCTCTAACATCTTTTACTCCAGATGAAATAGCAGACAAATTATAAAAAGGACGGTCAAGTTTTTGGGCAATCAAGTATGCAAGAGTTGTTTTTCCTACACCAGGTGGCCCCCATAAAATCATAGAGGGAATGATGTTCGAATCCAAAGCTCTTTTAATTGAGCCAGATTCCCCTAATAGATGTGTTTGACCAATATAATCTTCTAAAGATTTTGGACGCATTCTTTCTGCTAGTGGGATTGAAATATCTGACATTAGTTTTTTTGTGTCTAACACAAAGTTATCAACTTTAATAAAACAAATTAATCCATGCAGTCACAAGGCGCATCAATTTGTAAGTTAATATGTCCAAAGGCTTCGGTTATTTTTTTATGACTTTTTCTATTGAAACGAATTCCTGATAGATCAAGTGATGAGAGATTGCTTAATCTAAAAAAACTATTAGGTATGGAGCTTATAGGGTTGTCCCATAGATCAATTTTTTTTAATTCAGTACAATATTCAATGGTGTTTGGGATTTTTTCAATTTGATTTCTGTTGGCAATTAAATATTCAAGATTATATAGTCGAGAAATAACATGTGGTAATCTCATAAGTTTATTTTTTGAAATATTTAAATATTCAAGGTTTTTCAATGTATCAAGCTTTTTTGGCAGATCAATTAATCTGTTTTTTTCAAGGTCTAAGTAGATGAGTTCCTGAAATCTTAATAGTTCTCTCGGAACTGTTTTTAGTTTTTGCTTTGCAAAAGAAATTGCATAGATTGTATCGGAATCAGCATCAACAACTTCATCCCAAGTATAAACGGGAAAATCATAATCTTCTTTTGCTAATTGAGAAAAACCATCAACAGGGAGTATGCTCAGTAATATAATCGCGAAAAGCAATCTCATCATTTGTTATTTGTTTTTTAAGCAGTTCCAAGGAGTCAAATTTCATCTCAGATCTTATTTTTTTTATCAAGCAAATTTTAAGCCTTTTTTCATAAATGTCTTTATTCATATTAAAAATATAAACCTCAATTCTAAGTTCATTTTTCTTTTTTTGAATGGAAGGTCTTATTCCTATATTCATTAATCCGAAATATTTATCTGAAAGACCCTGAACTTCAACTCCATACACACCATTCTGTGGGATTAATTTAGTGTCGTCATTGATGTCAATGTTTGCAGTGGGATAACCAATGGTTTTGCCCAAGCCATCTCCTTTCACAACCGTTCCTGAAATTAAAAAAGGCCTCCCTAGAAATGAAGATGCAACTTCTATTTTACCATTTTGAAGCGATTTCCTGATTTTGGTAGAACTTATGTTTACATCATTAATTTCTTTAGCAGAGATTTCCACTAAATTGAAGTCAAAAGAATGTGACATGTCTTTTAGGTAGTTGATATTCCCCTCTCTATTTTTTCCAAACTGATGGTCATATCCTATAACCAGCGTATGAATGTTAAATGCATTGATTAAAATATCCCTGACAAAATCCCATGCAGAAATTCTTGAAAACTCTTTTGAGAATGGCAAAATAACCACATTATCTAATCCAGTCTTTTCAAGACTTGCAAGTTTTTCTTCTTGAGTTTGAATCAATTGTAAGCCATGATTTTCAGGATATAAAACCATTCTTGGATGGGGGTAAAATGTAAGTAAAACACTTTCTCCATTTATGTTTTTTGCCTGTTCAACTAATTTTTTTAAAATTTTTTGATGCCCCAAATGTACACCATCAAATGTGCCAATAGTTAGAACTGGATTGTTGATTTGACTAATCGAATCAATAGAATGAAATACCTTCATTTGAATATGATAAAGCACAAATTTAATCATTACTCTTGTTTTTCTATTGCTTTTCATTGCACAATCAACAGATTAAGTTGTTACTTTTGAAATGTCATGATATTAGTTACAGGAGGAACAGGATTATTAGGCAGTCATTTGCTTTATTCTTTAACCGAAACAAATCAAAAGGTTAAGGCTATTTTTCGATATGAAAATTCAAAGCAAATGGTTATGGATTTGTTTCATTATTATAATCCAAATGATGCCGAAAAAAGATGGGAAAGGATTGATTGGTTTAAAGCAGATATCAGAGAAATAGAATCTTTGAATGATTGTTTTATTGGTGTAAAGCAAGTATATCATTGTGCTGGTTTGGTTTCTTTTGATAGGAAAGACTTCAAAAGATGTATTAAAACGAATAAAGAAGGGACACAAAATGTGGTTAATTTTTGTTTAAAATATGGGATTGAAAAGTTATGCCATGTAAGTTCTACCGCAGCGGTAGGTGAAAACCAAAATGGGCTTACAAATGAAACACATTTGTGGTGTAATGATCGTCTTAGAAGCTCTTATTCTGTTAGTAAACATATGGCTGAAATGGAGGTTTGGAGAGGTGTTGAAGAAGGCTTAAATTCGGTTATTGTTAATCCCTGTGTGATTTTTGGTCCAGGAGATTGGAGAGAATCTTCTCTTACAATTTTTAAAAGTGCAGAAAATGGAATGAGGTTTTACACTTCTGGGTCAAATGCTGTTGTTGATGTTCGAGATGTTGTGAGCGCAATGACTTTTCTTATGAATTCAGAAATTCATTCTGAAAGATTTTTAATTACCGGAGAAAACATTTCATTTAGAGATTTACAAACATTAATAGCTAAAAAAGTGAATAAAAGAGTGCCAACTATTTTTGTTAAAAAATGGCTTTCTATGCTGTTTTGTAGGCTTGGTTTACTGATTTGCAGGCTTTTTTACATAAAGCCAATTCTTACTCCCGACACCATAAATTCTGCTTATAAAAACGTTTCATACGACACTTCTAAAATTAAAAAATTTACCGGACTTCAGTTTACTTCTCTTAATGATACAATTGAAAATACAATAAAAGGGCGTTTAAAATCAAATCGAAAATGATGCAGTATTTAATTAAGAATAAATTGTTTTTTGTTTATTTATTCATTCTGATTTTTTATTCAGTTGGTGTAATTGGGATATCAAATAATGATTTGAGATCTTCTTTTTTGCCATTGTCCTGGGTTATTTTGTTTTTGTCATTTTTAGCTGTTGTTTATACCGCAGAGACTAAAGGAAAGAGTTTTTATTTCTTTATACTCATTTGTTATTTTATTTCAATGCTGACAGAAGCGATAGGAGTGAATACGGGGCTTTTATTTGGCACATATCAATATGGAGCCAATTTGGGCTTTAAGATTTTTGGAGTTCCATTAATAATTGGTGTTAATTGGACTGTTTTAATAATTTCAACAGCAGCGTTTTTTAATAAATTGAAAAACTTTTGGCTTCGTGTTATTTTGTCTGCATTATTGATGGTTGGTATTGATTTTTTAATGGAGCCGGTTGCAATCAAAATGGACTTTTGGTTATGGGATGGAGCAATTCCATTCTATAATTATATTTGCTGGTTTTTAACTTCGTTGTTAATACATATTATTTATGATTTAATGAAACTAAACAAGCCAAACAATATTCCTCGTTTTTTGTTTTGTATCTTAGCATTATTTTTTATTATTCTAAATTTTGTTCAATGATCTTAATTTGGGGAATTCCGTTGGTGATTGTAACTTTCTTTTTTATGGAATTTGTTGCTTGGGCAACTCACAAATACATCATGCATGGACTTTTGTGGTATTTACACAAAGACCATCACCAACCAGAGCCTGGTTTTTTTGAAAAAAATGATGCTTTCTTTTTGATTTTTGCGATACCATCTTGGTTAGGAATCATGTTGGGAATGATTTACTCATATTACGTTTTTGTCTTTATTGGTTTTGGAATAGCTATTTACGGATTCGCCTATTTTCTAATACATGATGTATTCATTCATAGACGTGCAGATTGGTTAAAAAAAATCAATCACCCATACTTTATGGCACTCAGAAAAGCACATAAAATTCATCACAAAAAAAGAGAAAAAGAAGACGGAGAGTGTTTTGGAATGCTTCTAGTACCACCAAAGTTTTATAGAGATGCAAAAAAAAGTTTCTCAAATAAATTAAGAAAAAAATGAGTCTTTATTTTTTAATTTTATTTTTTTCTTTTCTTTTTCCTTTTGCATTAAGTTTTGATAAAAAAGTAGCTTTTTATAAAAGCTGGAGGTATTTGTTTCCATCCATAGGCGTTGTAGCTTTTGTGTTTATTGTTTGGGATTTTATTTTTACTCATTATGGATTTTGGGGCTTTAATGATAAATATCTAAATGGAATTTTTCTATTCAATCTTCCTCTTGAAGAGATTTTGTTTTTTATTATAATTCCCTATTGTTGTCTTTTTATATACGAGGTTGTCAAATCTTACTTTCCAAATTTAAAATTCAAACAAACAACTAAATTTTTCTCATTGTTTGCAGTTGTTTCTGGTGTTTTTTTATCACTTTTTTTTGCTGATAACAGTTATACTATCAGTGCTTGTATTCTTACGGTGTTACTAACTATTTTTTCTTTTCGTTATCAGCCTAATTTCTCCTTTTTTGTTATATCATTTATTATATCTATTATTCCCTTTGTTGTTGTTAATGGAATACTGACAGGTGTTGCAACACCCGAGCCAATTGTATGGTATAGTGAATCTGAAATTATAGGCTTAAGACTATTTACTATTCCTTTAGAGGACTTTTATTATTCTTACTCTCTTTTGTTGAGCGTAGCTATTTTCTATGAAAGGTTTAAGCGTTGACCTTTTTTTATTTATCTCTTTTGAGTAAATTCACAATACAACATTTCTTATAGTCTATAATGAAGCGCTTATTTTTTTGTTTGTTTTTATTGCCTTTTTTTACTTATTCTCAAGTCAACAAGGATTCTCTATTAAATCTATGGAGAAATAGTTCAAAAAATAAAGATAAACTTGCGGTAGCAAAAAAAATAATATGGGATGTTTACTTAAATACACAACCCGATTCTGCATTTTATTATGGAGAATTAATGTATGATTTAGCAAAACAAAGCAATAATATGAAATATATGGCAATTGCTCTAGAAAGCCAAGGTGTATCTTGTGTATTTAGAGGTTCTTTGTCCGAAGCAATTTCTTTGTTTGAAAAAAGTTTAGAATTATATAAAGTAATCAATAAGCCATCTTCATTATCAAAAATTTATGATTTTTTGGCGACAACCCATTTTCAAATTGGCAATTATGAAATTTCATTAGATTTTTTTCAAAAAGCATTAAAAATTGCTAATGAAAACGGTGATGAAGTTAGAAAATGCTCACTTTATGGAAACATGGGAAATGTTTATCAAAAACAAGGGAAAGTCTCTTTAGCATTAGAGCAACATTTTAAAAGTTTGTTTTTGGCAAAAAAACTTAAAAAAGTATCCAACCAAGCAAACGCTTACCAAAATATCGCTGGATCATATATACTTATTGGGAAAAGAAAAAAAGCTCTTGATTATTATTTAAAATCACTTAATATCAATAAAAAAAACAATTTAGATAATTATTTAGTAGGAAGTCTTTATGCATTAGGAGATTTTTATTTAACAGATTTAAATTATGATAAAGCATTATACTATCATAAAAAATCTTTAGCCAAAGCTATTGAAATTAATAGTTCTCAAGAGATAATTTCAAATGAATGCAATATCTCCCTCATACATTTTAAAATGGGAGATTATTCAAAGGCAAAAGAAAAAATCAGTAGTTGTTTAAAATCTGCAATTGAAATAAAAAATCAAGATCTATTAGCTGAGGTTTATTTTACATACGCAGAAATTGAATCAGATATCCACAAACAGATAATGCTTGCCCAAAAATCTTTTCAATTAGCAAAAAAAATAGGTAGAGTTTTATTAATGAAAAAATCTAGTTTCTTTCTTTATGAAAAAAACAAAAAATTAAATAATAATAAAATAGCTCTTGAAATGCATGAGGTTTTTATTCAAATGCGAGATAGTATTTTAAAGCAAGAAAAAAATAGATCAATGTATCAGCAAGAGTATGTTCAGAAATTAAGAATGGATAGTTTAAATAACTTCAACAAAAATAAATTACAGAATGCAAAAATAAATAGAAAAGAATCTGAATTGAAAAATCAAAGGCTAGTAAAACAGGCATTAATTTTTGCAATATTATCTTTAAGTTTAATAATGTTCCTTTTAATTAGAAACGCAAAAAACAATAAGGCTCACCAAAAGAAAGAGTATGAATCTCTGCTTGATCAAATACAAATATTGAAAGAAAAAAATAATGCACAAAAGTCTAATTCAATTTTCACAGAATCTGAAATGAAAATAAATAAGGATAAGGTTAATATTCTATCAGAAAATAAATTGAATGAAACGGATTGGAATATTTTAGAGCTAATTTGTACTACTCCAACTATAACAAATAAAGAAATAGGAGAAAAAGTATATCTCAGTATAGATGGTGTCAAATCATCATTCAAAAAAATGTATGATTTGTTTGAAATTAATTCCGTAAGTAGAAATAAGAAAATTTCTCTAGCAATAAAGATATTAAAATTATCAGAGGCATAATTTTTTGTAATTTTTCTTTTTTCACCCCTAAGGGTGATATTGATTCACCCATAGTGAGTGATGTATTTCGAGTTATTTGTCAATAGTTTTGAATCGCTAACTTCAAAACTTTTAATACCATGAAAAATTCACTTTTAATTTTCTTGTTTCTATTTTCTTTAAACACATATTCTCAACTCAGTCAACTCACCGGGACATCTGAGCCACAAACAATTGTATGGAATGGCTCAGTAAATAAGAAATGGAATTTGTCTTCAAATTGGAATCCGAATATTATCCCAACATCAATTGATACAGTAATCATACCATCAACTGGCGTAACTAATTCATTAGCAATTTGGGGAAACGTTTCATGTGCTAAACTGTTAATTGAAGGGAGTAGTCAAGGAACGAAAATATATTCTATGTTAACAGAAAATAAAATAACCTGCTCATCTTTAGTTATAA
>MDTD01110043.1_pt1 | contig 13276 bp, 7 predicted proteins | sample 811221 | NCBI WGS metagenome assembly MDTD01 (sample SAMN05326646, study PRJNA326480) | marine metagenome | isolation source: seawater | place: Pacific Ocean: South West | collected 2011
CCGGAACCAGAGGTCGGGGTGCTGAAGATCGTGATGAATGGCATGTTTACTCCGAAGAGATAAAGAACGAACGAGAGCAGATAGGCGATGAAGATGCCGGCTACAAGCGTACACACCACTTTGGTGAACATGGGTGTGGCTTGCAGAATCCGGAAGTAATACAACGCCAGCATCGACATCAGGATTGCAAGCGTGATGACAAAGGCCTGAAGGGCAACGCCGCCTGCAACGACATACCCAGATGAAGCCAGGTAGTTGTCAATCATCATCGTGAAGAGCCCCAGAAAGGCACCTTCGATGAGGGCATAGGCAGGTGCGAGTGCGACTGCTCGCATGGGGTTGGCGATAGCCATGAAGTAGAGGATGAGCGTGACTACGGCGGTACCAAGTGACCATCCGATCAGCACACCGGTTGTCAACGCGATCTGCTTGGCGATCCAGATTCCGATCATGCCACCAATCAAGGCGATGGCGGTCAGCATGGCGGTCTTGTTGACCACACCCTGAATAGAAGCAGTCTCTACACCACTAATCGGGGTGAATGCCTCTTCATGCTTGAGGGCAGGATTTGATGATTCAGTGAGATTGAAGCCTCGAATGGCCATGGTTCGGTCTCCGTTGGTGGTGTTCAAGTCCATTCTAGCATTGATAGAGGCCACTTTTCTGCCCCCGTAATCAGGGTTGGCGCGGTAGCCTCCCTGCCATGACTACAGTTGCTGACCTCTGTGCCACCATGGATTCAATCGCCCCGCTGGCCCATGCGGCTGACTGGGACAACGTCGGTCTCCTTGTTGGTCGTCATGACAGTGAGGCTGAGAAAGTTCTGCTGACAATTGATCTCACGGCTGAAGTGCTTGGCGAGGCTGTTGTGGCAGGTGTGGATGCGATTGTTTCCTACCATCCACCGATTTTCTCACCCTTGAAGCGACTGGATGATTCGACCGAGACGGGTCGTCTTCTTCTGGGTCTCATCGGCTCAGGTATTGCGGTGTATTCACCACATACGGCGCTGGATGCTGCGCCTGGAGGAATGACTGACTGGCTGACGCTCGCCTTGGGCGAAGGGCCATCGGTTCCTCTGGAGCATTCCCTGACTTCCAGATCGGGCGAAGAGAACAAGATCGTGACCTATGTACCTGCGGAGCATCTGGATGCTGTTCGAGATGCCATGGCGATCGCTGGTGCGGGTGTCATCGGTGACTACACTCATTGTTCAACAGCGATCGAGAACCAGGGCACCTTCCTTGGTGGCGAGTCGACCAATCCTGCTTCAGGGGAATCAGGGAAGCTCGAACAGGTAACGGAACATCGATTGATGATGGTCTGTTCCGGAGTCTGCCTTGCTGGTGCGTTGGCAGCCCTTCGTCAATCGCATCCCTATGAAGAACCCCCGATCCATGTGATACCACTGGCGTCTCATCCTGTGCATGATTCAGGCATGGGTCGCGTACTTCAGCTCGCCGAACCCCAATCGACTGAAGAACTCATCTCAAGGCTGAAATCATCGCTTGGCATCGATCAACTTCGAGTGGCTGATGGTGGTGTGGAATCTCATGAAATCGTGGCGTGCTGCCCGGGTGCTGGCGGGAGCATGGTGTCCGCGGCTGAGGCCTCCGGTGCGACGCTGTTCCTGACGGGAGAGATGCGACATCATGATGTCCTGGCTGCTCGTGCGGCAGGAATGACCATCATGCTGGCCGGTCACACCAATACCGAGCGAGGCTATCTGCCCTATCTGCGTGATCGGCTTGCAGCTTTAATTCCGCAAATCGACTTCATGGTGTCTCAACAGGATTCGACTCCCTGGTCGAGTTGTTGAGCCAGCAAATTCCATTATTCAAAGATGTATTGAATGGCGTCTCTGTACCTCAAACGCGGGATGCCATTTGGCAGCACCTCTTGACCGGTGCTTTAAACTTGAAGAAGTCGGGGTAAAACTAACAGGGGCGGGAGTTGGAGGAGACATGTTCAACCGAACCAAACGGTACGGCGTTCTTGTGCTGATGGGCCTGTTGCCAGCAGCCGCTGTCGCCGGTGATCCCATTGTTCCCAATGAGATCATCAACACGATGCTGTGCCCTGGCGAAGGCGACTATTGCTACTGGCCTGAACTGGCGGCGGTGCCTGAAACACTGGACCGTGTCATCTGGGATGGCAGCTTCACGACCCTTGCATCAACAGCCGCTGGCCCTGGCGGTCGGTGGTTTGGCAACGCCGGTTCGAATGAGGACTTTGCAGATCCCCAGTGGCGATCGGTCAAGACCGATGCCGACAACAATGGCTACTTGATGCTGGCGGCCTGGCCGGGTCCACCATCTGCATGGGTCCATGGCCAGACCTTTGGTCAAACGGCTGATGGCCCGGTCATCCTGGAGGGCTGTGATGTCATCTCATTGACCTTTCGAGCACATGTGCTCAATCATGATTGCCAGCAGCGAAGCTGGACCAGAGTCCAACTGGTTGATTGCAGTGGGGACGCATCGAGCTACGAGTTGATCGATGATCAGATCCTGAATCAGGATTTCGAGTTCTTCTATGTCGAGGTCACGGACAGCGACTGGATCGACTGTCGTCTTGAGTTGATGGTCAACAACGAATCATTGCCGCTTGACGTGACCAACTGGGCCCCCATCGTGACTTTCGGCATCGAACCGGATGCGATTGGCAGCGACATCGAATTTCACATCGATGACATCGAGATCAATCTTGCTCGCAAGGGTGCATCACCACGCCTGAACCTTCTGGACCAGTCTTCCGCAGAACAGTGCCACGGGCCAATGGGAACCGAGATCACGTGGACCTTCATGACGGATGGCCACTATCTGGGTGGTGGTGAGGACTCGACTTCAGCATTGGCCACAGGCTCATTGCATGACAAGGCGGATGTCAATCATGATTGCGCCGTCAATGTCCTTGATCTTCTGGCCGTGATCGAGGACTGGACGCAGGACACTGGAAGTGGCGATGTGAACTGCGATGGCGATTCGAACATTCTCGATCTGCTCGAGGTCATCGGAGACTGGGGCTGGACCTGCCCGTGAAACGAACCGCAGCTCTGGTCTCAAGATGAATCAGGGTTTCACCGGCGATTGCAGGTCTGGCCGAAGGCATCAAGCACGATCAGCAGATCCTCGATGTTGACGATTCCATCTTCATTGGCATCGCCTTCACCACTGTTGCCGTAGTTCCCGATCACGATGAGAAGATCATCGATGGAGATGACTTGATCGTCGTTCACATCCCCGGGGCATGGTGTCTCAGGAGGAAGGAAAGTCGTCTGTTCCATCGATCCAGCACTGTCACGCAGTGCAGTCGTGGTTCCTCCACCAATAATCCAGTCATCCTCTTCATCCTTGGGATCAAGTGTGCCGGAGGCCAACTGTCTTGGTGAACTTGAGCTTGCAAGGGTCTGTTTGGCCCAGGAGCGACCTTGAAGGGTTCGAAGCGGTGTTCCCGGTTCATCATTTCGCAGAAGCAGCAAGGGGCTGGCACTTGAATCAGGACACGTGATGATCAGATCGGTATCTCCATCATCTTCGACATCAAGGGCGACGAATTCCTCAATGGGTTCTTCCACCATGATCGGTATTGCGGTATCAAATCCCGTCGTGGTACCAGGCACAATGAAAATGATTTCTGCCTCATCGGAGGCAATAATGACATCCAGAAGACCATCACCACCATTTTCATCAATATCTTGAGCCGTCACCTGTCGTATTCTCTGGCCCGGGCTGGACACAAGTGATGTCAAGCTCGTATCACCCTGCTGTGCGTGATAGGCGATGCCAAATCGTGTCCCTCCAGCAAATCCCCAGGCCGAAACGTCATCGCCACCCGAGACAGTGGTTGGGGGATCCGGCTCAGAACTCAGTCCATTGGAATAAGAATTGGTATTGAACAAAGTGCCTGGTACAGGGAAGGTCAAGACATCCAGAATGATCTGGAAGCCATCATCTGCTGTTCCTGGTACATCCACACCAACCACGGCGTCGAGACTTCCGTTGTCATCCCAGTCGATGACGGCGGCGCAGGTTGGAAGGCCACTGGGCACTGAAACCGTATTGACCGTGAAGGTGCTTGAGAAGGTATTGAGAACGTTCAAGGTCTGGTCGCCGGCATTGGCGACGATCAGATCATCATCACCATCGCCATCCAGATCACCAGCATCGATGTCAACCGGTGAATTTCCGACAAAGGTCGTGTAACCGGGCATGGCAACCGGCGGCGCATCTTCGGAGATGTCATAGACCCATACGGAACCAGGCGTTCCATCAAACAGGACTGCAAGTTCTTCGTCGCCGTCATGATCGACATCAATGGCAACCATGTCGATCGGCGGTTCATCCAGACCGCTCGTGAATGGGTCGTCGAAGTCCGGCGTATCCACCTCGATGACTTCCACACCGAGCCAGATGAATCCACTGCGTGGTGGACTACCCTGATAGATCTGCAGACCCAGTCCGACAGGCATAGGTGGGAACACCGCTGTTCCACCGTTGTATGTGAAGGACATGGTTTCAATCAAATCAATCCGATCGCCCACATTCGCGTCCAGAAGGGTGCCTGATGGATTCGTCAAGGTCAGGCATCCCTGCTGAACAATGTCTCCGGTGCACAGCAACTTCCGATAGTCATCGAGTTCCCCGATTTCCATGATCATGGCCCCTTCAGGGGGAGGAACAATATCACTTGAAATATCCGTCAGGCTGTCATCAACGAATTGAATTCGTGTACCTGAACCTCTTGCTTTGATGGCATCGATGCCCGAGCCTCTTGAGAAGATGGCCAAGCCACCGACTTCCACATACACCTCCGCGTCGGGTCCCATGGACGTACTGTCAAGATTACTGTCATCAATCAGAATTGTTGAATTTCCGGAACCGTATACAGCAGTTCCCTTTCCGATACCCGAGAAATAATTATCTCTTAAACCTGTCTGGATGAGAGAAATGTCAGCGTCCGTAGCGCACGCTCCGGCACCACGTGCAGAGTTGGGATTTGCCACCAGGTTATTGTCGACACTGCAGTTGATCAGGGTTATGTGCGGTCCATTGAAAGCCCAGACTCCCGCACCTTGCGTCAAGGAATGGTTGTTCTGGATGACACAGTCGGTCAGAATTGGTTCCGATTGGCCGACTGCAGTGAATCCTCCACCGAAAGCACTACCATTTTCCTCGATGATGCAGTTGTTGAATCTGATATCGGAATCTTGCAGCGAAATCCCGCCGGACCAACTTGCCTGACCTCCAGTGATGGTGAATCCATCAATGACTGCAGTATCAGGCAGGTCGTAACATGTAATGATCCGGCCAGTGTTGGTTCTGGTGAGCTTGGTGTCTTCAGGGCCTGAGACCGATCGCAGTATCGCGCCCTTCTCTTCCATCAGAAGGCCAACGGTTGAGCTGACCAGATGAGTGCCGGGGTGAACCAGAATCACGTTGCCTTCCTCAGCAGCGTCATAGGCTTCCTGAACCGTAGCGTATTCATTGGGTACCTCAAGAGTCGGGATCACATCGTCGTCACAGGCGTCGATGATCCCATCCAGATCATCATCATCACAAGAGTCGCCGATGCAGTTTTCGGTTCCTTTGCCGTCCCAGGGTCCGGCGATGTTGTCCGGCGTGTTCTCGCAGAGCAGGTTGTTGTATATCAACTGAGGCCCGCTGCCACCGATGGTCCTGATGGCGCCGCCTGAGTTGCCAGCGACATTGTTCTGGAACGTGGTATTGACAAATGTCGGATTGCTGTACCAGCAGTACACGCCTCCGCCATAGGTTGCGGCCTGATTTCCAAGCAGATCGCAGGCCTGAAGCAGAACAGTCGAGCCATCGGAATACACGCCACCGCCACTGCCCTGTCCGCCATTGTTGCCAGTCGCCGCATTTTCGATGAACGTGCAGTTCTGATAGACCGCGGGAGAACTGACACTATGGGCCATGCCACCACCAAGGCTGTCGGCGGTGTTCTGTCTGATCGTGCAGTTCTGGAATGTGGGGGCACTGTTCTCCTGGATGTGTCCGCCGCCGCCCCGGATTGCCCAGTTCGATTCGATCTGAACATCGTAGATCGTCGGTGAGGCGTCAATGATACGGAAGCCGCCGCCGCGACCACTGGCCTGATTGCCCGCAACATATCCACCACTCATGGAGGCAAGACTTTGCCGTATGTAGAACCCACCGCCGTAGCCAGAAGTGTTGTTCGTCACGACGCAGTTCTCAAGAGAAGGATTACCACCTTCGATGTAGACCGCACCACCACGATCGTTTGAATTGTTGTTGGTAAAGACGCACTCCTTGAGGGTCGGGCTGCTGCTCAGGGCATACAGGCCTCCGCCGCGGTCGGCATACCCATTGCGGAAGGTGATCGACTCGATGACGGTATCGAGGCCTTCGCCTGAGTCACAGACCAGACATCTTCTCTTGTTGTTTCCGTCAACATGGACTGGGCCTTTTTCATCAGGATGTTTCTGCAGATGAAGTGACTTGCCTTGCATGTCGACTACGGGTTCCGTCAGATCGCCGGTGCCGTAGTAGGTTCCAGCCATCACATAGATCTCATCGCCATTCTGTGCAATATCGATCGCGGCCTGAATCGTCGTGAAGTCACCATTGCCATTGACATCGACGATCCATGGCGAACCCTGGCCATGTGCAGTGGTCCATGTGGACAGCAACAAGGCCAGCATGCTGATGAAGAAGGTGTGGATGTTCAACCCCCGATGGCATGTCTTGATGCGCATGAACGTCTCTCCCTGTCTTCATAATATGGAAGGGAATCGCGATGTTGCCAGCATTATTCGGGCCTATACAGGATGCCGCGTGCCAGAGGGGTGAAATGGCCTATTCCAGCGTGGATTCCACCTGAAGAAGAATGTCATCCCATTCCGGGCGGCCTGCGAGTGATTCAGCTTCTGCCACACATTGAAGTCGGGTAACCGCTTCATTGATGATGTCGTTGCCTTCCTGTTTGCGCCCAATCTCTGCCAGATCAGCTTGAAACTGGATTGCCGTGTCATGGAAATCAGATTGCGACTTGGGTTCCATTGGACTTTCAATTGCCCTGATGGTGAACAGCTCGATGCTGCGTTGATAATCCTGCATGCCTCGATCAAATTCATTGATCTTCACAAGATGAATACGGCCTCGCAGCGCCAGCATCATGGCGAGATCCCGAGGTCGCCGTGTGTTGTCAGGTGAAAGCGCCATGATGGCTTCTGCCAGCTGAATGGCTTCATTGATGTTGCGCAAGGCATCCTGCGGGGCAGGTTCCCAGGTCACGGAAGCCAGACCATGAAGACATATGGCCTTGTCACGAAGTCTGCGTTCACGATTGGAGGTGTCCAGTTCGACCAGTTTCTGTGCAAGTCTCACGGCTTCCTCATAGGTGGATCGGGCTTCATCCATTCTGCCTGTTTCCAACAGGACGTTTCCAAGTCCCATGCTGGAGGAATACTGGACATCAAGCGCCTTGATTCCATTTCCACCTTGATCCCCATAGGCTTTGCCAGCTTCACGACGAGTGGCATAGAACTCCGCAGCTCGCTGATAGGAACGGCTTCGATCGGATGTCGATGCAGCCTCAGCGGCCTTGCCACGTTCCAGCTCAGCCATCAGCTTGGGATGATCAAGCTTCATTGCTTCGACGCCTTGTCGCAGGCTGTCATCTTCGATGGCAGCCAAGTCAATGGCATCCAGTGAAGTTCCAGCCTGCATCAACGCCGCTTCGGCATCTTCGAGATTTCCATATCCGACACCTGAGGTGTTCAGATAGGACTTACCTGCCCGCAGCCAGGCTCCGGCGACCTGAGCCTGCCGGAGTGGTGAATCCTGATCCATCGAGACCAGTTGATCAATGTGATCGCGTGCAAGATCAAGCAGCGCACGCTGGGCACTGGCTGAATTGCCGAGATATCTGACCTGTTTCATGACACCGGACAGGAGCCGAGAGACGGTTTGATCGAGAACTGCATTGCGTTCTTCAACGCGATCCCGTTCGGCAGTGACCAGTTGCTTTTGATGTTCAGCTTCCTGCCAGCCGATGGTTGCGATGACCCCACCGGCGATGATCGCGAGAATCGTGCAGATGAATCCAATTGTTGCGCTTCTGTATTTGCGTGAGAGTTTGCCCAGACGATAGACCATGCTTGCGGGCCGGGCTTCGATCGGATCGCCCGAAAGATATCGGGCAATGTCCTGTTCCAGCTCGACGGCACTCTGATACCGGCGTCGCCGATCTTTTTCGAGTGCCTTCAAGGCAATCGTCTCAACATCACCACGTAGTTGCCGGTCGATCGTCGAGATGCGTGTCGGCTCTTCTTCCTTGACCACCCTGGCTGCTTCATGGACGGCGGCCTGTCGTACGTCATACGGAAGCGTATGTGTCAACAGCTCGAAGAAGATCACACCCAATGCATAGACATCGCTTCGCGTATCGATATCGTTGGGATCCGCTTCGACCTGCTCAGGGCTCATGTATTGAAGTGTGCCGACCAATGCACCAACATCAGTCTGCAGCGTCGTCATGACCATGTCGGAATCGGTACTTCGGGCTACGCCAAAATCGATGATGCGTGGTTCGCCGGAAGAGCCCACCAGAATGTTGCCTGGCTTGAGGTCACGGTGGACGATCCCTTTCTGATGGCCATGGTGAACCGCGTTGCACACCTTGCTGAACAGCTCAAGTCGCTCCCGTGTACCCAGATTTCTATCGACCGCGTACCGCGTCAGACTTTTCGCGTTGGGGATGTATTCCATGACGAAATACGGCAGTCCCGTGGATCCCAGATCATGAGTGCCTGCTTCGTAGACCTGCGCAATACCTGGATGTCGCAGTCTGGCCAGCAGCTGGGATTCGAACTCGAATCGACGCAACGCCTTGGGAGATGAAAGCCCTTCCTTCATCACCTTGATGGCAACCGTTCTTCGAGGCGACTTCTGGCTGGCGCGATAGACCGTACCCATACCGCCTGCGCCGATGATGTCCTTGATGGTGTACTGACCGATCGTCAGACCGATCATGGGATCCTGTGTCGTGCTTCGAAGCAACACGGAAGAATCCTGAACGGTCTGGATATCATCCGGTTCGATCGGTTGATCTTCACCTTGATTGGGTTTGTCCTCGGCCATTGAACCCTAGAGTACCGCGGACATGGCACCAGTGGAACTATTGGCCGTTGCGGGTGCCGGCACGGCTGCTGGAGTCAGCGGAATCCTGTTTTTCCTGAAGTTCAAGTACCTTCTGGATCATCTGCTGAAGATGTCTGGTCGACTCGGCATCCTCACCATGCACCTCGATGCGACTCTTCTCTGCTTCGCGATAGTACGCCAGCGCTTCGTCGTAATCCTCCATCGCCAGCATGAGTTGGGCATAGGTGACGGTTGATTCCATGGCGCGAAGGTGGAGTTTGCCCTGGGTACGCCGTCGTGTCTGCATGGCTTCACGAAGATAGGGCTCAGCTTCTTCATAACGTCCGACCCGTGTCAGCATCTGCCCAAGATAATTGAGTGACCAGATCGTATCGGGATGTTCATTGCCAAGGACGCGTCGTCGACTGTCCAGAGCTTCCCGATAGATCTTCTCGGCTTCTTCATAGTCCTTCTGGATCAGAAGGATGTCCGCCAGATGATTCATGGACCTCAGGGTATGAGGATGGTCTTCTCCAATGACCCTGCGACGGCCGATGATTGCTTCCTCAAAGAGTCGTTTTGCTTCGTCGTGTCTCTGCAGAATCGAGAGAATGATGGCATGGTTGTTGATGGAAGCAAGCGTGCGGGCGTCGGATGAACCCAGAGATGATCGCATCCGTTTGACGACATCATGTGAAATGACTGCAGATTCGTCGTATCTGCTCTCGTTCAAAAGCAATGAGCCGTAGGAAGCCATGGCATTCAGGGTGTCGATATGGTTGTCGCCGAGTCGCTCCTTTCGATGCGCCATGACCGTCGCCATCAGCTCATGTGATTTCTTGAATTCGCTGAGCGTACTGAGGCAATTGGCATATCGCAGCGTCGCATCGATCGTGTCCGGGTGATCTTCTCCCAGAATCAATCGTCTTCCTGACACTACCTTTTCAAGATATGGAGCCGCTTCTTCGGGCTTGCGTTCATTGGAACGCTGCATGGCCATGTCAAGCAGTGAATCAAGCGTATCGGGGTGCGCTTCGCCAAGCATTGAAAGACGGATCTCAAGTGCCTGCTCGAGATGAATCTGGGAATCGTGGTAAAGGCCCAGATTGCGATAAGCCTGGCCGATGACACGATGCAGATCTGCTTTGACAAGCGGCTCATCCTCGAATTCACGTTCCATCGATTCCGTTGCCTGGGCAAGGACTGGCTGCATCAGCGCCTTGTCGATATTCCCCATCGTCACAGGGTCCTGTGACGAAAGCATGGTGGATACGAAGCCACTGACTGATTCAGCTCTGGCTTGTGCCTGTTGTGCCATATTCCGTTGTTTGTCGGCATCGATGGCGAAGATCGAAACTCCGATGACGGCGCCCAGCAGAATGATGAAGATCGATGCCATGGCAGCTGAAGCTGCTCGATGACGTCGAGCAAATCGACGTAGATTGTCGAGCGCATTGGGTGGGCTTGCCGAGATCGGTCTGTCTTCGAGATACTTCTGAATGTCCTGCTGCAGTTCCGTTGCACTCTGGTAGCGATGGCTTCTGATCTTCTCCATCGCCTTCATCGTGATGGTCTCGACATCACCTCTCAGATGACGGTCAATCGTGGAGATGCGGGTCGGAGCCTCTTCCCGAACCATTCGAGCGGCTTCATGAATGGCCGCCTTCGAGACGTCATAGGGGAGTCGCCCTGTCAACAGTTCATACAGAATGACTCCCAGTGCATAGACATCACTTCGAGCATCGATGTCGGTTGGGTCCGCTTCAACCTGTTCCGGACTCATGTACTGGAGTGTTCCGACAAGCTGGCCGACATCTGTTTGCAGCGTCGTGACGGCCATGTCTGAATCGGTGCTTCTGGCTACACCGAAGTCGATGATGCGAGGTCGTCCTGCTGAGCCGACAAGGATGTTGCCGGGCTTAAGATCACGATGCACGATGCCCTTGAGATGTCCGTGCTGCACCGCATCACAGACCTGAGCAAACAGATCGAGTCGTTCCCGGGTTCCCAGTTTCTTGAAGTCGGCATATTCGGTGAGTGTCTTGGCGCTTGAGATGTACTCCATGACGAAGTAGGGACGTTCACCGTAACCGCCGTCATAGGTTCCGGCTTCATAGACCTGGGCGATTCCAGGATGTTTGAGCCGAGCCAGCAGCTGTGATTCGAATTCAAATCTCCGCTGTGCGGAGCGGGAACTCATGCCCTGCTTCATCATCTTGATGGCGACTCGTCGACGAGGCTGTTCCTGCACCGCATGAAAGACCGTGCCCATTCCACCAGAGCCGATGACACCCTTGATGGTGAAACGTCCGATCTTGCATCCGATCATCGCCTGATCGGAATCCGAGATGTACTGAGGCGAAAGATGGTCAGCTGCGTCGGTTGTCGGCGCAATATCGTTCCCATCAGTCGGTGGTTCAGTGTGATCGAATTGTTCTGCTGGATCCCCCATGCACCATTCAGAATACAACAGTCAGGCACACCCGCCTGTTGAATTCCGTGCACCAATTCAGGGAGATTGGAAACCGAGGTATTGCGGTGCGTTGATCAGGGCAGCTCACGGATCCGAATATTGCGAAATTCGACCGGAGAACCTTCCGACTCCAGCGCCAGATAGCCTGTTGCTGGCTGGCATTCCTTGCCTCCGGAAACTTCCTTACCATTGACCCAGAGCCGGACTTCGCCATTGATGGCTCTGATGTAGTAGTGATTCCACTGTTCAATCCCCTTCGATCTATTTTCGGAAGGGAAGCTTCTTCGTCCGTTGGGCGCAGCAGGCGGAAATGGTTTCATGGTGGATCCACCAACCGGAAAGACATCCCCATGACAGGTAAACCAGTCAGCTTTGCGTCCGCCTTGTTCATAGGCATCCTTGTAACCAAGGTCGAGGACCTGAACTTCTATTCCCTCAGGCAGACCAGGCCCCTCGAGGCGGTTCATTGATTCAATGGGAGACCACAGGAAGATTCCGGAGTTGCCCGCCTGGCGCATATGTCGCCATTCACAGACAAGTTCAAAGTTGGTGTAAGGCTTGATGGATCTCGTGACGCCTACAGGTTGGCCGGAACACTTGACACCATCGGTACTCCAATCCCAGGTGTCATCATGGCAATTGACATTGATGAAATCCGCTTCAGCAAGCTGCCGCCAGCCTTCACCAGTTCCATCGATCATTGCATGCGGCAGCGAAGCCTGTTCCGGCTTGGCTTGAAATGCGGTAAGTAAAAGGATTGAGGCGGTCAGCGAGAAGACGATCCCCATGCTGCCAATGGCCTCCAATCCTGCGCGGTGTGGTGAAACCTTCATTTCATGCTCCAGTTGATCTGTTTCCGTAAGTTCGTACAAAGGGGAATTCATCAAGTGCTGAACCTAGAGGGAGCTGTTGCCGACGACCCGTTTCATTCAGCGACGATGAGGACAGCCGTGCCATAGCAGAGCACTTCCGTGGCACCATCACCGAGATCCGAAGATTCGTATCGAAGGCCGACGACGCCATTGGCACCGAGTTCAGAAGCGTGTCCAAGGAGTTGCTCCAGTGCCTCCCGTCGAACGTCTTCACACATGGTCTGATAGGCCCCGATTCGACCTCCAACCATCTTCTTGAGGCCTCCCATGATTCCCTGAGCAATGGTTGGAGCCCGAACAACGATCCCTCGTACGAGGCCCTTGTATTCCTGAATCCGGTAACCCTGGAACTCGAAAGTTGTCGTGCATGGAATGCTCATGGCGGTTCTCCATATGTAAGCCTGTTGATCAGCCTATCCTGTACGCAGACATGCCTCAATCCATACACATTCAAGCTCCTGCCAAGCTCAATCTGGCACTTTCCGTTGGACCTCCTGATGGCGAAGGGATGCATCCAATCTGCTCCTGGATGTTGACTCTGGACCTCATGGATGAGATGCAGTTGACCGCTCTGGAGCCTGATCGCTTGTCTCGCTATGCCATTCTGTGGCATGAGGAGGCCCGGCAGCGACGGGAGATCGACTGGTCCATCACCAGTGATCTTGCCGTACGAGCACATCTTGCGCTGGAAAGGTATGTGAAACGATCACTGCCGATTCAGATGAAACTGGAGAAGCGCATTCCACTTGGTGGAGGACTTGGCGGAGGATCCAGCGACGCTGCGGCCATGCTGCGTGGTGTGAACA
>MDTD01014410.1_pt1 | contig 13274 bp, 12 predicted proteins | sample 811221 | NCBI WGS metagenome assembly MDTD01 (sample SAMN05326646, study PRJNA326480) | marine metagenome | isolation source: seawater | place: Pacific Ocean: South West | collected 2011
AGCTTCTGCACTCATTTTTTTTACTCCTCTTGTTTTTTTTGTTGATTTAAGCTTATTATTTTTTCTAGTTTTTTTAGAACGATTCTTAGTCGCAGACTTTTTTGTCACGATTTTTTTTTTCGTTCTTATTTTTTTTCTAGATGGTTTGACCAACCTCTTTTTTCTTTTTTTGGTCTTTGGCTTAGCTTTTTTCTTTCTTTTAGTAGCCATGACCACATTAAACTAGCAATTTTTAATTGTGTCTATTTCTAAAAATTTTAATTTTCTACTCGTAATTGTATAAATACTACATCTAGTATGTTTAAAAGAAATAAATATCAATATTCTTCTAAGAACCTAAATTTTGTGATGTATTTTTTGTTGTTAGTGAAATCAATCTCATCATTATAACTGACCAAACCTTTTAAATTATCTAAATCTAATGGAAGATTAATCCTTAAAATATAAAAAATTTTGAGAATTAAAAAAATTAAAAAAAGTGGAATCGGTAAAATTTTCTTATTTTTAGAAATAACTTTTATAAGATCTTTAAAAGAAATGTAATCTCTTGTGCATGGGTATAATATTCTTGAAGAATCTGTTTTTTGATCGTTTTGAATTTCTAAAATAAATTGAAAAAAATCTTCATAGTTTGTCAAATGAAGTCTAAAATTTCCATTACCAATCATTGGAACGATTGGAAAAATTTTACAAATTTTCTCAATCTTTTCAAATATTTTTGATTTTGAGCCAAAGAATAAACCTGGCCTTAAATTAATCACATTAAATTGTCCAGATTTCTTCTCAATGATGAATTTTGTCTGTCCATAGAGCGATTTAGAATTTTTGAAAGCACTCATTGTTGATATGTTTATTATTTTTTCAACATTCATCTTATTCGCTATTTCAAAAAGCTTGATTGATCCTTGAATATTTTTGTTTTTTTCGAAATTTTTTTCTTTTACACTAAAATCATAAGAAGTGTGCACTAATAAATTACAATCTTTAAAAATTTTTTTTGGAACATTATCTACATTATTTAATTCAAATTTTATTTGATCCTTTTTACTTGTGCTAGATAATTGTAATACTTCCCAACCCAATTCTTCAAATCTGGATACTAGAAAAGAACCTAGATATCCATTAGATCCTGTAATTATACATTTTTTCATAATTATTTTTTTATTTTATGTCTTTTATTATCCAAAATCATTCTAAGAATATTATTTAGAGAAAATATAGTAATTGGAGAAATATCTATCTCATTTAAAACTGATGAGTCAGCTATAAATATATTTGAAGTTTTGTTCATTTTTCCATATTTATCTACTCCTAAAGTTAACCCTTTATTTTTTGTCATAGGAATTGACGCTCCCAAATGGTTTGAGGCACCAATTTTATTAAAAAAGACTTTTTTAATTTCAAGAAAATTATTATTATGATTGAAAATATCAATTTTTTTTAGAAAATTTTCTCTATTAAATAATTTATTTTTTATTCCTAATACATTTATTTGGTCGTTTCTTTTACTTAACTCAATTTTTCCCGAAAAATTTTGATTTAAATAACATTGAGCAACAAGAAATTTACCTTTTTTACTAGAATTTGTATTCTTGAAATAGTTTTTAAAAAAAATACTCAATATATTTCTTAAAGAATAGAATTGACAAGAGAAATTAAGCTTTCCTAAATTAATTCTACAATAGTTATTTTTAATTTTTTTTTTAAGTTTTATTAATGCATAAAAATGCTGAGTTTCTTTGAGTGTAATTTTTTTGATATTATTGAATGAATTCAAAATTAATTTCGATGTTTCAATTGGACCACAAGATAAAAATAATTTCTTATACTTTATCTTTTTATTTGATTTATTATGAAAATTGTAAACTTCAATAATTGATTTTTTTACATTAATTTTTTTTACAAAGCGGTCATCTAAAAACTTAACTCTTTTTGATATTAAAAACTTTCTTAAATTTCTTACATTTTTTTTTGAAACATTATAATCTTTTTCAATAAATGATTCTTTTTTAATGTTGTTTTTAAAAAAAAATTTTTTAAAGTCTATTCCTATTAAGATTAATAATTTTTTGAATGTAGTTCTATTTCTTAAAAGATCTTTTTTATTTATCAGATAATTTTTCAAATCATAGTCATGAAAATTACCTATTACCCCACCCCAAAAATTTGATTGACCTCCATCTAAATGAGAAATCAAATACTTACAATTTTTTACACTTAATTTATTGATATTATAAATTTTTTTTGTTAAATTTTTGGAATTATTTAAGATCTCGCCATTATTTTTAACAATAAGTTTCAATAATGACTCATTTCTCTTTTGAATTTTGTTTGCAGGTGAAATAACTGTGCATTTTATTCCTCTTTTATAAAGAGCATATGCAACTGTTAAGCCGGAAAAACCTGATCCTATAATGTAATTCATTATTTTTTTTTAGAGTTTTGTCTAATTAAATCTAATAAAAAGCCAAAAAATAAAGATATAAAAGCTACTATAAGTGAAATTCCCATTAACAACATAAATAGAACTGAGTTAGTATAAAAACTGATAATTAAAAATATCAACGAAAAAAATATAAAAAATATGAAAAATAATAAAAATAATTTTAATGGGTTATAATAAATAATAGCCTCAACAATATATTGTAACGTTCTTAAAGAATCTCTAAATATTCTTACATGACTATTACCCAATCTAGCATCATATTCAATTGACTCATACTTAACAAATTTAGAATTTAACATATAAGCTAAAGTTAAAGAAGTTGTGAAGCTAAAAGTATTGCAAAGTTGTTGTAAAAACATAGAAACTGTTTTTTTTGAAAAAACTCTCATTCCAGAATTTATATCAACAATATTTCGACCTGTAGTCCATTCAACTAAAAATTTTAGTAGCTTTCTAAAGATAAATTTTACAAACGAACCATCATACTCTTTTCCTTTTCTCGCTCCAACAACCATATCTAATCCATTTCCTAAATTACGACTATCTTCAAAAATTTTAATCAATTCTGGAATATGTTTTGGTGGGTATGATCCGTCAATATCGGAGATTACAATTGTGTCAAATTTGGCACTTTTAATACCTGTCTTTAATGCAGCGCCATAACCTAAATTATGTGGGTGTGAAATTAGCTTAACATCTAAAGATTTTAATTTTTCAAGTGAAGAATCGGTTGATCCATCATCAACCACAATAATCTCAAATTCTTTATCAGTTTTTGTAATTTCCTCTTTTATTTTTGAAACATTAATTTCAATCGATTTTTCTTCATTATAACAAGGTAAAATAATAGAAATCATAATTTATTTTCTAGTTTATTATTTATAACCCATTGACTTAAGGAAATTAAATTAAAAATTTTATATGTCTGATCAATTTTCATATTTTGATGGCTGTCCCAAATTTTGATTATTTCAGCGCTCTTAAATAAATTTTTCATAAAATTGGTGTTCAATAAATCATAAGACATATCTTTAAATTCTTTATTATTTATCAACCAGGATCCAATTGGAGTGTTAAACCCACTTTTTTTCTTTTTTAAAGAGGTTTTTGGCAAACTAGATTTGATGATTTTTTTTAAAATTTTTTTTCTATCGAAAATATCAATTTTATATTTTATTGGTAACGAGCATACATATTCAACTAGTTTACTATCTAAAAATGGAAGTCTTGACTCTTGAGAGTTATACATCGTAGATCTATCAATCTTATACAAAATATCATTAGGCAACCAAGTTTTAAAATCAATGTACATATACTGTTCTAAATAATCTATATCTTTTACTTTTTGAATTTGTTTATCTATGTACTCTAAAAAATTATAATTTATATAATTTTCATCAAAATGATTAAAAATAGCTTTTTTTTCTTCAAGAGAAAAAATTTCTCTCCAAAGAATATGAGAATGATGATTTTTGAAATGTAGACCATTTATAAATTTGTTAATCTTATATTCAATACCTATTTTACCTAAGTTCGTATTAAAAAGTTTGTTTGGAATATTTTTGATAAAATTAGATTTAAAACTTATTCTAGGTAAAAATTTTCTATATATATCGGCTATATAAGTATCGTAACCTCCAAAAAGTTCGTCTGCGCCATCTCCAGATAAAACAACTTTAGATCTTTTTTTTGAATATTTTGATAAAAAATAAGTTGATATAAACGAAGTATCTGACATAGGTTGATCCATGGCATCAATTATTTTTGGAAATTCCTGAGTAAAAAGATTACCAGTCGGAATTTCATAGTGGCTTAGCTTGATTCCTAAATAATCTGCGATAGATTTTGCGTCATCAGCCTCATTAAATTTTTTTTCTTTAAATAGAATATTATGTGCTGACATTGAATGGTTATCAATTTTTTTTAAATTTAAGGAAATTGTGCTTGAGTCAATTCCTCCTGATAGAAAAACTCCATTATCAACATCACTAAACATTTTTTGCTTGATAGATTTTTCGATTAAAAAATTTACTTTTTCTGAAGCTTCCTCGAAGTTATCCTTCGTCTTATTTTTGAAATATTCCTCAAGAAACCAATATTTCTTAGTTGTAATACCTTTTTTAAAATTTTCATGATTTAAAACTAAATAACTTGCTGGAGCTAAAGATTTAATTTCTTTAAGAAATGTTTTATTTTCAACCAAGTAATTTAAAGAAAGATACTCGTTCACACTTGCTAAATTTAATTTAAGTGATCTTTTAATTTCGTCTACTTTTAAAAAAGACTTTATTTCTGATGAAAATATAAAACCATAATTTTCTGAAAAATAATAAAATAATGGCTTTTCTCCAAATTTATCTCTTCCAAGAAATAATTGTTTTTTATTATGATCCCATATGGCAAAAGCAAACATTCCCTCTAGTTTTTTTAAACAATCTATACCCCATTGGCTGTAAGATTTTAAGATAACTTCTGTATCACCACTGGTATCAAATTTATGGCCTAATGATTTAAGCTCTATCTTCAACTCTTTAAAGTTATAAATTTCCCCATTAAAAATTATGATATTCTTGTTTATATCACTCATTGGTTGTTTTGATTTTTCAAGGTCGATAATTGATAATCTATTGTGTCCAAAAGAGATATTTTCATTTTGAAAAAAATCCATATCATCTGGTCCCCTATGGGTTAGTGAATTGGTCATTAACTTCACAATCTGGTTTAAAGGTTTTTTTTCAAAATTACATATACCTGAAATACTACACATACTAATTTTTTTTTAGTTTAATTAAATAATAACCATTAACAGTCTCAACATTAAATGTATTAAAATTTTCTGATGTTTGTGTACATGGTGCCCTATTGTACAAACATAAAATTTCTCTTTGAGATAAATAAAAATTTTCATCGTTAATATAATAAATTTCTAATAAATCATTTTTATTAATCTTTTTAAAATCTAAAGGTAAATTTTGAGTTTTGTTAGAATCTGCGATTTTAAAACTATTGTCGTATATTCTTGGCCATGGAGATTGAAAATAATCTGCAGTATTATTTTCAATTATTCTTTTAATATTCTTCCCTATAAAAATGGTTATTAATATAATTAAGAAAATGCTCAAAATTTGATTGTTTCTTTGTAGTGAGGATTTATTTAAAAAAAAATAAATTATTGGTAAAAAAAGGCAATATATAAAGATTGCCAAATAAGAAGCTCCATATCTTCCCAACGGAAACTTATAAATCATTAATATTAATCCTAATAATGAAAAGATTAATAAAGCAAAATAGTTTTTATAATCAATCAGAATTTTGAAATCTTTTTTTTTACTCTTAAAGAAGAATAGAGACATAGCAAATATTAATAAATAAAAACTAAAAAAATCTATTTTCTTTTTAAAGGTATAAGAATGTTTATCTAAATATTCTTTATTAAGCCAATTAAAATTTTTTAAAAAATTTTTTTTTTCATTCTCTTTTATTTCATAATTTTCATAACCAACATTATTTATAATATCACTCCACCCCTTAGCATGTAATTCAGAAAATTCGCTTGAATTTCTAGCAGCTATTCTAAATTGTGCATTATCAGAGTACCATGATAAATTATTAAAACATGTAAAACTAAGTGGATAAATTGCACATCCAGAAATTAAAATATTTTTAAAAAGCCATAAACTTAAGAAAAAAATAGAAAAAATTGGTAATGAATTCAAATTTAAATAATGTTTGTTTTTTATCCACACAAAGGTAGCAATCAGGATAGAAACTATTAAAAAAGGTCTATTCAAAAAACAAAATAAAGAAATTAAAGCAAAAATTTTAAAATTATCTTTTTTTTCTAAAGAAAAATCTTTTTTAAGAAATAATGATAATAGATAAAAAAAATATAAATGGCCTGGATTATCATTTCCATAATCACTGTATCTGTTCATTTCGATGAGAAAATACGAAGCTATAGCAAAAATAAATATCTTATAAAAAAAATCATCGTCTTTTTTTAAAAAGAAATTTCTCAAAAAATAGTCAATGAAATAAATTCCTAATAAAGCATGTGGTATAGTTACTCCGTAATCCCTGAACAGATAATTATTATAAGCTGCAGAAGTATACTGAAAAATTGATGTGGCTCCAAATAATGGATTTATATTAGCAGAACCAATTAAAATTTTAAATTCATTTAAAATTTTTATAAAAGGAAGGTGATATATTCCTGCGTCTGGTCTATTTACATTATCAAATGAAATGAAAATAGTAGCTATAATAGAAATTAAAAGTGAGTGGATAAATAATTCTTTAAATTTTTTAAAATTTTTTTTTTTTAAAATTTCAAATAAAAAAAAAAGTGGAAAAATAAAAAATGTAGAAGCTAACAACTGATCAATTTTAAAAAAAAAGTTTAAAAATAAACATATAAAACTTACAAAAATTAATCCCAAAACTCCTTTTTCTGAGTATGAAAATTCATAGACACTTTTTTTGCTATATAAGAATTTTAAGAAAAAATTCCCTGCTGAAACCGTTAATATTGAAGCTATAAAAATAAAAATAAAGATTGTAATCATCTGCAGTAAATTTTATTGATTAAATATCACTTAAATTGTTATAATAATAATATTACTTAAATTATGAATGAAAATACTAAAAAAGAATTACAATCAGCCGCTTTTGAGAGACTTATTGAACATTTAAGAGAACGGAAAGATGTTCAAAATATAGATTTAATGAATCTAGCAGGATTTTGTAGAAATTGTTTATCAAAATGGTTTCGCGAGGAAGCTGAAAAAAAAGGTATTACAATTTCAGATTCTCATGCTAGGGAACATGTATATGGAATGCCTTACACTGAGTGGAAAGAAAAACATCAAAAATAATTATTTTTCTTTTAATCTTGGAAATAATTCTACGAAATTACATGGTTTGTTATTTATATCTAATTGCTGTTTTAAGATACCATCCCAAGCATCGACAACTCCTCCAGATGATCCCGGCAAAGCAAAAATATATTTCCCATTCGATAAAACTGCGCAAGCTCTAGACTGAATTGCTGAAGTGCCAACAGTTTTCAAACTAATATTTCTAAATAACTCACCAAATCCGGGAATATGTTTATCCGCGATTTCATTTAATGCCTCAGGAGTTATATCTCTACCTGTAAGACCGGTTCCACCTGTAGTAATTATTACATCAATCTTTGAATTTTTAAGCCATTCTTTCAAAATCTTGATTATCTCTTTTTTAGAGTCTTTACATAATTTTCTATCAAATAAAACGTGATTAGCCTCTTTAATTTTGTTAATCAATATATCACCAGATTTATCATTATCAATTGTTCTGCTATCTGTTACAGTTAATATTGCAATATTTACATTCATAAAAATTTTTAATGACTATATTAACATTATTATTTTTTATAACAGCTATTTTATATTCTAGTATTGGGTTTGGGGGTGGATCTACTTATCTTGCTTTATTGCTAATTTGGAAAATTCCTTATTATATTTTTCCTATAATTGCTCTTCTATGCAATATTATAGTTGTTTCTGGAAATTCATATAATTACATTAGGGCTGGCAATCACAATTTTAAATTATTAATTCCATTTTTAATTGGATCCATTCCATTTGCTTTTTTTGGAGGTACTCTAATAATTAATGAAGAAATATTTGAAATCTTATTATTTGTTGTTCTTTTAATTGCAGGAATTTTATTGTTAATAAATAATAAGTCTTATGAAGAAGATTATTTAATATTAAAAAAATTAAATTTTTCAATTTCATTTGCTATAGGTTCAATTTTAGGATTAGTTTCAGGTATTATTGGGATTGGTGGAGGTATATTCTTAAGTCCTATATTATTTTTGTTGAGAGCAGAGAAACCAAGAATAATAGCTACTTCTGCATCAATATTTATTTTTATTAATTCTATCTTTGGTGTGTTAGGGCATCTTTTTAAAGTAAATATAGCTAACGACTTAATAAACTATTGGCCACTTTTTTTAAGTGTTTTATTTGGAGGTTTAATAGGGAATTATCTTAATATAAAAGTTTTTTCTAACAGAATTTTAACAATTATGACATCATTTTTGGTAATTTTTGTCTCAATAAGAATGGCTTTTAAAATTTTTGCTTAATAAAATTGATAAAACTAAATATTTGAATTATAAATTAGAAGCCGATTTGATCCTATTGCGGGCATGACTGCTAAAATGGAAATCCCCATAGAGCAATAAGCGTAAAAACTATTACTTAAAATATTATGAATTTAGATTTTTTTAAAAAGACAAGAATTCTTGATGGAGGGATGGGTCAAGAACTTTTAGCAAGAGGTATGGAACCTGAAGGAACTTTATGGAGTGCTAATGCAATCTTGCATGAAAAATATCATCAGCTTATTTTGGATACTCATCTTGATTTTATAAGGGCTGGTGCTGAAGTAATTGTAACTACAACATTTACAACAAGAAAGATTAGATTAAAAGATAACAATGTTGAAAATAAATTTGAGTATCTTAATAAGAAAGCTGGTGAAATTGCTATGATGGCAAAAAAAATTCATCCAAAAATATTGATAGCTGGTGGATTGCCTCCTCAAAATTTAACTTATGAAGCTGACTTGAGATCTGAGGCTGAGATAAGTGAAAATTTCTACAGTCAAGCTAAATTATTAAATCCATTTATTGATTTTTTTTATCTTGATGTCTTAAGCAGTGTTAGAGAGTTTAGAATTGCAATTGATTGTATTAAAGAGTTCGATAAGCCATATCTAATTGGAGCTCATATTTCAGAGGGAACTAATTTGCCAAGTGGTGAAAAGATATCTGAAATTATAGACAATATAAAACATTCAAAACTTTTAGGTATAATTTTATCCTGTATTTCACCTGAAAATTATAACTTAAATTTGAATGAAATAAAAAATTTGGGTATTCCTTTTGGTTTTAAATTAAATGCTTTTATAAGAACCAATCCAAAACCAAATTATACGGGGGCTTATAAAAAAAGTAAAACTGGTAATCCAAATGAATTTTTAGGTCTAAGAAAAGACCTTACTCCGGAAAAAATGGCTGAGTTTGCTAAAAAATTTAAAGACGCGGGCGCTACAATTCTTGGTGGATGTTGTGAAACGAGGCCCGATCACATAAAAAAAATGTCAGAGTTAATATAGTATTTTAAAGAAATTGATTAAATTTTAGGTAAAATGCTTTAAAATGAAAAATCTTAGTGATCTCACAGTAATTATACTAACATACAATACTCAAAAAAAAATTCTTTTTAATTGTTTAGAAACAATTGATAAAAATGCTAATATTTTAATAGTAGAAAACTCAAGTTTATTTTTACACAAAGATACAGTTAACAAAAAATTTCCAAATATAAAAATTATGTGCACTGGTGAAAATTTTGGTTATGGAAAAGGTAATAATTTCGGAATAAAACATTCATCAACAGATTTTATTTTAATACTTAATCCTGATGTTACTTGTGATCAAAATTTTTTTTCAAATATTTTGGATGTAATGAATGATGTAAAAGATTTTTCTATAATTGGTTGTCAATATTTAAATGATAGAGTTTTTATGCCTGCTGGTTTTTTTGATCGAAAAAAGAATAACGATTTTGCCATGAGATTTAAGGATAATAAAGTAGAGTCTTTATCGCAGGTTGAATGGGTGACTGGTTGCTCAATTTTAATTAACTTAAAAAAATTTCAAAACAAAGAAATTTTCGACGAAAAATTTTTTTTATATTTTGAAGAATTTGATTTATGTAAATCTTTGACAAAAACTGATAAAAAAGTTTATACTTCAGATAAACTTAAGATTCATCATCTAGGTTTTCAAAGTTCTCTTAGTCAAAATCAAAAAGATAATTTAAAGAAAATAAATATAAAAAATTGGCACTATATGTGGTCAAGTTTTTATTATTACAAGAAAAATTACAATTTTTATTATGCATTATACAAACTTTCAGGAAAATTATTTAAATCCTTAATTAAATTAATTTTTTATACAATAACTTTGCAAAAAACAAATAAGAACAAATATCTTTATAGATTTTTAGGATTATTAAATTCGATTATGGGCAATCCTTCAAATTTCAGAGGATAAACTAATTTGCCTTTTTAACAAAATAAATACCTATTACTACAGCAATTAAGGAAATTAAAACTTTAATTGTAATTAGCTCCTTTAAAAATATATAACTTAAAATTATTCCGAAAATTGGTATCAAATAAGAAACTTGCGATTGAAAAATTAATCCATTGTTAACTAAAATTCTAAATCGTAAAAGCCACGCAAGTCCTGTGGAAACTAATCCAAGGTAAATAACAGAAATTGTCGAGTCTAGCCTTGGGGTAAATTGCCATGGTTGTTCAATTAGAATCACAAAAGGAATTAAAATAATTGTTGCCCAAATTAATATTGAACCTGTAACATTTTCATTTCTTTTTTTACTAATTCTAAGAGTCAAAACTCCACCAATCACATAACATGTGGAACCTAATAGAATTAATAATGCTGAAATAAAATTGTTTTCATCAATTAATAAGTTATCTGAAAATAAATAAAGAATTCCAGAAAAACCAATTAAAATTCCAAAAGTTTTGATAAAATTAAATTTTTCATTTTTAGTATAAAAATGACCTAAAACTGTAGAGCTTAGCGGGGTTGTTGACATTAAGATTGCAGCTAAGTTACTTTGAACTGATTGTACACCATAAGCAATTAAAAAAAATGGAGCTACTAAATTTATGAAGCCAATCGTGGCAAACCAATGCCAATCTTTTGAAAATGCTTCAATTTTTATTTTCTTAAAGTAGCAAAGCAATAATACTGGTATGGATCCAAAAAAAACTCTTAAAAAAGCAATAGTGACTGGGCCAAATGAATAAGTTGCTATCTTTATATTAAAAAAAGCAGATGCCCAAATCAATGCTAATAATATCAACAATAAATAATCAATTAATTTTGGTTGTCTCATTCTGTAATTTCTTTTATTGAACCTCTAGTTAGTTTTTGTAAAATACTAAAATTGGTCTTGAACACACAGTTGGGATGCCCTGCTGCAGCATATAAACAATCAAATCTCTCCAATGAATTATCTATTAAAATGTCAACTTCTTTTAAGTGACCAACTGGTGATACGCCTCCAATTGTATACCCTGTAATATTTTTTACCTCATCTGCAGAGGCCATTAAAGTATCCTTTACATTTAGAGTTTTTTTTATCTTATTTAGCGAGGCCTTTTTATCTCCAGAAATAAGGCATAATGAAAAGCTGTCCTCCGTTTTAAAAAGAAGACTTTTAACAATCGCTCCCACCTCACAACCTAAAGAAGAAGCTGCTTCTAAAGCAGTTCTTGCTGGGGTATTTAGAACAATAATTTCCAATGAGGGATCAAATTTATTTAAGGTATTTTTTACCCTTTTTACTGATTCTTTATCTAATAAAGTCATTTTTCAACTTTTAATTGTTAGTTATTATTAATATTTCTTAATACAATTATGTAAAAAACGCATAGGTGATATTTATTAAAAGAACATTCTTTATCAGTCTTTTTTTGATAATACAACGTACTGAATTAAATTGGAGTAAAAATGAGCATTAGCAATGTTTTAAAATTTATTAAAGATAAAGAGGCTGAATTCGTTGATTTAAGATTTACTGATCCAAGGGGTAAATTACAACATTTAACTATGGATTCATCTATTGTTGATGAAGATATGCTTAATGATGGGGTTTTTTTCGATGGCTCCTCTATTGCTGGATGGAAAGCAATAAACGAGTCAGACATGATTTTAAAACCAGACACATCTAGAATTTTTCTTGATCCCTTCACATCACATAATACTGCTGTTTTATTTTGTGATATCTTGGACGCAGTTAAAAAAAATCCTTATGATAGAGATCCAAGAGGCGTTGCTAAGAAAGCAGAAGAATATTTAAAAGCTTCAGGGATAGGTGATAAAGCTTTTTTTGGTCCTGAGCCTGAATTCTTCGTTTTTGATGATGTAAGAATTAAAAATGATATGAATGAATGCGGATTTAAAATTGATAGTAAAGAAGGTCCGTATAACTCTGGTAAAGAATATGAAAGTGGAAATATGGGCCATAGACCGCCAATCAAGGGTGGATACTTTCCAGTTCCCCCGGTTGATAGTGAACAAGATATGAGAGGCGAGTACTTAAAAAATTTAAAAGAAGTTGGAATTAAAGTTGAAAAACATCATCATGAAGTAGCGCCAAGTCAACATGAACTTGGAATGTATTTTGGTACTCTAGTAGATCAAGCTGACAACGTTCAACTATATAAATATGTTGTGCAAATGGTAACTCACTCTTTTGGAAAGACAGCAACATTCATGCCAAAACCTGTTGCAGGTGACAATGGATCTGGAATGCACATTCATCAATCAATTTGGAAAGGTGATAAACCTGTGTTTTCTGGTGATGCTTACGCAGGGCTATCTGAAACTGCTCTTCATTACATTGGTGGAATTTTAAAACATGCTAAAGCAATTAATGCTTTTGCTAACTCAACAACTAATAGTTATAAAAGACTTGTTCCAGGATTTGAAGCTCCAGTTCTTTTAGCTTACTCAGCTAGAAACAGATCAGCATCATGTCGAATACCAATTACGTTAAGTAAAAAAGGTGCAAGATGCGAAATTAGATTTCCTGATGCATCAGGTAATCCATATCTAACTTTCGCTGCAATGTTGATGGCTGGACTTGATGGTATTAAGAACAAAATTCATCCTGGTGAATCCTTCGATAAAGACTTGTATGATTTACCACCTGAAGAAGTTAAAGCTATTCCAACT
>MDTD01052669.1_pt1 | contig 13274 bp, 12 predicted proteins | sample 811221 | NCBI WGS metagenome assembly MDTD01 (sample SAMN05326646, study PRJNA326480) | marine metagenome | isolation source: seawater | place: Pacific Ocean: South West | collected 2011
AATTTGATTAGTTTCACGTCAAAAGTTTTTCTATAAGATATCAAATCTTTTTATCTGGCATAATTACGGACTAGCAAAAATCTTATTTTCAATTAAACAACCTGCTTATACCAGATGAAGAAGATAAAATCATACAACGGCTATTAACTGATAAGCTAATTACAAAAAGTGCAGGGAAATACAACATTACGAATTTAGGCGCCTTATTATTTGCTCATGAGCTTGAAAAATTTGATACTCTTGGACGTAAAGCAATTCGAGTTATTTTTTATAATGGGAAAAACAGAGTTAAAACCATAAAAGAACAATTAGGGATAAGAGGATATGCTGTTGGATTTGAAGGTTTAATCAACTTTCTAGAAGAGAGGCTTCCTTCAAATGAAATAATTGATAAAGCATTAAGGAAGACTGTTACATTATACCCGATAATTGCTATTAGAGAACTAGTTGCTAACGCTTTAATTCATCAGGAGCTATCAATTGAAGGAAGTTCACCAATGGTCGAGGTTTTCGATAACAGAATTGAAATTACTAATCCTGGTAAACCCTTAATTGATACTTTACGATTTGTTGATCACAGTCCAGTTAGTCGTAATGAATTTCTAGCAAAAGCAATGAGAAACTTGAAAATTTGTGAAGAAAGAGGTAGTGGAATTGATAAAGTAATTTCAGAATGTGAATTTAATCAGTTGCCGGCACCCAAATTCATTGTTGAAGAAAAATATACTAGGGTCATTCTTTATGGACCTAAGTCCCTTCGTGAAATGGATAAAGAAGATAAAGCAAGAGCATGTTATCAACATGCTTGTTTGAAAGTTGTTTCAGGGGAATACATGACTAATCAAAGTTTAAGGGAACGTTTTGGAATTGATGAAAAAAACTATCCTATGGCTTCTCGAATTATACAAGAAACAATTAATCAAGATCTCATTAAGGACTATGATCCAGATAATAAATCAAAGAAATATGCCAAATATGTTCCTTATTGGTTCTAAATCTTATGTAACGGCTATGTAACTAAGCCAAATTTTCGGACCCTAAACCACTGATTTACAATCTCATTTTATATAACAACAATAAAACAACTAGATTAAAATCTTACTTTTTCACTGCTATCACCGACATCTCTACCAATAGATCAGCGCGTGCCATGCGAGCCTCTACACATGCTCTTGCAGGTTGATGACCATTTGCTACCCAAGCATCCCAAACTTCATTCATAGCAGCAAAATCTTTCATATCTCTAATATAGATCGTAGTTGATAAGATATGCTCTTTATCTGAACCTGCTTCAGCTAATAACTCTTCAACTTTTTCTAGAGTTGTTGCAGTTTGTTCTTTAATGTCTTTTGTTGAATCCTTTGCAACTTGTCCGCATAAATAAATGGTATTATTGTGCTCAACAATACGGCTCATTCTTGGTGTTGTATTTTTTCTGATGATTTCCATGTTTCTATTTTTTATTTCCAGCTGCAAAAATAAAAAAACCCACAACTTTCGTCATGGGTTTTTAAAACGAACTTAGGATGATATCTACCTCAACGTATCATCCATTAGAACCATAATCTATTTATCACCTGTCTCATCAGGAAGATAATAACCTTCCCTGGATAATAAATGATCTAAACAAGCTACTCCGTATACCACTACGGCAGTAACTATAGCTGTGTGTTCCTGATATTCAGGAATACTCATATTGTAAGTATCTCTTTCTGTATGCCAGATCTCCATATAACTGAAATCATAACCTTTGGGATCGGCAGTACCAAATGTCATGGTTGGCACGCCCTCAACCATAAATGGCCCTGCATCTGTTCCTGCAGCATATTTAGGTTTTCTTCTAGGCTTTCTGGTAGTTAATTTAAATGGAAAATCCGGATTGATATCATTTAGAGGTTTGCAGATCTTCTTAAAATCATCCATCATTGCTTCTGTAACGCTAATGCTATTTGCAACGGTTGGACCACCATCACGGTTGAACATATTCGACACTTTATGAAGCTCATGTTTATGTTTCTTAACCCAATGTTTTGATCCATATAAACCGAATTCTTCACCTGCCCAAAGAACAACAAGTATCGTTCTCTTAGGTTTTCCTCCTGCTTTCATGATCAAACGTGCAGCTTCCATTGCCGGTGTTAATCCTGAACCATCATCTACGCCACCTGTTGCAACATCAAATGCATCCAAATGACCACCCATGATCACATATTCATCTGGGAACTCAGTCCCAGGAATGATACCGATCACATTGTGATACTTAACAGGTCCCATCTTAAAATGATTACGAATATCAAACTCTAACTGGAAATATCTTCTTTCCTTGGCCATCTGTTCAATAATCTTATACTGATGTTTATCCAGTTTAATGTCCGGAACCTCAGGTAAAGTCTCGAAAGTCATTTCATGCAGATTATTTCTATCATATAATGCAACTAATGGAATATCTGCTGATTGAATAAATCCTAAAACGCCTGCTTCAACCATTTCCTTATAAAAAATCGCAGGTTCATTCACATAAGGAAGCATCTCTTTAGGTTCCTTACCTGATTTACGATTCATCCAGTTCTCTCTTCGGATCTGACGATTCTTCTTCCCGATCTCAGCATTCACTTTCTTTAAAGAATCTCTTTTAATATCAGCTTTTGCTGAATAATCGATCGGCCATCCTTGATTCTTACCTCCTACAAGAACCCATGCTCCTTTTAATTTACCTTTCATGCGATCAAACTCCGCCTGAGTTTTTGGCTCGATCATCACATGTCCTCTTTGAACTCCTTTTGTACCCGAAGTATATGATGGAGTTACAAAATGAAGATGCATCGCATTATCACCTATAAGTCTACCAAACCATGGACCTCTATTAAATCCTACCGGCAACTCTCCAACTTCATCCATTTCTACCTGCATTCCCCATTCACGGAACTTACTTGCTGCCCAATTTGCAGCATTTTCATAAGCATCAGATCCAATTAATCGTCCACCAAAACGATTGGTAAGAATATCCAAATGTTTCATGGTCTGGTTATCGTTCTGACCGATCTCAATGATCTTCTTTACAACTTCCTTATCTTGTGAATAAAGCGGGAAAGACAATAATAATGCTACAGACAAACAGGTAGCAATTAAAAATAAGCGTTTCATTTCTGGTTCTTTAAGTGATTAATTTGAAGGATTAAAAGTAGTAATTAGAGATTCAATCCTGAAGCTAGAAATGTAATTATCGACGAATACTCAAATTTACTTTACCATTGTTCTTATTTAGAATCATTCTACTCTTTCTAAAAAGCCTTATCTTTGCATAATTGGTTAAATTCAATGCCAGAAATTAAACGTATTATGATGAACGTAAAACCGATAACTGGTTTCTCCAAATTAAACAAAAGAGACAAGCTTGATCTGGTAGCCAGCTATTTTGAAGATACAGACAATGCCATTAAGGAATTGCAAACCTATTGGCATGCCGACAAACAGAAACAGCAACTCTTTGACGAGTTCAGTGAGAATACCATCTCCAACTTTTTCTTCCCTTATGGTGTAGCTCCAAATATGATCATTAATGGAAGAAGATACATTGTTCCAATGGTTATTGAGGAAAGTTCAGTGATCGCGGCTGCATCAAGCAGTGCTAAGTTTTGGTCTGACAGAGGTGGTTTTCATGCAAAGATCATTTCTACTGATAAGATCGGTCAGGTTCATTTCATCTGGAAAGGACAGCCAGACCTGCTTAAAGCTCATATGCCAAGGATCAAGGAAAGATTAATGCATAAGAGCAAGTACATTACTGAGCGCATGGAAAAACGTGGTGGTGGTATCAAAGACATTGAGTTGATCGATATGACTTATGAGCTGGAGAACTATTATCAGCTTAAAGCTACGTTCGAAACTGTAAATTCCATGGGTGCTAATTTCATCAATAGTTGTCTGGAGGAATTCGCAACTCAATTAAAGAATTATTTAAATGAAGATGATGAATTCGTAAATGGTGATAAAGATTGTTCAATAATAATGGCCATTCTTTCGAATTATACTCCAAGTTGTTTAGTTGAAGTTTATGTTGAATGTGATATTGAAGACCTCAGGAACGGAGATCATGATCTGGAACCTGAAGAATTTGCATGGAAATTTGAAAAGGCTGCACAGATAGCACAAATAGACACATATCGAGCTACAACTCACAATAAAGGAATCTTTAACGGAATCGATGCCGTTGCACTCGCAACAGGAAATGACTTCAGAGCCATTGAAGCTTGTGGACACACATATGCAGCAAGATCAGGTAAATATAGAAGCTTGACCAAGGCGACCATCAAGAATGGAAAATTCAAATATACATTGCGAATTCCGCTCGCTCTTGGTACCGTAGGCGGCTTAACAAGCCTGCATCCACTCGCAAAAAGATCTTTAGAACTTCTAGGGAATCCATCCGCAGAAGAATTGATGATGATCGTTGCAGCAACAGGATTAGCAAACAACTTTGGTGCTTTAAAATCACTTACGACCAAAGGGATTCAGCAAGGTCACATGAAAATGCATTTATTCAACATTCTGAATCAGCACAATGCAACACAGGAAGAGAAAAAACTTGCAACCGAATTTTTCAAAGACAAGGTTGTATCTTTCCAATTAGTAAGTGAATTTATTCAGGACATCAGAAAATCATTATAATTTGCAGCATTCTTTTTATTCTAACGGCAAACTACTTTTAAGTGGTGAATATCTAGTTCTCAATGGCGCTTCTGCTATTGCATTACCTCTAAAGCTTGGACAAGATCTACAAATCACATCAAGTCATACTGAATTAAAGCCGAGCATTCATTGGAAAAGCTTTGAAAACACCATGCTTTGGTTTGAGATGCGTGCTAGTTTAGATGACTTTTCAGTTATCGAATCTTCAAATGAGGAAATTGCAGAACAACTAAAGAACATATTAGTAGAGGCAAGAAAATTAAATGAGGATTTTCTAACCGATCAAAAGAGTTATGAGGTAAAAACTCAACTTAACTTCGACCGAAATTTCGGTTTTGGAACAAGTTCAACTTTGATCGCAAACATTGCTGAATGGGCTCAGGTAGGTCCTTATTCTTTATTAGAAAAGACCTTTGGCGGTTCAGGATATGACATAGCATGTGCTAAAAGTAATGGGCCTATCCTCTTTAAGCTTCAGGATAGTAATCCGATAGTTAAACCTGTAAGTTTTGATCCGGCCTTTAAAGATCATTTGTATTTCATTTATTTAGGGAAGAAGCAAAACTCTGCTAAAGCTGTTCAGGATTTCAAAAAACTAGAGCAGAACACACTCGAGATCATGGCTATCTCCGAGCTTTCTAAAGCTATTTTAGAAGCAACTTCTTTAAGTGAATTTCAAACCTTCTTACTAGAACATGAATTCATTATTTCTAAAGTTTTGGGAAGGGATATTGTAAAGGAACAGTTCCCAGGATATGAAGGTGTGCTAAAATCTCTTGGTGCCTGGGGTGGTGATTTTATTTTAGCTGCCACACATTGGGATGAGAAAAAGCTACATGACTATTTCCAAAAACAAGGATTATCTGTTATCTTTAAATACCAAGACCTGGTTAAATAACATGTTCAAGAAAAAGAAAAGAAATATCAAGACCGTAAAATGGCAAAGTCCTTCCAATATTGCTATTGTGAAGTATTGGGGGAAAGTTCCTGTTCAACTACCAATGAATCCTTCTGTTAGTTTTAGCCTTACAAATGCACGAACGGAAACAGAAATTCAATATTGGGAAAAGGAGAATAAGGATACAGTTTCAGCGGAATTTTACTTTGAAGGCAAACGAAAGCATGAATTTGAGAAAAGGATCATCCAATTATTTACTGAAATCCAGCCGGCTTTTGAATTATTCGATAAATATCATCTCAGGATCGATAGTAAAAACACCTTCCCACATTCGGCAGGTATTGCATCTTCAGCATCAGCGATGTGTGCTCTTGCATTATGTCTTCTTTCGATTGAACAAGAACTTGAAGCTTTTGATGAAGAAGATCTGAAACGTCGAGCCAGTGCTTTGGCAAGATATGGATCAGGAAGTGCCAGCAGATCTGTTTATGGAGGCTTTAACCTTTGGGGCGAGTGCATGTTTTTCCCTGATTCATCAAAAGAATATGCTATTCCGATCACAAATCATATTCATGAGGATTTTAAAGATCTTCAGGATACAATCCTGATCGTTCGCTCAGAAGAGAAGTCTGTGAGTAGTACTGCAGGTCATAAACTGATGAACGACCATGCATATAAAGTTGCAAGAGTCAATCAAGCTAAAACAAACACAGAAAACTTGATCAATGCCCTGCAAAGCGGCGATTTTGATACTTTCATTCAGATATCTGAAGAAGAAGCAATGAGTTTGCATGCAATGATGATGACTTCAAAACCATCTTATCTTCTAATGAAACCTGAGAGTTTGGAGATCATTGAAAAGGTAAAGAAATTCAGAAATGAGACCGGAACACCGATCTGTTTTACTTTAGATGCAGGTCCAAACATCCACCTCATTTATCCTAAAAAGGTTAAGGAAAAGGTGATGAAATTTGTAAAAAGTGAACTCTTACAGCATTGTGAGAATGAAAATTATATTGATGATCATATCGGTGAGGGACCGGTGAAAATTTAAATTATATGAGTCATAAGAGTGAAGTTTTTTATGCTAAGATCATGCTCTTTGGAGAGTATAGTGTAATTTGTGATTCGATGGGATTGGCAATTCCTTATGTGCATTTTAAGGGCGAGCTAAGTTTCATTGGAAAAGACAGATATACTGACCTTGAGTTTGCCAAATCTTCTAATTCCCAATTAAAAGACTATTTGGAATATCTGAAGAATCTGAATTCCGGCAAAGAACTTCATCCCGAGATCGATATTGAAGCTTTTGAATACGATCTTGAGAATGGCCTATATTTCGAATCTACCATTCCACAAGGTTTTGGAATTGGAAGCTCAGGTGCATTATGCGCTGCTATTTACGACCGCTATGGCAAGAATAAGATCCCTACCGATCGAAATATCAATAAAAAGGATATCGTTAAACTAAGAAGCTTATTTTCGACTATGGAGTCTTATTTCCATGGTGTAAGTTCAGGGATAGATCCATTGAATTGCTATTTGCGTTTTCCAGTTCTGATCAAAGGCAAAAACGAGCTTGATACTGTTGGAATTCCAAGAAACAAACACAATAAAGATGGAGCGATCTTCCTGATCAATACAGGCAGTCCAGGGAAAACAGGTCCTTTAGTAAATCTATTCTTCGAGAAGTGTAAGCAGTATAGTTTCTACAAAGCAATTAAAGAAGATATGATCCCTTATAATGATCAATGTATCAAATCATTGATAAAAGGCGAAACTCATGAATTCTTTAAGAATCTGAAATCATTATCGAAATTCTTACTTAAGAATTTGAGACCAATGATCCCGGATGCATTCGTGGATATTTGGAAACAAGGATTGGAAAGCAGAGCCTATTACCTCAAACTTTGTGGTTCAGGTGGTGGCGGTTTCCTATTAGGATTCACGGAAGATCTGGAACTTGCAAGAAAAGAATTGAAAAAGCACAATGTAGACCTCATCACGGTCTATGAGAATTCGAAATAATTAGAAATCGTATTCCTCAAAATCTTCAGAAAACTCATTCTCTTTGAAGTTTACATTCAATTTCACATTCTTGAATAAGAATTGTTCGAATAATCCTTTATCGTCATAAACTTCGATCTTTAAAGGGATCAATTCATTAACATCAACATACATTAACATACGCTTCGAATATGAACTAGGAACCTTGATCTGCTGACCGGCCTCAACATCGTCGTAGAATTTAACTTTTCTATTCGCCTCTAAGATCATATAATCTGAAACCTTGAGTTTATTTGCAATTATTGAAAGGTCTTCTCCTTCACCTACCAAATAAGTCTTATAGCTAAACTCATTATCAACAATTTCCAGTATATAGCACGAATTACCTTCAACTGTTTCTGTTCCAATTAGAGTTGAAATTGTTTTCCCAGCTTTCTTCTGCTTATCATATTGAATGTTCGAAACGATCTTCCCATATCCTGAATCCAGGATCGTATGATGCTGATCTTTCCTCATGGTCTTACTTGTTGGGCCAAATTTCACATTAACCCACGGAAAACTATTCGTATTAATAATGGCTTTCTTTTTCTCCCATTCTGAATCATAAAGAACTTCCATTCCTTCCTTTGGCTCAACCATAAAGGAATAAACTTTAAATGGTTCAAGTAAGAGTTTGATCTTCAATTTCTCAGAGATCTCTTTCCCTTTAACTCTTTCTATTTTATCAAGTTGATAGGTTGCGGACTTTATTGTAGCGACTTTGTCAATAACTTGCTTCAGGATATCATCACCTGTTTTGGTTTCTGTGTCCTGAGCATTAATTGTTGAAATTAATAGAACACTGCAAATGATTATAAGAGACTTTCTGATCATAATAATAGGTTTATCATTCAAACTTCGGCATTAATTTTTGTACAAACAACTTCAATCATCAAATAAATGTTAAGATTATTTAAATCGAAGCAATTATCTGGAATTCTAATTTGTAACTTTGTTATACAAAAGAAAAAATCATGCAAAAATTCAGTGGGAACATCGTTGATGTAGTATCAAAAGAGATCTTTAAAGGTTCTATAATTATTGAGAATGGGAAGATCAAGGAAGTTAAACGAGAAGAAGTAGATTCTGATCAATATATTCTTCCTGGGCTAATTGATGCTCATATTCATGTTGAAAGTTCGATGCTTACTCCTGTTGAATTTGCAAGGTTAGCCAGCCCTCATGGCACTGTTGCCACAGTTTCCGATCCCCATGAGATCGCAAATGTTTTAGGGATCGATGGTGTGAACTATATGATCGAGAACGGCAAAAAAACTGCTTTTAAATTCTATTTTGGTGCTCCTTCCTGTGTTCCTGCAACGGGTTTTGAATCTTCAGGAGCACAATTAAGTGCTAAAGAAACCGAAGAATTATTGAAAAGTGATGACATCTGGTATCTGGCAGAGATGATGAATTTTCCCGGAGTTCTCTTTAATGATAAAGAAGTGCATGCCAAGCTTGATCTTGCTAAGAAATATAATAAACCCGTTGATGGTCATGCTCCTGGAGTGATTGGTTCAGATGCAGAGAAATACATCAATGCAGGAATTTCTACCGATCATGAATGCTTTACAATGGAAGAAGCACTCGAAAAGATCTCATATGGAATGAAGGTGTTGATCCGTGAAGGCAGTGCTGCAAAAAACTATGAAACTCTATCTGATCTCCTAAGTACCCATCCCGATGATATCATGCTATGTTCAGATGACAAGCATCCGGATGATCTGATGGAAGGCCATATCAACCTGGTAATTAAAAGGTCTTTAGCCAAAGGTTATGATCTAATGAACACCTTAAGAGCATGCACTCTGAATCCTGTAAAACATTATAAGTTGGATTGTGGATTATTGCAGAATGGTGATGCTGCAGATTTCATAATAGTTGACAATCTTCAAGAGTTTAATATCCTTTCAACTTATGCTGATGGAGAATTAATCGCTCAAAATGGTAAAACTCGTATCGAATCAATTGTAGAAAAAGCACCTAATAGATTTAAAGCTTCTGAAATAACTCTTGAAGATGTGTTTGTGAAAGCTGAATCTGAGAACATTCAAGTGATCGAAGCATTGGAAGGAGAGCTGATTACGCAAAAGCTGAAATCTAAAGCTAAAGTTATAAATGGCAATGTTGTTAGCGATGTTGATAATGATGTATTGAAGATGTTGGTATTGAATCGCTATGAAGCAGGAGCTAAACCATCCATTGGATTTATTAAAGGTATCGGATTAAAAACCGGAGCCATGGCATCTACAGTGGCACACGACAGTCATAATATCATCGCTGTAGGAGCAAATGATGAAGAACTTATAAAGGCTGTAAATCTTGTGATCAAGTCAAAAGGCGGTATCTCTTGCTGTGGAAATAGCAAAGAAAAGAGCCTCGCTTTACCTGTAGGTGGAATCATGACCAATGCAAATGGCATTGATGCGGCCAATGCATATGAAAAATTGGATAAAATGGTGAAAGAGCTTGGCAGTCCGTTAAAAGCCCCATATATGACTTTGTCTTTCATGGCATTATTGGTTATTCCGGAACTTAAACTTAGCGACAAAGGTCTATTTGATGGTGGCAAATTTGAGTTCACCAATTTATTTGTTTAAGACCAAGTTTCTCCATTACTATTTATAATTCTTTTTGAATTACATGTAATTTTATGATATATATACATATTTTGATATATCTCATATTAATTTAGCTACATTTGCCAACGAATTCTTATTAAAAAAAGATTTTTATGGGACACTTGATTATAGATATCAACAAACTAGAGATGGCAGCGAGTAAGCTAAGAGCGATGGCTCACCCGATGAGAATTGCCATTATCGACTTATTGAATACGCACACAAAATTAAGCGTAACGGAAATTTACGAGAAACTTGATATAGAGCAGGCATCTGCTTCACACCACCTGAACATTTTGAAAAACAAAGGTGTTTTAGAATCTAAAAGAGAAGGTAAAAAGATCTATTATTCTATCAAGAGTGTAAGTTTAACTGAGATCGTTGATTGTATCAACAGATGTAACGACGAGCATTAATTCTCGATATTCCATTCTTCTTCCATTTCCCAATTTGCTCTCATTTCAAGCACTTTGGAAAACTTAATAATCTTCTCGGCCTGACGTTTTAGGGAATAGTTTCCAGCATCCCACTTACCATTATTATTTTCATCAATAATGGCCCAAAGAACGTATTTCTCCGGTAACAGATAACCATAATCGATCTGATCACCGGAACGAACGATATCTTCACGCAGCAGAATGTCTTTTTCAGTGGTCATTTGGATAATGATCTGACAATCGTAATCGGATTTAAGGTCGAGCCTTAGCTTGCCATAATCTTCCAAAGTCATCACATTAAAGTGAAAATGAGTTGAATCACTATATCTGTTTATGATGTCTCTGAACGCCGAATCTTCAATATTCACTTCATATTCCAGTTCCGGATCAAAGTCAGCGAGAAAGTCGATCTTTCTGAAAGTTGAATCAGTATATTTAAATTCCGGGTACAATCTGGTACTATCCGCAATAAAAACGATCTTTGAACTATCGATCATCTGGATCGGATAATTGAACTCAAGCTTTAAAATGCCCTCTTTTCCGATCTTTTCATCTTTTAGATTAGTAGTAAGCTCAAGATAAGTCTCTTCTTCATCTTTAGGTTTACGACTTCTTCTGCGATCATCGGTTATTTCTGGTTCATTCACTACATAAAACAAAGTATCGAGGATCTGATCATCGACAGTAAGTTTAAATGCCATACTATCTGGTAGATTCTTATTTCCTTTCAACCAAAAATCTAAGGTATCGAGAGTTGCATTTGGCTCTTCTATCAGGAAGTCGAAACTAGGAATGTTTTCAATAGCTTCAAACTTATACGAACTTGCCTCATGTTTAAGAATGATCTGGATATGCTTATCTTCAGGAATCTCATTAGAAATGATCTTCTGAATAGTATCTGTAGCGATAAACATTGATAAATTCAATGGTTTAGCTCGCCTAGCTTTGATAATTGTGGTATCATTAGTTATACTATCGATCACCATTTGATCCTGAGCATTTCCTTTCTGATAAGCTAAAACCAAGGTGTCTGAAAATGCAATACTCTCATTAGGCAAATCATAAAGGTAGTTAGTATTCTGATCTTTAAGAACGAAGATCAAATATGGAATATCACGTAAACTATTCAGTTCAAATTTCCCTGTTTCATCAGTTTTAGCAACATAGGTTGGTCGGGTTAAGTAAGGTAGCGAATCGATCTCATAATCATCACGATCTGTAGTATATAACATCACTGTTACTTCTTCCATAGGTTCACCTGTAAGTGCATCTTTTACTTCTCCACCTAACATCAAAGAATCAACATAATCTCCTGTCGAAAAAACATATTCCAGATTCTTGAATTTATTATTCTCTGTAATATCCGCAATTACATCACCAAGATATAATGTATAGGTAGTATTATCGAGCAATTTTTCTTCGATCTTAAACACCAAAGATTTCTTTTTGATCTTAAAATCCGGGCGTTCCTTTAGCGGAGGTGAGATCAAAAGATTCTTATACACATTTTCCAACTTCACCCATTCATCAAACTCGATGTTTACCTCTTTGGCGGTAAAATTTGTTGAACGATTTGGAGGGGTTGTAGAAACGATCTTAGGCGGGACTTCATCCTTTGGTCCGCCCATAGGTCGAATAGGATTAGCACATCTGCTTAAGAGCACAATTATAATCAGACCTATAAAAACTTTAAAATATCTCACTTGAAAAATATTGATCTATTACAAAGATGGGAAATATCTTTCACTAAAACCAAAGCATTATCAGTCTTCCTCGATTTTCTTGAAAATATACCCTTCCTGAGTGAATGCCTCAAGAATTGAAGACAAGCAATACAGCATTTTCTCGCCTGCTTTAACACTATCATGAAAAACGATCACAGAACCGGATTTAGTGTGTTTCATAACCGTTTCAACACAATCTTCCTTGCTCACTTTTTCATCGAAATCTCCACTTAATACAGACCACATAATGATCTTATAACGATCTTTCAATAATCTAGCCTGAAACATTTGAATTTGACCATAAGGAGGTCTAAAAAGATGTGAATCTATAAGCTTGGAAGCTGAATCGATCTCTTTTATAAAGGATTTTGAGTTATAATAATGCCTTTTGATATGATTGATGGTATGATTTCCAACGGCATGACCTTCATTTAATATACGCTGATAGATCTCTGGATGCGCTTTGACCTGCTTACCCAAACAAAAGAATGTTGCCTTAGCATCGTACATTTTTAAAAGATCCAATGCTTTCTCTGTAACCTCTGGAGTTGGCCCGTCATCGAATGTAAGATAAATGGCATTCTCGTCATTCGGAATCTCCCAAACAAGGTGTTTGGGGTATATCCATCGAAACCATTTTGTTGTTTTGAGATAAAATCCCACGATCTATAATTTGGTTAAACCAAAGAAATCCCTTTCATTTCTTCAGGAATTTCCATACCCAATAAAGTTAATAAAGTTGGCGCTAAATCAGCTAAAATCCCATCTTTAATTTCAGTATGATCGCTATTAATTAGAATACAAGGTACTTCATTGAGTGAATGTGCCGTATTCGGACTACCATCATTATTTACTGCAT